>Ga0098073_1000215_pt1 | contig 21126 bp, 18 predicted proteins | sample 31_taG_FD_75060 | JGI IMG/M metagenome (GOLD analysis project Ga0098073, IMG submission 75060) | Marine viral communities from the Gulf of Mexico - 31_GoM_OMZ_CsCl metaG | ecosystem: Environmental > Aquatic > Marine > Oceanic | place: Gulf of Mexico | collected 2015-07-12
ACAAATCACTAGATCTTTCTGTAGGAGTTAAACATTATATGTACATTCTTGATCAATTAAGATTTTACCCAAGTGTTGCTTTAGGTATTCGAAAAGTATCTAAAGAAAGTTATTATGACACAGAAAACTTGACTGGTAGTTATTTCCCAAATGACCTCAAAATTGGTCTTGGTTTAGGTTTAGAATACCTTAAAAAAATAAGTATTGAATTCAATTATTCTCTTATCAATAAAAATGAAATACGAAGTAATTCTCCAGCTCATACTTATTTAAATCAAACTTCAATAAAGCTTGGTTACAGATTTCAATTATTTTAAAATATCATTTTTTACCAAAATTTATAGACGAATAATGGAATAACACTCTTAAGAGAATAAATCCTAAAAACTTAAATAAGGTATTTCAATTTGAAGACGCTCTATTTTTTCTTCAATTTTCTGAAGAAATTTCTGATGCTGTTCAGAATCTGGATTAAACGGTCTGTGTTCTAAACCGCGCCGTATTTCTTCAACCTTATCCATTGTTTTTTTAGCCTGCGGCGAAAGATACACAGCCAGAAAACGCTCCCAGATATAATCAACTGCCAACGTATTAGGGTGTATCATATCCCGATCGTAAAACCGGTAATCCCGAAGCTCATCCATCACAATTTCATAAGCCGGAAAGTAGGAAGCATCCCCTTCTTCTAATATAGCGTGCACAGCTGCAATAAGATGAGCCTTACTTCTCTGATTTTCCACAAAACCGTCTTTAAGATGGCGTACGGGAGAAACAGTAAAAATTACGGAAGCTTTAGAATTAAGACTTTTGACAGCCGATAATACGCGAAGCAACGATGCTTCAATCTGTTTAACCGAAGCCAACTCTTTGTCGAATTCTTTTTGAGGAATTTTATGGCAATTGGCTACAATTTTGGCCTGCCCTTTATGTCGGTATCCCCAGGCCGTACCTAAGGTGATATTAATATGTGAAGCATTTAGGAGTTGGTCGTAGGCCTCCCTTTGGGCTACATTAAGTTGCTCTGCCGCAGCTTTCGCTGAGGTCGCACTGAGTTTAGAATGCGCATCAAACGAGACAAAACTTTCATTAACCTCCTCAAAATCGGCTTCCGAAAATTGCTTTTGAGTCGTCACAGCTTCAAAAAAACGGGCAATCGCTTCCGGGTGAAACAAAATCCCAAACGGATTAACCAAATTCTGAAACTTAAAATACTCTAGCTTAGCCCCGATATTTTCTACAAAACAACTACCCACCAACAGCACCTGCGAATCGTAATCCAATTGATTAGCAGAAGGTATGAGCGGAATTTTGGTTTGGAGATGCAAAAGCTATTGCTATTATTAGTGTTATTTCTATTTTTTATTTCGTGTTTCTCAACTCGGCAGATTTACTACTTCCATTTTTTATGGCCCAAGCAAAATTCATTAAGAAAACCAAGGCTGAAAAATACATAAGAGCCAAAACAATACCTGAACCCAAGGCCAAGATCGTTTCTACTATAAAAATCAAGAAAATAAATGTCAAATGAATTATTGAAAGAATCTTATTTGTAGAATATCTCAATAAACTTAGAATTCCATACCCTACAAGCACTGCTATCCAAAGAAAAGGCTTAGTAATTATGATCCAATACCTGAAATCGAATGCCCAACCAATGGTTCTATTATAAGACGTGATCTCAAGCGATCCATAAATTAGTCTACTTAAACAAATAATTAGTATTTGCGAAACCAGAAACAGAATGAACATTCTTTTTTGAAATATACGACCAATGCTCACTTCATATTTTTTTTAAATACGAATTAATATACAGTGTATTTTTATCTTTTACTGACATTTAACCTGTCTTTCCAAAGCTTAACTTGATATAGTCCTTTTCTTTAGGATTGCAAAACAACAATGCTCGATACAATCGCTTTATAACACTGGTCTCGACTGCGCTCGACCTGACAACATTAGGTTACTTGTAATGCGCGATGCAATCGCGCACGAGCGTTTAGTTCTAATTTCCGATTTTGTATTTCGTATTTCCAACTGCCAACTGAGACTGCCTGTTTTTTACTTCCTAACTCGTACCAAACGCCCAATTAATAACCATTAACACCAAAACATCAACCCAAGTACTTCTTCACCGCACCTAAGGCAGCTACAATTCCATCGGGATTTTTTCCGCCGGCAGTGGCGAAAAATGGCTGACCGCCGCCGCCTCCCTGAATGTATTTACCTAGTTCGCGTACGATGGTACCCGCGTTTAGGTTTTTCGCTTTAGCTAAATCTTTATCAATATAACAGCTCAACAAAGCTTTACCGCCCTGACGGGAAGCCAGTACTAAAAACAGGTTGTCTACCTCGCCACCCAATTGAAAGGACAAATCTTTGATTCCGTTGGCATCGAAGTCTACCTCACGAGCCAAAAACTGAATTCCGTTAATTTCTTCCAGATCAGCTTTCAGTTCGCCTTTTACATTCTTTGCTTTTTCCGCCAGAAGTGACTCCAGTTGTTTTTTAAGTTCGCTGTTCTCCTCCTGCAAGTTTTCAATTGCTTTTGCAGGTTCTTTGGTATTATTCAACAGACCACGTACGGACTCTAAAGTCTCATCCTGATCTTCAAAATACTGCATCACCGCATCACCGGTAATCGCTTCAATACGACGAATACCTGATGCTACCGCACTTTCCGATTTTATCTTAAAATACCAGATATCAGCAGTGTTATCAGCGTGAGTTCCGCCACACAATTCCATCGACTTACCAAAGCGGATGGCACGTACTGCATCGCCATATTTCTCTCCAAAAAGCGCAATAGCACCCTCGGCAATAGCCTGATCATAAGGGATACCACGCTGCTCTTCAAGCGGTAACTGCTCCTGAATACGAGCGTTTACAAACTGCTCTACTTCTTTGAGTTCTTCAGGTGTTACTTTAGAGAAATGCGAAAAGTCAAAACGCAAATACCCGCTATGTACCATAGAACCTTTTTGCTCTACGTGAGTACCTAAAATGGTACGCAAAGCCTGATGCAACAAATGGGTTGCCGTATGATTCGCTTCGGTACGGGAACGCTGCTTGACATCAACCACAGCAGTAAAAGTTTCCTGAAGATTTTGCGGCAGGTTTTTAGCCAAATGAATAATCAGGTTGTTTTCTTTTTTGGTATCGGTAATGTAAAAGACATCGCCGTTAGGCGCTTCCAGATAACCTTTATCGCCTACTTGTCCTCCACCTTCGGCGTAGAACGGAGTTAGGTTAAAGACCAGCTGATACTGATCGCCTTCTTTTTTAGTATTAATTTTTCGATAGCGGGTGATACGCACAGGGGTTTCAAGGGTATCGTAGCCTACAAATTCTTCTTCGGCATCATCTTCAAGAACCGTCCAGTCACCGGCTTCAATTTTTCCGGCAGCACGGGAACGTTCTTTTTGTTTTTGTAATTCAGATTGAAACGCTTTTTCATCCAGGCTGTATCCCTTTTCGCTTAAAATCAATGCGGTCAAATCAATTGGAAAGCCATAGGTGTCATAAAGCTCAAAAGCTTTGGCTCCGGATACTTCTTTGCCTTTTGTTTCGGCAATAATACTATCCAGCAAAATCAAACCCTGATCAAGGGTGCGCAGAAAGCTGTGTTCCTCTTCCTTGATCACATTATAAATCAGGTTTTGTTGCTTTTTAAGTTCGGGGAAGGCTTTTCCCATTTCAGTTACCAGAACACTTACCAACTTATAAATAAAAGGTTCTTTGATATCTAAAAACGTAAAACCATACCGAATGGCACGACGTAAAATACGACGGATTACATAACCTGCTCCCGTATTGCTGGGCAATTGCCCGTCTGCAATAGAAAATGCAACCGCGCGCACATGATCTGCAATTACCCGAATGGCGATATCAGTTTCCTCTTTCGTTCCGTATTTAGAATTGGTAATGGTCTCAATCTCGCGGATTAGCGGTGTAAACACATCAGTATCGTAGTTTGACTTTTTATCCTGTAGCGCCATACATAAACGCTCAAAACCCATCCCGGTGTCAATATGTTTTGCGGGTAGGTTTTCTAAGCTTCCGTTCGCCTTACGGTTGTATTGAATAAAAACCAGATTCCAGATTTCTACAACCTGAGGATGGTCTGCATTTACCAATTGCGCGCCCGGTGTTTTTGCTTTTTCTTCTTCGGTACGCAAATCGACATGGATTTCAGAACAGGGTCCGCAAGGTCCCTGATCACCCATTTCCCAAAAGTTGTCTTTTTTGTTTCCGTTTAAGATTCGGTCTTCGGGAACATGCTTTTTCCAGATTTCATACGCTTCGGTATCGCGATCTAAATCCTCACTGCTATCTCCTTCAAAAATGGTAACGTAGAGCTTGTCTTTATCTATTTTATAGACTTCAGTCAATAATTCCCAGGCCCAGTCAATGGCTTCCTGCTTAAAATAATCTCCAAAACTCCAGTTGCCCAACATCTCAAACATCGTGTGATGGTAAGTATCTTTCCCTACTTCTTCCAGATCGTTATGCTTTCCGCTTACGCGCAAACACTTTTGCGTATCAGTCACACGGGTGTCTTTAGGCACACCATTCCCAAGAAAATATTCTTTAAATTGATTCATTCCCGCATTGGTAAACATCAGCGTAGGATCATTCTTGATCACCATAGGCGCAGAAGTAACGATGGAATGGTTTTTGGATTTAAAAAAAGAAAGAAATGTATCGCGAATTTCCTGAGATTTCATGAGTAAATTTTAGATGTGCTTCTGCCAAAATGGGTTTGCCGGCAAACTATTTTTTATATTTGTTCGTTACCCTTCTGATTCAGGAGGGATTTTTTGAGGATTCTTACTTCAATTTTCAAGTTAAAATCCCGGATAGCATCCTGAGGTTTAGCTCAAGATTTACCCACAATTTGAGGGTTTTTTGTTAACGCAAAAATAGAATAATTTAAACAATGTCTAAGGTTAAATATTATTACGATAAAGAGACGCTTTCGTATAAAAAGATCGAAAAGCGCAAGGGTCGTAAACTGGGTTATGTCGCTTTATCTATAGTCGCGTCTTTTCTCGCCGGTTTTATTTTGCTGCTTATTTACCTCAATATTCCCGATCTGGAAACTCCGCGTGAAAAAGCGCTTACGCGCGAACTTCAGAATATGAAAGTACAGTACGGGGTACTCAATAAAAAACTGGATCAGGTACAGACCGTTCTGGGCGAAATTGAAGAACGCGACAATACGATTTACCGACTTTATTTTGAGGCAAATCCAATCCCCGATGAGCAACGCAAAGCCGGTTTTGGTGGAGTTAACCGCTACAAAGACCTGGAAGGTTACGACAATTCTAAAATGATTATTGAGAGCAACAAGCGGCTTGATATTTTAACCAAACAACTGGTGGTACAAAGCAAATCACTGGATGAGATTGCTGTTTTAGCAGAAGAAAAAGAGAAATTACTGGCAGCCATACCCGCAATTCAACCGGTCGCTAATGAAAACCTTACCCGAATTGCTTCAGGTTACGGCTACCGTTCTGACCCGTTTACCAAAGAGCGTAAATTTCACTACGGAATGGATTTTACCGCCCCGCGCGGAACACCTGTTTACGCTACAGGCGACGGCGTGGTTGAGCGTGCCGACAACAATGCTACCGGCTATGGGAATCACATACGCATTGATCACGGTTATGGCTACGTGAGCCTTTATGGCCATTTATACAAATACAATGTAAAACGCGGTCAAAAAGTAAAACGCGGGGATTTAATAGGTTTTGTGGGTAGTACCGGCCGCTCTGAAGCACCGCATTTGCACTACGAAATCTTTAAAGATGGTGAGCGTATAAATCCGATAAATTTCTACTACGGAAACCTGTCGCCTGAAGAGTTTGATGTAATTTTACAGAAAGCACAACTCGAAAACCAATCACTGGATTAATGCACGTTGACCTGCCCGAAAAATTGTATTACAGTATAGGCGAAGTCGCTGATGCCTTTGGCGTCAACACGTCGCTGGTGCGCTTTTGGGAAAAGGAATTTGATGTATTAAAGCCTAAAAAAAACGCCAAGGGTAATCGCAAATTTACACCTGAAGATATCAAGAATCTCGAGCTTATTTACCATCTGGTCAAAGAGCGGGGTTTTACTTTAGAAGGCGCAAAGACCCATTTAAAAGAAAACAAACATCAAACACTCAATAAATTTGATCTCATCCGCAAACTGGAAGCTATAAAAGCTCAATTGCAGGACTTGAAAGATCAGCTCTAATCAATCAAAATCATGAAAAAAGGAATCATTGCAATCATTGTAGTTGTTATTATAGGAATCATTTTTTATACCTTCTTTAAAGGCTTTTACAATACCGCAATCTCGTTAAAAGAAGATGCTACAGCTCAATGGGGTAATGTAGAGAGTGCCTATCAGCGCCGTGCAGATCTCATCCCAAATATTGTAAATACTGCAAAAGGTTATGCCGAGTTTGAGCAAAAAACGCTGACTGACGTAATCGATGCCCGTTCTAAAGCAACAAGCGTAAATATCGACCCGACAAACATCACACCAGAGCAGCTGGCCCAGTTCCAACAGGCACAAAGCGGGGTGAGTTCAGCCTTGTCAAGACTTTTGGTTACCGTAGAGCGCTATCCAGATCTTAAAGCCAATGAGAATTTTAAAGAACTCATCAACGAACTCGAGCGTACCGAAAACCGCATCAATGTGGAGCGTAACCGCTATAACGAGGCGATACGTCCCTATAACAAGCACATCAAAACCTTCCCTAATAACATCATCAACAACTTCATAGGCAACTTTGAAGAAATGGGCTATTTTGAAGCGAATGACGGCGCCGAAAACGCACCTGAAGTCAATTTTGACTTCAACAACGATGCAGCATAATGGCATCTGTCGTAGAAGATTTTTTAACTGCGGAAGAAGAACAGGAGGTGGTTGAGGCCATCAGACAGGCTGAACTTAAAACTTCCGGAGAAATTCGGGTACATCTCGAACGCACCTGTAAAAGCAATGCTATAGATCGCGCTAAGATTTTATTTCACCTGCTTAAGATGGACAATACCAAAGAAGAAAACGGAGTGCTCATCTATGTGGCTGTTGACGCTAAAAAGTTTGCCATTTGCGGCGATCGCGGGATCAATACTGTGGTTCCTTCCGATTTTTGGGAAAGTACCAAAGACTTAATGCAAACCGAATTTAGATTCGGAAAATTTAAAAACGGCTTGGTAAAAGGCATTCAATCTGCAGGAGAGCAGCTTGCTGCATTCTTCCCTTGGGATGCAGATGATGTCAACGAACTTTCAGACGAAATATCAACCTCTTGACCTACAAACTTCAACGATATCAGTTTCGCACTTTTTTGCTCGTGGCATTTCTTTTTTGCCTAACGGCGAAAAGTTTTGCGCAATATGATATACCTCCCGTTCCTAAAAAACAAACCAGTGTTTATGACTATGCAGATTTGCTGAGTGCAGGTCAGAAAGCGGCTTTAGAAAACAAATTGGTTAAATACAGCGACACCACTTCCACCCAAATTGTAGTGGTGATCATACCTAGCACAAAAGGGGAAGACATTAGCTTCTTAGGAGCAAAATGGGGGCAGAAATGGGGGATTGGCCAGAAAGATAAAGACAACGGTATTCTCATCACCCTCGCAACTCAAGACCGTAAAGTAGATATCAATACCGGCTATGGCATTGAGACTATCATCACAGACCGTATGGCGGAGCAGGTCATTAATCGTATAATGATTCCCCAATTTAAGAGAGGAGATTACTATGCCGGTCTTGACCAGGGTTCAGATGCCTTGTTTCAAATGCTGCAAGGTGAATATCAGGGAACGCGGCAAAACGACTCTAAAGGTTTTAATATTTTCCCGGTGCTTATCATTTTTATCGTTATCATCTTTATTCTAAGCCGTTCCCGTGGCGGTGGGCGCAATGGCGGAAGAGGTGGCGGCGCAGGTAGCTTACTTGACGTCATCATCCTGAGCAGTATGGGCCGTGGTGGCCTGGGCGGCGGCGGTTTCGGAGGAGGGTCCTCCGGTGGAGGATTTGGCGGAGGCGGCGGCTTTGGTGGTGGTTTCGGTGGTGGCGGCTTTGGTGGCGGTGGCGCTTCCGGAGGGTGGTAAAACCACTCATTATAGCTATTGCTATTTCTATTATTGAAAGTAGTTTTAAATGAATAATTTACAAAAAGAAATCTATTATGTTGATAAACGTATTTTAGACATAATCAGGAACGATTTTGATTTGGTGGACAAAAAAGATTGGTATGAGCTTTACCAAAGTAAGTCTGATACTTCATATTGGAGACTAGACTCATGGGATAAATACCAGCAAAGATTTTTTTTAAAACTTGATTCTAAAAGAAACTGGACTAAATTTGATGGCAATGAATTAATGATGAATCTATTACTTGAAACCAGAGGTGTTTCTGATGAATTATGTGTTTGGAAAGATTGTAAGAATCCAGCTTTGAATGCACTTGCTTATTGCGTTTATCACGCTTATGGGGAGATAGGAATTAGAAAATAAAAATAGCTTGTAAGTCTTTCTGGAATATAAGCAATGTCAAAACCCAATTCTCTTATATGTCTTTATTATCTCAATAATCAATGCTTCCGCTGATTGAATTTCACAAAGCTGTCACGAAACAAAATTTGTATCGAAGCCAGAGACTTAACAACCTAATAATTTAATACACTTTTTTTTGCAATCTTTTATTGACCTCATTCAACGCATTACACAATACGGTACACAAACAGTAGCTGACCCCAATAAACGTAAAGCTTTAAAAAAATCGCTTACTGATTTGTATGCACTTTATGTAAATCTGGAACCCACCTTTGATGAGCGCTTGTATGAGGAGATTGAACGCTTGGATTACGGACTCGTTTATGCACACGTAAAAGTGAATTTTCCTGAGCTTCACGACTATCAACAGTTAGAACAGTTTTTGAATCCAGATCAACAGCCTAAGATTCTCGTAGGCGACGCCATAGACGATCTTTCTGACTTAATTATAGACCTGAGTGAAGTGGCCTGGAGATTAGAAAACACCAGCCTTGACGATGCGCTTTGGTATTTCAACACCCTGATGCACATGCATTCTGAAGCTCATTTGCTTAATCTATTCGTGTATTTAAAGGCTTTAGAAAGCGATAAAAATTAAAAAAGGAGTTAGGCTAACTCCTTTCTACTAATCCATCTCTGGAATCCTTACTTTTCATTTTTCTCAATCCACTTAAGATCTCTCGTATTCTTCTGAACCGTTACTGCTGCAAACAAACTGAGAAGGAATGACATTCCGTAGAAACCTTTTTCGCTCAATAGCATATCAGCATTCCACAAACCTATTATAAGCAGTAAAATGGATGCAAGCGTTGTAAACCAGCTAATCCCGTAATACATATCGGTCACTTCAATACCTTCCTGGCGATCACGTACACTCTTTTGTACAGAAACTACCGAGAACAGACCGAAGAGCAAAAGGGTAAAATAATAACCTTTTTCACTCAGCCACATATCGGCATTCCATAATCCCACGCAAAAAGAAACCATCCCTATCAGCAATGCAGTCCATGCTGCAGAGACAAATGCAGCAGTAGGTTTAAATTGAGAATCATTGGTTCTCTTGTTCTTAAAATCGATTGTTTCTTTTTTTGATGTTTCAAAATCAGTTTCCATAATTTGATTGTTTTTGTTGAGACAAAGATTGGGAGGACTCTTGACATTTTGAAATCTAAATTTTTAAAAAACTTATTATTGAATTTAATATCAGATACTATGAACATCAATTATTACAGTATATTGCCCCCTATAAAACTTACGATTTATGAAAGCACTTTTTGCTTTAATTCAAAGCCTTTCGGTATCTGAACAGGAGGAAGCAAGAGCATTTATTGCGAAGCGCAATCGCCGGGGAGATGCAAAAAACCTGATTCTATTTGATCAACTGTGTCAAGGTCAAACAGAGCATATTCAACAAAAACTTTACGGCTCAAAAAGCCGTAACGCCTATCACGCGTTAAGCAAGCGCCTTCAGGACAACCTAATTGGTTTTTTGGCTTCAAAAAGCTTTGAAACAGAAGCAAATGATGAAATGCGCGTTTTAAAATTGGTTTTGGCCGGCAGACTGCTTTTTGAAAAAGAACAGGATAAGCTAGCCTGGAAGGCTTTAAAAAAAGCAGAAACTATTGCAAAAGGTTTTGACTTCTACACAGCATTACAGGAGATTTACCAGACGCAATTACAATACGCACATCTAAAAAATGATGCCTTTTTGAAACAGGTTTTACTCCTTAGCACCGCCAACACGAAAAAGGTGCAAAATGAACTTAATCTCCAACAGGCTTATGCCACTCTCAAACACCAATTGAAATCAAATCCCAAAAACCCTATCCAGCTTCTTCAGGAGACCTTAAACCGGTTTGATTTAAAGCTTTCAGAACATTTCACTTATAAGTCCCTGTATCAATTTATGGAGCTGCTAACCGAAGCAGCGGCCCTATCTGGCGATTATTATAGCATTACCCCTACCATTGAAGAAGCTTATGCCTACGTACAGGAAAAGCGCAGTGCAGAAAAGCACCTGTACTATTATTTTCAGATGCGATACCTACTCGCAGATGTTTATTTGCGAAATAAGAATTTTACCTCCTGTATTGAAATGCTGAATGAAATAGACCACGCACTCCCTGAGAAGTACAGGAAGTCGTTCAACCCTAAACTGGAAACACTTAGAGCACTTGCTTACAATTATTCGGGAGATTATAAAGAGGCTATTCGTATTGCAGAGGAACATGCAGCCAATTCAGAAAATCTAAAACTTCTTCTCGTGACTTTTCGCTTCCAGCAAAGCGAAATACATGAAGCCTACAGCCTTCTAAAAGAATTTCAAAAAAGCGATCAGTATTACGAGCGTAAACAAGGGCTACTATGGGTGGTTAAAAAAGAGCTCATTGGTCTCTTGTTTTTGATTGAACTCGATAAGCTAGATCTTATTCCTAACAGGATAACAAGTATTAAAAAGAGGTTTAGCGCTAAAGTCAATTCATCTCAGGAAGAACAGCTGCATCAGTTTCTCAAACTGGCTTCAGCGTATTACGAAAATCCCAAAGAAGCCGAAACATCACATTTTAAATCCCGTGTTGAACTCGCGTTTAACTGGCTTGGTTTTGAACGCGAAGACCTGTTTGCAATGAGTTTTTATGCGTGGCTAAAGTCAAAAATGGAAAACAAACCGCTTTACACCGCCACTTTAGAATTGGTTAATCCCACCAACTATTCTCTCTGACCTCTCCTTTTTTGCCCAGCGTATTAAACTTATAGCTGAAACTCAACATAAAGTATTGCTGTAAAACAGTGCTCTGTACATCTTCAATATACGACTGTGTAGCAGTACGTCTGGCATTGGTATTTTGATTAAGCAGGTCATACACCTTAAAGGTTACGAGTGCTTTATCATTAATAAAAGAATAAGCCAAAGATGTGTTCCAGAAGACTGCGTCTCCTTGAAATCCGGCTCCTACATTAGGATTATAGATGTAGCGTATATCGTTTTCCCAGGTCAACCATTCCGGGAAAAAAGTTGTGGTGCGTAAACGTGCGTTATGCTGTGCAAAGCGTTGACCATCAAAAAACTCCCGGTTGAACGTAGTTCTACTGAAATTGATACTGTATTCAGGTCTGAATTCAAACCATTTATTCCAGGTAAATCGTAATCCCAGGCTGGGTTCTATTCTTTTGGTTATACTGGCGTATTGATCTGCATTGAAGAAATTCACAAATCGATTAATATTACCATAAAGACGAGTTTCAACCTTTAAGGTCTTAAGACTGTCAAGCTTAAAATCTTTATTATAGCTCACACTTGCATAGGCATCATACACGCCATCTACATTTGTGAATGTGGTTTGTCTAACAAAATTATCATCTACAGTAGTACGATTTACGATCTGATCGTTAGTAAAACTTGCCCCCAGATAGGAATAGAATCCACTACGCTTTTCCCAATCATAATTATTAAGTCCAATATTCAGCCTGTGACTATTTGTAGGACTCAGGTTGGGATTTCCCTGTAGCGTATTAATAGGGTCAGAAACGTCAAGATACGGCGAGAGTTGACGTACATCAGGAGCATTATTACTTAACCGGTAAGATGTCCATAAGCTGAATTTCTGAGTAAAATTGTAATTCAAATTTGCTGATGCTTCAAGAGCGTCAAAAGTATTTTCAAAATCAATATCGCGTACTCGATTACCATTGTCATCGGTAAGCAGATCTTTACCGGTAAGCTTTCGACCTACATAAGCTGCACTAATACCTGCCCTTACTTTTTTATCATTGTACGATATTCCTATTTCTGGCTTATGACTACGGTTACTACTCTCAAAATCGGTACTCTGTGGAGTAATCAATTGATTGTATGATTGCGTATTTTCATCAAAACCGTAAACCAACTGGGTATTGGTTCGATTTTCAGTGTTATATTCATACTGAGGCTCCACAAAAAGTTTTTTGGCAATTAGAGGAATACGCCAGGTTAAATTTGTGGTTAAACCGTTATTATTATTGTCCCCGTCTGTAAACTGATTACGCAAAATACTGTTAGGATTATCGCCAAAAACATTGGTTTCAGAATTTGTGAAGTCATTGCTCTGCGTTTCTTCAAGATTTAAATTACCATTTAGGCGAATAAACCCTCCCTTATCGCCATAGCGTTTTGTTGCCGTAAGACGATTGCCAAAATTGCGCGTGTTGCGCTCATTGCTGTTATCGTACCTGGTATTATTAACCAAATCCCCATTTCGATTACGGGTTGTAGAACTACCTGAATTGGTATTACGTCCTTCAAAATATCGAAGGGTGGGAAGTACTTCAACCATTAGGGTGGAATCTATTTTTGCCTGAAATCTCAAATTGGCACTGTGATCGTCAGTGTTAGACTCATTACGCGAATTACTCGTTGAAATAAAACGGTTCTCGGGTAGAATATTTTCCCGAACCCTATCAGTTTCTTCAAAGCTATTTGCTCCTGAATAGAAATAGTCTGCTGAAGTTTCTATTTTTTCTCCAAAGTCATTAGCGAAATTCATACCTGCGTTACGCGAATTGACAATACCCTGACCCATGCCAAAGCTTCGACCTCCAAAATTAAAAGCTCCATTACTGTTAATTGAAATGGAATTTGCATTACCAAACATTTTCTGAATCTCCCCAAAACTAAAGCCGGGGGAGTTGATGTTATTGCCACTACCCAGCAAACTCAATCTTAGATCATTATCAAAGTAATTACCAATACCTGCATATTCAAAACGGTCATCGGTACCGCCACCGGCTGCTACACGACCAAAGAGCCCCTTGTTCTTATCTTCGTCAATTGTAATATTAATCGTCTTATTCTCACTATCCCCGGCTTCTCCGGTAAATTCCTCCGACTCCGTTTTGGTATCTACAACCTGAATTTTATTGATCAATTCTTTGGTCAGGTTGCGGGTTGCAATTGTAGGGTCGTCGCTAAAAAAGGGTTTCCCATTTACTAAAATATTACTCACCGGCTTCCCGTTAATGCGTATCTGACCGTCAGCATCAACCTCTGCCCCGGGTAATTCTTTAAGCAAATCTTCTAGAGTCGCATCGGGGTTGGTCTTAAATGAAGCGGCATTAAATTCTAAGGTATCTTTTTTGATAATTACAGGTGCTGCGCGGCCTTTCACCACCACATCACCCAGCGATTCTACCTGAAACTCCAGGGATATATCCCCTAAATTCTGGTTACGACTCTTACTAAGGTCAATTTGCTTTTCATAAGACTGGTAGCCCACAAAAGTTACAAATAGGTTTGCCTCCTGCAGATTAACATTTCCCTTTAGTTGAAATTCTCCCTTACGATCTGTAATCGTGTAGGTAATAAGGGTAGAATCTTTAAGGGTTTCAAGCACCACGGTAGCAGCTTCCAGAGGTGTTTTTTGCTCCTGATCTACTAAGCGTCCGGTAATTGTAAAGTCTTGCGAATAAGAAAAAAAGGATAGTAGGCCTAGCATCAGGCTAAGCAGAAAACGATTATTCATTTGGTTTTTTGATTGATTGATATGCGAATAACACCATTATTTTTAAAACTATAATATTAGTTTTTGGTTTTAAGAAAAAATTAACAACTCTAGAGGTTAATTATCTTCGGTATCCACTTCTACCTCTCCCCTGACTGTTTCCTCCAAAATTGCTCAGTTTATAGGTAAAGCTTAGCATCGCATATTGCGTAAGAATAAGACTGTTTGTGTCTTGAACATAATCATCACCGGTAATTCTTCGGGTATCAACGACCTGATCCAGTAAGTCATAAACTTTAATTTTAAGCGTTGCTTTTTCGTCTAAAAACTGATAACCCAGACTGGTATTCCAAAGTACAGATGAATTTTGAAAACCAGGCGAGACATTACCATTGTAGTTATACGTAATATCATTACCAAAAATTACATTCTTTGGCCAAAATGTAGTCGCTTCAAATCCCGCCGTGTGGTTTACAAATTCCTGATCGCGGTTTGAATTTATAGAATAGGTGGTATTATTATAATTGAGGCTGTAGCTGGGATTTAACTCAAAAAGCTCCTGAATGGCAAAGGTCAAACGCACACCGGGACTTATTCTAAACCGATCTGAATTAAAAAGAGTCGCATTTGTAAAACCTACATTACGATCGTAGTTCCCGGTTAAACTGAGGCGGTATCTAAATTCTTTCTCCTCTTTGCGTGTACTTTTAGTGTAAAATATTCGGGCTGAAGCAGAACGGTTTCCGTCCACATTTGCATAGGTCGTGGTTCGTTTTAAGTCCTCATCAACTGTGCTTACCGAAGCCACCTGATTTTCGGTAAGATCGTAGGAAAACGAACTGAATATACCGCTACCTCCTCCAGATCCAAAATTAAAACTCCTGAAGTTCGCCCGTATATTGTGGCTAAATGCAGGCCTCAGTGCCGGGTTACCCACCACGATATTTAAAGGATTAGTTCGGTCTGCAACAGGTTGCAGCTGGCGTATAGATGGTGTATTGGCATTAGTACTATAATCCAGGCTGATACTCTTGGAGCGCTGAATCTCATATCTTATACCCGTTCTTAAGGAAAGGTTATTGTATGCATTATCAAAACCTCCTGAACCTAATAAATTCTCATTTTTGAGCACGGTATTAATAAGTCCCACGTCGGCATTTATGCGCCAGGCCTCGTGATCGTATCTAAACCCTACCGTTGGGCGGTTTCTAATCGTATTCACTTCAAAATTACTACTCAGCGTATCATTAAGAACTGTATAAGCACCGCTTGCATCGGCCTCATACACATAACGTGCATTCGTTGACTTTGAGGTCGAAAGATTGTAGTTTAAATCAAGAAAGAAATCTGTTGCCAGAACAAAACGCTGCTCAGCTCCCAGACCGTACTGATACTCCCGCTCGTCTTCATCAATAAACTGATCCTGAACTTCAACGCGAGCATCCGACCCAAAAAATTCACTTTGCGAAAAATAGAAATTATCATTTTGCTGATTGCGATATTCCTGTGATAAATCAAGTCTAAAAAAGGCTCCCCGCGAACCAAAGCGTCTTATAAAATCAATATTATTACGCAGATTTATATTTGAAATAGCTTCCTGATCTGAAGTTTCAGTACTGTTAACCGTATCTCCATTTCCATCAAGAGAAGAGGCCATTCGGCTTCGTATTGCATCAGTCTGACTGGTATTGAATCTGGGGGAATAAGAAAGTCGCGTAAGTGTATCAAAATCTACTTCAACACGCGCGTTGGCACGATGCCGGTTACTGATCGCGTTACTGGTATTTTCTGATATGGAGAAAAAAGTGGTATCTGGAAGTATATTTTCGCGGCGGGTTCTTGAGCGCGTTTCTGTATTATTACGGTCAAAGTAATAATCCCCGTTGAGCTCATACATTTTGTTCCATTCGTTACTGTAATCTAAACCTGCCGTTTCTGATTTGGTTATTCCGTTACTGTTATTTCCACCCTGCACCGCTCGTGCACCGCTGCGCCCCATCATTCCATAGATATCGTCAAACTCAAAGCCCGAACTGTTGATGTTATTAGAGCCGGCGAGTACGGTAGCACGCATATTATCTTTAAAGATGTTGCCTATACCGCTCATTTCGTAGCGCTCATTAGTACCTCCTCCTACAGTAGCACGGGCAAAATATCCCTTGTTTTTATCTTTTTTTATGGTGATGTTGATGGTTTTGTTTTCACTATCACCAGCTTCGCCGGTAAATTCCTGAGCTCGGGTTTTAGTGTCCACCACCTGTAATTTTTCAATAATTTCCTTCGGAAGGTTTTTCGTTGCGATTTTGGGGTCGTCACCAAAAAATTCCTTTCCATTTACTAAAATTCGGGAAATGGGTTTTCCATTAATCGTAATTGCGCCATCACTATCTACCTCTGCTCCCGGAAGTTTTTTAAGTAATTCTTCAAGATTCGCATCGGGTCTGGTTTCAAAGGAAGCTGCATTAAACTCAAGCGTATCCTTCTTGAGCACCACAGGTGCCCGGTTAGCCACCACAACTACCTCATCAAGCAGATTGTCCTGTACTTTCAATTTGATCTGACCTAAATCTGATTCCTCTTTGATTGTCACCTGTTGCTTTAAGGGCTTAAAACCGGCATAGGATATAAACAAATTAGCCGTTTTAGAATCTGTATTGCCCTCCAGTTTAAAAACTCCATTTTGATCAGATATCCCGTAAGTGACCAAAGTACTATCGGTAATTTTTTCTAAATAAACCGTGGCCGACTCGAGGGCTACACCTTCAGGGTCTGTAACGGTCCCTTTCATAACAAATTCTTGGGAAAATGAACTTTGTAAGCCCAGTAAAATAAACAACAAAAGGAGTAAATACTTCATAAATAGTATATGCGTAAAACGTACATTTATAACTAAGACCGTAAAATTGACATAGGGTTTAAAAGCAAAGCCCACTTTTTTGAAAAAAGTGGGCTTTTAAAGATTTTTATGCTGGAAAACTTACTTTTTCCGGAAGTATACCGAGATAGGTACACCCTGAAAATCAAATTGTTCGCGCAATTTATTCTCTATAAAACGCTTATAGGGATCTTTTACATACTGCGGAAGGTTGCAGAAGAAAGCAAACTGCGGGTGTGGTGTGGGCAACTGCATACAGTATTTAATTTTAATGTATTTACCTTTATTTGCCGGCGGCGGATACGCTTCAATAACGGGCAACATAAGCTCATTAAGTTCACTGGTTTTAACGCGTCTGCTTCGGTTTTCAAAAACCTGTACGGCAGTCTCAATGGCTTTATAAACCCGTTGCTTGGTTAAGGCCGAAATAAATACAATAGGCACATCGGTAAAGGGTTCCATTTCCTGACGTATTTGCTTCTCATACTCGCGCATGGTTTTGTTTTCCTTTTCAACCAAATCCCATTTATTCACCAAAATGACAATCCCCTTTCTGTTTCGCTCGGCAAGCCAAAAAATATTCTGCACCTGCCCGTCAAAACCTCGTGTGGCATCTAAAACAACCAGACATACATCACAATGCTCAATCGCACGTACCGAACGCATAACCGAATAAAACTCCAAATCTTCTTTAACCTTAGACTTACGGCGTATCCCCGCAGTGTCAACCAGATTAAATTCAAAACCAAAACGGTTGTATTTGGTATCTATCGCATCGCGCGTGGTACCTGCAACGTCTGTCACGATATAACGATCCTGACCGATTAAGGCATTGATAAACGAAGATTTACCGGCATTAGGTCGGCCTACTACTGCAAAACGTGGCAATATATTTTCTTCAACTTCGGGTTTATCGGGTAAAACTTCCACAAGGGCATCCAGCAAATCTCCGGTACCGCTACCGCTTATACCCGCAATGGTATAATAATCGCCAAGGCCCAGGCTGTAAAACTCCACGGCGTTTTCTTCACGCATGGCATTATCTACTTTATTAACTACGAGAAACACGGGTTTATTCTGACGACGCAGCAAATTGGCCACATCTTCATCCATCCCGGTCACACCGGCCTCCACATCAACCATAAAGATGATAGCATCTGCCTCATCTATCGCCAGCTCTACCTGTTTGTCAATTTGCTCTTCAAAAACGTCATCACTCCCTTTTACATACCCACCGGTATCTATAATTGAGAATTCCTTTCCGTTCCAATCTGTTTTGCCATAATGGCGGTCGCGGGTCACCCCACTCACCGAATCAACGATCGCCTCACGGCGCTGAATCAATCGGTTAAAAAGGGTTGATTTACCCACATTAGGTCTCCCTACAATTGCTACAATACTCATATGTTATACTTTGTGCTTTTAAAGCGCTGCAAAATTACGATAAATACCTGCACGGTTAGCAATTGCTTTGGTATAAGCTCAATCCTACTACTTTACCCTTTATTAAAGCCTTAAGAAGCACAAACTATTAAAACTTCCCTAAATTCTGTTAACACGGCTGTTAATTACGTACCAGATAAAACCACAGGTGCGCTACCTTACGTATCTATTAGCAAACAACACAAGTTATGTATCACATTATGAAACGTATTTTAGTAGGACTTTTTGCAGCCTTTATTCTTTACAGCTGTAATCTTATCTCTGCCGCCGGACTCAGCAGTGCCGGGCAACCCACAAAAGAAGTTAATGGTGATCTCACCTCAACCACCGCAAATTCTGCCGAAAACGTAGACCACAGTGCCTGGGACGCCTTACTTAAAAAGCACGTAAATTCAGCCGGAATGGTAGACTACGAAGGTTTCCAAAAAGATCGTGCAAAGCTAGACAGCTATCTCGAAAAACTGTCTTCTTACAATCCTGACGATAAGTGGTCTGTACAGGAGCTCCTGGCTTATTACATTAATTTATACAATGCCTATACGGTTGAATTGATTCTTAATAATTATCCAGTAAAAAGCATTAAAGATATTGATGGTGCCTGGACCAAGGCTATTGTTCCGGTAGGAAATCGCGAACTTTCTTTAGGTGGAATCGAAAACGGCGTATTGCGTAAAATGAACGAACCCCGAATTCACTTTGCCATTAATTGTGCCTCAATGTCCTGCCCCAAATTGCTGAATGAAGCTTATACTGCTGCAAAAATTAATGAGCAGTTAGATCGCGCAACACGGGAATTTGTCAATTCAGACAAGAACGACATCACCGCTTCAAACCCAAAGGTATCCTCAATTTTTGACTGGTATAAGAGCGATTTTATAACAGACAAGACACCAACAGTCATTGATTATATCAATCAGTATAGCAAAACCAAAATCAACAAAGGTGCGACACTGACTTATAAAAATTACGATTGGAATCTAAATAAACAATAGAATTCTCTTCTGTTTTAGAAATATCCCGCTCTATGCGGGATATTTAATTTTATGTCCAGTTGAATTAGTTTAGTTTTGAACACCCATTCTGCCCACGCCGAATTACCTTTTATGCTGAGTATCATTATTCCTGTTTACAATGAGTCTGCAAACTTGCCTGTACTGCTAAAGCATTTGATGAGCAATGCAAAAGCACCAGACCTCCTTGAAATTCTGGTGGTTGATGGCGGAAGCACAGATGACACACTGGTTTTAGGTGAAAAATTTAAAGCAACTCAGAGCATAAATCTGCAAATCTTACAATCAGAAAAAGGCAGGGCCAAACAGATGAATACCGGAGCGCGGGCAGCGACCGGAAGTATTCTTTATTTTTTACACGCAGATTCTTTTCCTCCAAAAAACTTTGACCACTATATACGCGAAGAGGTTGAAAAAGGAAATCCTGCCGGCTGCTTTAGAATGCAGTTTGACAGCAATCACTGGTGGTTACGTCTAGCAAGCTACCTGACAAAATTTAGCTGGAGAGCCAGTCGCGGCGGAGATCAAAGTCAGTTTATTACCCGAGAGCTTTTTGACGAGATTGGCGGATATGATGAAAGCTATATCATCTACGAAGACAATATACTCATCAACGAATTGTACGCCCGCAACAAATTTGTGGTCATTCAGCAACCGCTTAAATCTTCTGCCCGTATGTATGAAAAATATGGGGTTTGGTACGTTCAATACCACTTTTGGAGTATTTACGTCAAAAAATGGATGGGTGCTTCGGCTGAGGAATTGCACGCCTATTACCTCAAGGTTTTAAAAAAGTAGGAGTATAAAACTCTTTAAATCAATCTTTGTCTTTGCTGAAAAATTAGTGCTGAAATTGATTTATTAGCCTCAATACTAAATTTTCATAGTTTCTTAACAGCAATCGCCTGGTCTTCGGTGTAATTTCAATCTGAATTTAAAAACACCAACCATGACAATTTTTGAAGCTATACGGAAAGACCATGATAAACAACGCGAACTTTGCCGAATGGTTACCTCTACCAGCGGCGAATCTAAAGGGCGTAAGCAAATGTGGGAAGACCTGAAAAAGGAATTGCAAATTCACGCTGATGCCGAAGAACGCACCTTTTATTCCCCGCTTATTCACAACGATATGATGCAGGAACACGCCCGTCACGGTATCGCCGAGCATCACGAGATGGACGAACTCATCGAGAAAATTGATGAAACGGATATGGATTCCCCTGCGTGGCTGGTTTATGCCAAACAATTGTGCGAAAAGGTGGAGCATCATTTAAAAGATGAAGAACACACCTTTTTTCAATTAGCCGGAAAAGTCTTTACCGAAAAGCAAAAAGTTGATATTGCTGAAGAATATCAAAAAGAGATGAAAGCAAATCGCTAGTCACCTCCGCTGTAATCCCCTATGAGTTCAATAAAAACTCCGTCGGGATCCCGCAGCAAAAGCAAATAGGAATTTTCACCAAGTTTAATGGGCGTATCGGCTTCGGGCTGTACGCCTTCTTTTTTTATCGCTTCCATAATGCCGTCAATCGTATACACCTGCAAAGTCAGGTATTGCAATCCCAACTGCAGTTGAATTCCGTCTTTAACCGAATCTACTTCTGCTTTAGGCAAATCAAAAGATGCTATTTTAAGCTGTGAACTCCCGGGTATCGTGTCAAAAGCGAGCCGGGTAACTTTGAAAGGCAAGCCCTGAGAGAGGCCCAAACGCGTTGCAAATGGGGCATCAACCGTAAAATTACCCACCTCAACGAGAC
>Ga0098073_1000218_pt1 | contig 21053 bp, 20 predicted proteins | sample 31_taG_FD_75060 | JGI IMG/M metagenome (GOLD analysis project Ga0098073, IMG submission 75060) | Marine viral communities from the Gulf of Mexico - 31_GoM_OMZ_CsCl metaG | ecosystem: Environmental > Aquatic > Marine > Oceanic | place: Gulf of Mexico | collected 2015-07-12
CTGCAACTCACGAAGTAGGTCACTATCTTAACTTACGTCACATCTGGGGAGATGGTCGTTGCAGACAAGATGATTTTGTTGCTGACACTCCTTCTTCTGATGGTCCTAACTACGGTTGCCCATCATACCCAACTGTAAATTGTAAGTCTACTGATATGACTATGAATTACATGGATTATGTGAATGATGCATCTATGTATATGTTTTCTGAAGGTCAAAAAGCACGTATGCGCGCTATTTTTGCAAGTGGCGGCCCACGTTCAGCATTCTTGAACTAAGCGAATTTAACATCTTAAAACAATATGAAAGGGTGCTCAATAAGGGCACCTTTTTGTATTTTAATCTTAAAATGAATTTTATGAATTATCTACTCGGTTTTTTTATAGTTCTCTTTGCTGCCAAAGGCTGTGAAGACCAATTTAATTTCAGCAGCATAGATTATGAGGCTGCCTCTCGCGGGGTTTACCATCATGTGCGTGTGGAAGGTAACACCCTGATCTCTGAACATGCGCGGGACGGAAGCGACAGGATAACCAAAGAACTTACTGCATCGCAGGTAAATGAACTCAACCGTCTTGCACAGACGTTTGTCGCTACTACAGCAGATGACATAGAGAACACGTCTGACGCAGCAGATCGTGATGCAGCTGTCCCTGTTAAAGTTCTTGTGGTGGGTGGTACTTACAGCCGAAGCGCTTCGTTTGACCGTGGGAATCCACCAGCTCGTGTAGCGCCTTTAGTAGGCCGATTATTGCTTCTGGCAGAAGCACCTTGAAACCGAATCAATATTAAAAAAGAAAACCCCATACAGAGAAGTATGGGGTTTTCTTTTTGATGGTTTTTCGCCTATAACTTACGTACCCAGATATTGCGATAACTCACAGGATTTCCGTGATCTTGTAATTTTAAAGGAGCCTCACCGTGCGCCTCATTTTTAGGTTTCCCAATATATTCGGTCGTGCCTTGTATTTCTACATGATCCTGAACCAAAACACCGTTATGCAAAACAGTTACCGTTGCAGATTTGGTTTTTTTTCCGTCAGCATCAAATTCGGGCTGGTGGTAAATAATATCGTAAGCCTGCCATTCGCTGGGTGCCTTGGTTGCATTTACCAGCGGAATACTCTGTTTGTAGATCGCAGTCGCCTGACCGTTAGAATAGGTACGGTTGTCATAACTGTCTAAAACCTGTACTTCGTAGCGATCCTGAAGAAATATTCCACTATTACCACGTCCCTGGCCTTCCCCTTCAACTACCTGTGGCGCGCGCCACTCCACGTGCAATTGTATATCGCCAAAGCTTTCTTTAGTCTGGATATCTCCGGTACCACCTGCAACGGTCATAGAGCCGTCACTGTTTATCGCCCAGGGCGCATTTACAATAGAATCATTAGTGCTTTCCCAGGCGTCCAGATTTTCACCATTAAATAAGACGATGGCGTCAGATGGAACCCCATTTTCATTAAATGTAACTACTTCGGGTTCTGGTTCCCATACTTCGGTAGCTTCAGGGTCTGTGATGGGAGCTTCTTCAACTACGGCCGTAGTATCTGTTGCGGGAACTGTCTCTTCGGTGTTTTTTTCTGTGGAAGTATTACACGAAAGAATCAAACCCGAAGCCAAAAGCGGAAGGATAAATTTGGTGTTCATAATTAAAGTTTTTTGATTTTAATATCCCGGAAGTAAACCGTATTGCCGTGATCTTGCAGGGCGATGTGGCCGGTTTTTGATTTTCCGAAAAGGGGCCAGTCTGCAAATTTAGAGTCAGCCACCATAGCTTCCCATTCAGGACCGCTTATGGGAAAATTAGTTATTTCGGTGCCATTCATAATCACAGTGCCCTTGTTATTGGTATAGTCAATAGTAATGACATAGCTGTTCCATTCACCGGCAGGTTTTACAACATTTTCGCGGGCTTCTAACATGTCATAAAGTGCACCTGCCCGGTGGGTGGTACCGGCTTTAGCATCGGGATGGCGCTCATCATCAAGAATCTGAATTTCAGGACCTGTTAGATAAGGCTCGCTCAACGTGTCATTTTCCTGAACAGCCCACATTATACCGCTGTTTCCGCCTTCTGATATTTTCCAGTCAAGCTTCAGTTCAAAGCTTTCAAAGGTCTCGTTGGTAACTAAATTTTGACTTCCCTGCCGATTTTCAGCCGGAGTAAAAACTAGATTTTCTCCTTCTATTTTCCACTGTGTGGGATATTGGCCATTATAGGCATGCCAGCTGTCGAGATCGCTTCCGTCAAAAAGGGTAATCCATTCGTTTTGAGTTTGAGGTTGTTCCAGTTCTTCTTCGATGGCTAATTCTTCGGTCTTTTCTGCTTTTTCCTTACAGGAGGTATATGCGAGTAGCGCAAATGCAGAGAGGTAAATGATTTTTTTCATGGTTTTTTAGTTTATGCCTAGTATGCGTTTTAGTTTAGCTTCGTCGGTTTTCGCTCCTGCAAAATCATCAAATTTCTTTTGAGTCGCTTCAATTATATGACTGGCGATAAAGGGAGCGCCTTCTCTCGCACCTTGCTCGGGAGATTTGATGCAACATTCCCATTCCATCACAGCCCAGACGTCACAACCGTACTCGGTGAGTTTGGTAAAAATGGTTTTAAAATCAATCTGCCCATCACCCGGTGATCGATAACGGCCTGCGCGGTCAATCCAGTCTCCATAGCCTCCAAAGGCTCCTTTCTTTCCGGTAGGATTAAATTCAGAATCTTTTACGTGGAACATTTTAATAAACTCGTGATAGTTGTCAATGTATTCTATGTAGTCCAGTTGTTGTAGCACAAAATGACTGGGATCATACAGAATATTCGCTCGTTTGTGGTTGCCAGTCGCTTCACGGAAACGCTCAAAGGTGACCCCATCGTGAATATCCTCTCCCGGATGCACTTCGTAACACACGTCAACTCCCTGCTCATCAAAAGCATCAAGAATGGGTTTCCAGCGGTTAGCCAGTTCTTTAAAGCCCAATTCTACGAGTCCCGGCGGGCGTTGTGGCCAGGGATGCCAGGTATGCCAAAGCAAGGCTCCGCTGAAGGTGCCGTGTACATCGATGCCCAGGTTTCTACTGGCTTTAGCTGCACTTTTAAGCTGATCTACTGCCCATTCCTGGCGTTTTTTAGGATTGTTTTTATACCCATCGGGAGCGAAGTTGTCAAACATCTCGTCGTAAGCAGGGTGCACGGCTACGAGTTGACCTTGCAGGTGGGTACAAAGCTCAGTAATCTCCAGGCCATAGCTGTTTACTTTGCCTTTGAGTTCGTCGCAATACGTTTTACTGTCAGCGGCTTTTTTAAGGTCTATGAGCCGACTTTCCCAGGTGGGAATTTGTATGCCTTTATATCCCAAATTACTGGCCCATTTGCACAAGCCGTCAAGCGAATTAAAAGGTTCTTTATCGTCCATGAACTGAGCCAGAAATACGGCCGGTCCTTTTATGGTATTCATAGTTTTTGGTTTGTTTAAATTTATGGTTTGTCTTAGTCTTCCTTGAGACTTACCCAGGCTGCGTTGTTGTCATTTGATGCTACAGAAGCATAAATAAATTGCATTCCTCTAAGGCCATCGTGAATGGTTGGGAAGTCAGGTTGATCAGAAATTGCGTTTCCTTCCATTACTGAACGTACTTCTTTTACAAAACTTCTGTAAATGGTAGCAAAACCTTCCAGATAGCCCTCTGGGTGTCCGGGAGGTACACGGGTGTATTCAGTTGATTCTGCATAAGTACCGTTGCCGCCCGGAGTATAAATCTGTTTTGGTTTATCAAGCCAGTATGCGGTGAGTTCGTTGGGATTTTCCTGATACCAGGCAACACTTCCTTTAGTGCCATAGACGCGAATGCCCAGATTGTTTTCTTCTCCGGTGGCGATTTGCGAAATGGTCATACAACCCTTAGTACCACCTTCGAGACGCAATAAGATGTTGCCATCATCATCTAGCACCCGGCCTGCACCAAAACTGCTCAGGTCTGCAGCAACTTTTTCAATTTTTTTACCGGTTATGTATTCCGTTAGGTTTTCAGCATGAGTCCCGATGTCGCCCAGAGCACCACCAATTCCTGATTTTTTAGGATCGACCCGCCAGGAAGCTTGTTTGTTTTCGGTTTCTTCAACTGCAGTCGACATCCAGCCTTGCAGGTACTGAACAACTACTTTGCGAATTTCGCCCAATTCCCCGTTTTGAATCATCAAACGGGCCTGTTTTACCATTGGGTAACCGGTATAGTTGTGGGTAAGCGCGAACACTTTTCCACTTTTCTTAACTACTTTTTGAAGGCCAAAAGCCTCATCAAGGGTTAAAGTCACCGGCTTATCGCAAATCACGTGAAACCCATTTTCCAGCGCCAGTTTTGCCGGCGGAAAGTGCATATGGTTGGGGGTCACGATCGAGACAAAATCCATACGCTCACCTTCGGGTAATTCTTTTTCTTTTTTGATCATTTCCTCAAAACTTTTGTAAGCCCTCTCAGGAGCTACACCCAGTTCTTCGGCAGACTCGAGGCTGCGTTGTGGGTTACTGCTAAAAGCGCCACACACCAGGTCAACCATTCCGTCTATGCGCGAAGCTCTGCGGTGCACATCGCCAATAAACGAGCCTTTGCCTCCGCCTACCATTCCCATTTTTAATCTTTTCATTGTAGTTGATTTTTTGGTCAGAGAAATTAAAAAGGCACTTAGTGTTGGTATTTAAGTGCCTTTATTACGATTTATACTTTTTCTCCTTTATATTCTATTTTTTCATTTTTAAATGCAATCAGGAAGAACAGGAATACCAGCGCGGCAAAGCCTGCCGGATATACCCAGATCGTTTTCCAGTCATGCAACTCGCCAATAAGATACGTATCTGTAATCTGGCCTGCAACCCAGAAGCCGATCAACATTCCCACACCATAAGTTGCCAGAGTAATTAAACCCTGAGCCGCACTCTTGTTGTCTGAGCCGGCTTTCGAATCGGTGTAAATTTGACCCGAAACGAAAAAGAAGTCATAACAAATACCGTGTAATGCGATACCAGTAATCAGCATAAAAAACAAATCATTATCATTGCCATATGCGAAAAGTAAATAACGAAGCACCCAAGCAATCATTCCGAATAACAAGGTTTTTTTGATACCAAACCTTAATAAAAATACAGGTAATAGGAGCATAAATAAAAGTTCAGAACCTTGACCAATTGTCATCCATCCTGTCGCATTTTCAACTCCTGACTCTGTTAAAAATAAATTTGCATTTTGATAATAAAAAGCCAGTGGAATACAGATCAATATCGAAGAAATAAAGAAAATCAAAAAGTTCTTGTTTTTTAGCATAGAAATTGAACTGAGACCAGTCTTTTCAATGAGGGACTGTTCTTTATCTGATTTAATAGGAGGAGTTTTGGGTAAGATAAAACTAAATAACCCCAATATTAAGGAAGCAATCGAGGTCATTATAAAAGTATTTCTTAACAAACCGTCTTGGATGCCTTGATCTGAATCCCATCCAAAAAAACTGATTAAAATTCCTGCAATAATCCAGCCTAAGGTTCCAAACACTCTTATTAAACCAAAATCCTTGGAAGGATTTTTCATCTGTCTAAATGCTACAGAATTTACTAGAGCAAGCGTGGGCATATACGCAATCATATAACCCAGAACGTAGGGGTAGAAAATTTCAAAATTTTCAGCTGAAGACATTTGAAACATTAAAAATGCACCTATTAAATGTAGAGCCCCAAGAATGCGCTCTGCATTAAAAAATTTATCTGCTATAAGGCCTATTATAAAAGGTGCGATGATGGCACCCCAGGACTGAGTGGAAAATGCCATTCCTGATTCTGCACCTGATGCGCCAAGGGTTTTAGGAAGAAAAGTACTTAATGTCACAAACCAGCCCCCCCAGATAAAAAACTCTAGGAACATCATAAGTGACAATTGAAATCGAACGTATGGTTTCATAAATAATTAGTTTAGCTCTTGAGCAGATTTAATTAGTAATTCTTTTGTGAGTTTTATGCCTTCTTCTTCGCTCAGGTCATCTCCTTCATATTCAACACCTATAAAACCAGTATAGCCGGCATCTTTGACGATTTTAAGAATTTTTGTGTAATCCATTGAGGTCTCCTGTCCTTCTTCATTAAAGTCATAGGTTTTGGCACTTACCGCAAGAGCTTTAGGCATGAGTTCTTCAATACCCTGATAACGCGGATATTCTTTAATGCAGTCAGCACCCCACATTTCACCATTTTCTCGTTCCATGCAAAAGTTTCCAAAATCAGGCAGGGTCCCGCATTTGGGTTTGTTGACGCTGTTAATGATTTCCATCAGGAACTTTGCATTTGAGGAGAAGCCGCCATGATTTTCAACAATTACCTCAATATTTTTAGACGCTCCATAATCGGTCAATTTTGCCAACCCATCAATTGCACTTTCTTTAAAGATGGCTCTTTCAGGAGCGCCAATAAGGTTCACTCGTATGGCGTGACATCCCAGATAGGCTGCTGCATCAACCCATTTTAAATGATTTTGCACTGCCTGATCACGTTCGTCCAAGTCGGCAGCGGCCAGATTGCCTTCGCCGTCAACCATAATCAAAACATTCTGTATTCCGTATTGCTCACTGCTGGCTTTTAATTTAGGTAAGATCGAATCGAGACCTACTTGTACGTTCTCGTATTCTTTCAGCATAGGAGTGTACAGTTGGCTAACATACTCTATACCTGTAAAACCCATTTCATTTGCCTTTTTGGCAAAGTCCATAGGGCTCAATTCTCCGCCTTTAATGGCTCTGTGTAGCGACCATTGCGCCAGAGAAATATCGAAGAAAGGTTCAAATTGAGCAGTTTCGGTTGGTGATACGGCTTGATTTTCTTCTTTTTTTTCATTTTTACAGCCTGCCAAAATGAAGAGAATAAGCAGGGCTGCGTAAAGTTTAGTTGTCATTATATTAATTAATTAGGTGTTTGAGAACAGGGTTGAAAATTGCAAAACGCGTAACTGAAATCTATAAGTTCTCTAAATTATACTTTTTTTGGTTTACCAAAAAATAACTTAAAATTTATATATTTGATAGCGTAGGCTAGATTATATTATCAAAAACTAAATAAAGCGTGAGTAGTATTAAACCAGAAGAAATGTACGATGCCATTGTGGTAGGTACAGGAATTAGTGGTGGCTGGGCTGCCAAAGAATTGTGTGAGCAGGGTCTTAAAACCTTAGTTCTTGAACGGGGCCGTATGGTAAAGCATATTGAAGATTACCCTACAATGAACATGGATCCCTGGGATTTTAAGTTTAAAGGCCGGCCTACAGAAGAAGAAAAAGCCAAGCAATTTAAGCAGGCACGTACCGGCTATACTGTTGACCGTGCGCACAGCCATTTTTTCGTTAACGATTTAGAACATCCGTATAATGAGACCAAGCGTTTTGACTGGATGCGTGGCTATCACGTTGGAGGTCGTTCTATTATGTGGGGGCGTCAGAGTTACCGACTGAGTGATATCGATTTTGAAGCTAATAAGAAAGAAGGAATTGCAGTAGATTGGCCTGTACGTTATGCAGATATCGCGCCCTGGTATGACAAGGTTGAAGAATACATTGGCGTAAGTGGTGAAAATCTGGGGCTTCCTCAATTACCAGATGGTAAATTTGGGCCTCCTATGGAGCTGAATTGCGTAGAGGAAAACCTAAAGAAAAATATGGCGCAAAATTATAAAGATCGCTTGCTTACCATAGGTCGTACTGCTCATATTACATCTACAGAGAAAACCTATGAGGGTCGTTCTGCCTGCCAGTATCGTAATCGCTGTATGCGTGGTTGTCCGTTTGGAGCTTATTTCAGCAGTAACTCTTCTACGTTGCCTGCTGCCGAGCGCACCGGAAATATGACTTTAAGACCATTCAGTATTGTAAGCGAGGTTATTTATGATGATGCTACTAAACTTGCAACTGGAGTAAAAGTAATTGATGCCGAAACCAAAGAAGAAATGACCTTTAATGCAAAAGTAATTTTCTTATGTGCTTCTGCAATTGCTTCCGCTTCTATCCTGATGCAATCTAAATCTGATCGTTTCCCTAATGGTTTAGGAAATGACAGTGGTGAATTGGGACATAATATTATGGACCATCATTTTAGAGTAGGAGCTTCTGCTGAAGTTGAAGGATTTGATGATAAGTATTATAAAGGTAGACGTGCAAACGGTTTATATATTCCGAGATTCAGAAATCTGGGCGGCGATACTGATCAACCTAATTTTAAGAGAGGTTATGGCTATCAGGGTGGTGCGAGTCGTGGGGATTGGAGTGAAGCGATCTCAGAAATGTCTTATGGGGCAGATCTAAAGAAAGCAATTTCAAAACCTGGAAAATGGACCATCGGAATGACTGCCTTTGGTGAGTGCCTGCCGTATCACGAGAACAAAATGACTCTGGACTACGATAAACTTGATAATTGGGGTCTGCCTACAATAACTTTTGATGCAGAATGGAAAGAAAACGAGTGGGAGATGCGAAAAGATATGAAAGCTCAGGCGGCAGAAATGCTAACCAAAGCTGGTTATAAAAACGTACAAACCTACGACAGTCCTGGTGCACCAGGTTTGGGTATTCACGAGATGGGTACTGCCCGTATGGGAAGAGATCCTAAGACTTCCGTACTTAACGGAAACAATCAGGTGCATACAGTGCCTAATGTATATGTAACAGATGGTGCATTTATGACTTCTGCAAGTTGCGTGAACCCATCGCTTACTTATATGGCTTTTACTGCCCGTGCTGCCAAGCATGCTGCAGAACAACTTAAGAACGGTAAATTTGCATAATTATGAATAGAAGACAAGTCTTAAAAAATATTGGTCTGGGAGCGGGTTATGTTATGGTCGCCCCTGCAGCTTTCAATTTATTACAGAGTTGTAAAAGTGAACCAAAGAATGAGTGGCAACCTGTTTTTCTGAATGTAACAAACGGAATGGCACTAACTCATATTCTAGATGTAATTTTGCCAAAAACCGATACTCCCGGAGCTTCCGATTTGAATATTGCTCAGTTTATTGATGCGTATATGGATGAAGTTGCTGAGGATGGTCAGAAAAAAGAATTTGAAGCCGGTGCAAATGCTTTCGCTTTAAGCTTTAAAGAAAATTTAGACAAAGATCTAAAGGATGGGGAGCACGAAGATTTTGAAAAAGCAGTTGCCAAGTATTTAGGTGCTGATAAAGAAACCCGAGATGCTTACGTTAAAGTCATTTCAGCTACTCAGGACCCTGAAGCTCCAGATGTTGAATTTGATGCTCACGCAGGTTCTTATGCCTATCTCTCAGCAGTACGTGATTTAGCAATTTGGGCCTGGAAAAACAGCGAGGAAGTAGGTGAAAATGTACTTTGGTACGACCCCATTCCGGGAGTATATCAAGGCTGTCTGCCTCTTGAAGAAGCCGGAGGTGGTAAAACCATGTCTTTATAATGAAACGAAGATCATTTATACAAAAAGGAGCCTTAAGTGGCTCTTTTTTCGCTTTAGGCGGAACGGGCTTGTTTGCCTTAGATGCTGCTAAAGCAAAAAATCCTGAGCCTTTGCATCAGTTTAATCTCAATTACGCCCCGCATTTAGGAATGTTTAAAAACATGGCAAGCGATGATCCTATAGCTCAGCTCAATTTTATGGCCGATCAGGGTTTTACGGCTTTTGAAGATAACGAGATGCGTAACCGCCCGGTTGAATTGCAGCAAAAAATGGCCGATACGATGCAAAAGCGCGGTTTGCAAATGGGTGTTTTTGTAGCCCATAAAATCTACTGGACCGAAGGTAACCTGACAAGCGGAAATGCTGATAAGCGCACTGAATTCCTTGATGATATTAGGAAGTCTGTAGAAGTCGCCAAGCGGGTTAATGCCAAATGGATGACTGTGGTTCCCGGTTATGTTGATCAAAGACTTGAGGCGAATTACCAAACTGCAAATGTGATTGAAAGTTTGAAGCAGGCGTCTGCTATTCTTGAAAAGGAAAACCTGACTATGGTGCTTGAACCGCTTAATTTTTTCAATCACCCCGGTTTGTTTTTAAAGGAAAGTCCGCAGGCGTATATGATTTGTAAAGCGGTTGACAGCCCGGCCTGTAAAATCTTGTTTGATATCTATCATCAGCAAATTCAGGAAGGGAATCTAATACCTAATATTGATGCGTGCTGGGATGAAATCGGATATTTTCAGGTTGGGGATAATCCCGGAAGAAAGGAACCTACAACCGGAGAGATCAATTATCTGAATGTATTTAAACACCTGCACGATAAAGGCTTTACAGGAATCGTGGGAATGGAACACGGCAACTCAATGCCCGGTGTAGCAGGAGAACAGGCGGTTATAGACGCTTATGTAACCTGTGATAATTTCTGATACATATATTATTTTAAATAAGAAAAGGCTGATTTATCTCAAATCAGCCTTTTTTGTGCGCTCTTATTTAGAGTCTTTTTTTAGATCGAGATAGACGCCGTTTGTCCAGCCAAAGCCATCCTGATTGGGGTATTCACCACCTCCGGCTGTTAATGTCGTATCTATTACATTGTATTTTTCGAGTATTTTACCGGTGCGTTTGTAAACGCGTTCATTCAGTTTTATCCAGCGATTACTTATTTGATCGGCAAGATCACCAAGGCCGTAAGTTTGCAGGCCACGAACGGCCATCCACTGATGTGGAGGCCACCCATTAGGGCTGTCCCACTGTTGCCCGTTAGTGTTAAGCGTGGTTACGAGTCCACCGGGTTTTAAAAAGTCGCGCTCCAAAACTTGAGCTACCTGCTCAGCCTGAGCTGGTGACGCAGCTTGAAAATAAAGTGGATATACCATGGCAAGCGACAAAGTTTCAGATGGAGATTGATTCTTAAAATTATAATCGGTGTAGGTCTTTTGATCTGAACTCCACAAATAGGCGTCCATAGCATCTTTACGAGCAGAGGCAGCTTCTACCATCTTTTGAGCTCCCTCATGATCTCCGTTAAAACGTCGTGCAACAGCTAGAATTTCTTCCATATTATAGAGCAGTGCATTCAAGTCTACCGGAATGATTTCGGTGGTTTGAATTGTGGCCAAATCATCGGGGTTAGCAAACCATCTGCTGCTAAAATCCCATCCGCTTTCACAGGCAGCGGTGATGTTAAGGTAAACTTCTTCAGCAGATTTACCGGTCGCTTCTTCAGCAGTTAAAATGTCTTCCCGGTAACTTTCGGCACGAGGCTCAGCGCGATTGCTGTAAAACCGGTTTAAAACAGAACCATTTGGCATTTTAACTACACGTTCTGCTGCTTCGCCTTCGGCTATATTTTCAGCGCCCTTCATCCAGAAAGCATACTCTTTTTCAAGAGGCTCCAGGTATTTCAAATAAATATCTTTTTCAGTTCCTGTGGATGCATAAAGCCGCACCATTTCGGCAAAAAACGGTGGTTGAGAGCGGTTGAGGTAGTAGGTGCGGTTTCCGTTAGGAATAAAACCAATAGTATTGATTTGGTAGGCAAAATTATCCAGAATATTCTCAATGAGTTTGATCTCTCCAGATTCTTTTAGCCCCAGCATAATAAAAAACGAATCCCAGTAATATACTTCTCTAAAGCGACCTCCGGGTACAATGTATGGATTGGGTAACGAAATACGCGATCCATTTTCCTCAGCATCAGCATCCCGTTTTAAATAGGGCCAAAGCGCTTTAATGTGTTCTGCAGTTGTGCGCGTGGTGTCTGAGGTGAAGCTCGCTGTAGGCGATTCGGGGAGATTAAAATTTTGAAGTACAAAAGCCTTCAGGTCAAAGTCCTCTTCACTTGAAGCCTCGTGATAGTGTGCCAAAATGGTATCTGCAGGAAACAGGGGCTCGCAATCTACAAAGGTCTTTCCATCTTCAAAAACACTTTGCATTTGCACATCAACCAGCAGATCGCCATAGCGGTCAATAGGGTTTTCATTTTTCTGGGGAAAATCAAAAGTCTGTTGATCAAGGGTTTCAGACTTGTTTTCTTCTTTACAAGAGAATAGGGATAGGATCACTAAGAGAGCGAGAATTTTAGGGTAATGGGTTTTCATGGGTTTATTTTTAAAGCCAAAAAAGCCCAAAAATTAATCGGTAAAGATAATTTTTGGGCCTTAATGTGTGTTAGGAGTAGATCGAAAAATTACTCTACAATAAATTTACCTTTCATCACACTGTAGTGACCGGGAAAACTACAAATGAAATCGTAGGTTCCTGAAACAGGTGGGTCAAACTCAATAGTGTCAGACTGACCACCACCTAGCATTTTGGTATGTACAATCACAGCGTCTGTATCTGCAGGGATATAGCCGTTGTCGCGTGCCGATGATGCTTTGGCACCAAAAGCAGGAATCTCGGTTCCTTGAGTAAGCAGCACAAAATTGTGCCCCATAACCTGAACATCTTGCTTACCAACATGTCTAAGTGTAAGTTTTACTTTTTTACCGGCAGGAACTTTGATTTCATTCTTATCGAATTTCATCATATCATCTGCGAGTAGGACTACTTCGGTCACATTTTCATCAGATTTTTTGCTCGTATCCGAGCTTTTTGCTCCGATTGTAACGGTTTCTTTTTCATCTTTCTTTTTATCATCACCGCAGGCTGTTAGTGTTACGGCAAAAAGAAATGCTAGGGTTATTTTTAATAGTTTCATTTTATAAAATTTAATTGAACGACTAATATACATAAGATTTTACCGCAGTACAATATTATGTATAGCTCTGAATAAAATCGAGTGTGCGTTTTTCGCAGTAAGTATGCGTGCCGAGCGTCATAAAACCTACGTGGCCACCCCTTTTGGGCATTTCAAGAAAGAGATTTGGATTTTGCTCGGCTTCTTTAACAGGGTAGCATTTTGCATTTAAAAACGAATCATCCTGAGCATTGAGAATTAGAGCAGGTACATTAATATTTGTAAGCACAGGCTTGCTGCTGCTTTTTTTATAGTAATCTAAAGCATCTTTAAAACCATTTGCCGGAGCCGTGTAAAGTTCGTCAAACAAGCGCAGCGACCTGATGTTTTTATAATCTGCTACCGAAAGATTTTCGGGGTATTGCTCCATTTTCTGTTTGTATTTACCGCGAAGGCCTTTTAAAAATGACCAGCGATACACCCAGTTTTGTTTTTGCTGAAGCGCTTCGAGCGAATCGTATAAATCTACAGGGGTCGAGACCGCTACTCCTGCTTTAATACTATCCGGCCGCTTTCGGTTTTCACCCAGATATTTCAGCACCAGATTTCCGCCCAGACTAAAACCGCATAAAAAGAGTTGATCGTAAGTTTTTTTGCGGGTTATAAAGTCTACTACATCGCTCACATCTTCGGTAGCGCCCGAGTGATAAGAGCGTAACTTTAAGTTAGTCTCACCGCTGCATCCTCTAAGGTTAACCGCTGCGCAATCAAATCCGTTAGCATTAAGAATCTTGGTTGTGCCTGCCATATAGGGTCTTTTGGCGTGTCCCTCGAGTCCGTGAAAAAGCAAAACGACTTTTGTTGATTTTTTTTCGCTTTGCGAAAAACTCCAGTCAATGTCGAGAAAGTCTCCGTCTTGCAGGTTTATGCGTTCCCGCTCATGACGAAGACCGGTTACGGTTCTGATCTTTGCAGCGTAAATAGTATTGAAATGATTGTTTTTAAAAATCGGGGGAGGCGTGTATGAGTCTTGAATAACAGGCATTAATAAAGAATTTCTCCTTTGGGTTTTATTTTTTCGGGCAGATCAGTTTCATCAAGCATATCGCGAAGATCGATCTCAATGGTGCGGCATAAGGCAGTCATAGGGACGTCATTGGCTTTACCTTCAAAAGGATCTTCACTGGCATCACCTATATATTCCATCGTGGTAAAAATCCACATAATAATTATTGTGAACGGAATCATCTGTAAAAATAATATCGCTATTTGCTGAGACGGGTGCAAGGTGTCTGTCACATGATTCTCAAATATATTGAGCAACCCCAGTGGAAGTAGTAGCGAAAAGAGCCAGGTGAAAATCTTTGAAAAATAACCGTATTGTCTGGGAAAAGGAGTGTTTTTGATGCGCTCGCACATACCTTGAAAGTCGTAAAATTTAGCAAGGGCTTCCTGTAGTTGCATTTCCTGAAAACCATCTATGAGATTATCACTACGCAATCGCTGAATAATCAATGCCTGATTTTTTATAAAATGGGTTGCCGGATTTTTCCGTTCTTTAATTTCTTCATATTCGTCCTGACTCAAAAATTGATATGCTTGATTGCTTTCAATATTCCGCTCTGCGTGACGGTCAAATAAACGTTCTACAAGTGCACCTTCCTGCAGACTCCAACTGCGCGGCTGTCGTAATTGCACACGCAATGCGTTAATCCAGGCGATGTGTCTGTAAATGAGGTCACGTTTTATTTCTTTTGCTGCCTCCTCATCCTCAATGTGGATAAGGCTTAAAACGCGTACGCCCCAGGTGCGACTCCAGTTAACAATCATTCCCCAGATTTTGCGACCTTCCCAAAAACGATCATAACTTTGGCTGTTTTTGAAACCCAAATAAAAAGAAACAGCAATGCCAATCACCGTAAGCGGCTCAAACGGAATATCTATAAATTCCCAACCCAGATCGTGATAGAGGTAAAATATAAACAGCGAGTAGATGAGAAAAAACAGCAGGTTTTTCCAGGTATATCGTAAGATGAGTTTCCAACTAATATTTCTTTTGATTAACATACCTGTTTTGCTTTAATGCCAAAGATACTTTGGAATACTAAGATCTTATGGTAGTATTAAGGTTATTTTAAAGTCTTATGCGTGCACAATATATTGTGTAATTTTGCAGTCTAAATTGAGCTTATGTATACTAAACAATTTGAAATACGCTGGAGTGACATTGATGCCAATCGTCACTTGGCCAATAGTGCCTACATTAACTTTATGAGTCATACGCGTATGGCTTTTTTGATGGAAAACGGTTTTGGACAGCAGGAAATGGCCAAACACAACATTGGTCCCGTGGTTTTTTATGAGCATATGTATTATTTCAAAGAAGTTTTTGCGGGTAAGCCCGTAAAAGTATCCTTGCAGTTAAAAGGCCTGGCTGAAGACGGCATGTATTTTGAATTTGTACATAACTTCTACGACGATAAAGGTCGAAATTTTGCCAGTTGCGAAATGATGGGCGCCTGGATAGATCTTAAAGAACGCAAGCTCACCGCACTTCCCGAAGAGTTGTTCAAAAACCTATCTTCGTTAGAACATACCGAAGATTTTAGAATCCTTACCAAAGAAGATACCCGTAAATACGGCAAAAAGCCTCAGGATCTTAGCTAGTTTGAGCTGTTTTTTTGGTGCGGGTTGACAGGTAAACGCCTGTAAAAATCATTAATCCCGCAATCAAACGTACCGGTGTGATTCGGTCTGCACCGGTAAGTACGGCAAAAAGCACTGCAATAAGTGGCTGCAAATAAATAAACGCTCCTACGGTAGAAGCTTTAAGCGTTCTCAGGGCGTAGAGGTTGAGAAAATAAGTCGAAAAAGTAGTTCCTACCACCACAAAAACCATTGTCCATATTGCCCAGGATGGTAGATTTAACCAGTCTACTGCGGCAAAATCACCATAGGTAAACGGAAGGTTTAAAAACACACCGGTGAGAAAAAGCCATTTCATCATCGTGACGGTATTGTACTTTTTGGTGAGCGGTTTTATTAAAACCAGATATACCGCATAAGCCGAACTGTTTATCAAAAACATAATATTTCCTAACGGAATATTAGGTGCGTTGTGCTGAGTCGAGGCGCCAAAAAGTACCAGAACTAAAGCACCCAGCATACCAATAGCAATTCCCAGAATTTTTAAGGCCGAAATTTGTTCCTTGAGAAATATGGCAGAAAGCACCAGTAAAATGACTGGGCTTAGGGTAATAATCACCGAACTGTTTACCGGCGTAGATAATTGCAAACCAGTAAAAAAGGCCAGCATATTTATAAACATCCCAAAAAAGGCACAGCCCAGCAGGCGCCAATAATCCTTGCGGTCAATCTTTTCAGATTTGGTAAACAGACTTACGATCCAGAACAAAACTGAAGCTCCCAGAACCCGAAGTAAGATAAACCCAAACGGACTAATAAATTGAGGCATAACGCCTTTAGCCAGCGTATGGTTAATACCGTAGATTGTTCCGGCCAGGGTTGCTGCGATGAGCGCCAGCGTGCGTTTGCTCATAAAAAAGCTTAGTTGTGAATAGCTTCTTTCGCAGCTGCTACCGTTTTTTTACTGTTGCCAATAAAGATCTGATCGTTGTTTACAATCACAGGCCGTTTTAAAAAAGTGTAATGTTCTAAAATCAATTCAGCATACTTTTCTTCATCAAGCTTTTCATTGTTGAGGCCACGCTCTCGGTACAGGCGTGCACGTTTGTTAAAAAGCGCTTCGTAGCTCCCGCTAAGGTTGTAGAGTTCATCAAGTTGCTCTTCGGTAAGCGGGTCTGTTTTGATGTCCTGCTTTATAAATGCCTGAGGCAATTCAATTTCATTCATAATACGGGTGCACGTATCGCAGGTCGAGAGGTAATATATTTTTTTCAAAACGGAATGTTTTATTAATTAATGCCCTGCAAAGTAATTATATTTTAAGCTAAAACGGTACTTTTATTGGCACCGCCAAGGGTATAATGCTCATGGCTTTTCTTAAAATAAAAAATTGTTTCCAACACCTGCCTCGTAGGCTTGCCACGAGACTGGTTACTCCAAATTGAACCTATGAATCTTATTCTCGATTTTACACTTAAAAACACGTACAAAACCAGAGTTATTTTAAAAAATTACCTGGAAACATTTTCCGTAGAAGATCTAAACAAAATACCGCAAGGTTATAACAATAACATCTTCTGGAATATCGCACATCTGGTGGCTACACAGCAAATTCTGGTTTATAAATTTTCAGATGTTCCGGCTTTGGTTTCAGATGAAATCATAGCCAAATATAGAAAAGGCACAAAGCCTGAAGGAGATGTCACACAAGCCGAAGTTGATGAAATCAAGGAATTGCTTTTTACTACTCTGGATCAAACCAAAAAGGATTATGAAGCCGGAGTTTTTAAAACCTACAACAGCATCACGACGTCAATGGATAGCACGCTGACTAACGTAGATGAAGCTATTGCCTATAATAACTTCCACGAAGGCATTCACCTGGGTTCGGTACTGGCATTACGCCACGCTATTGGTTTGGTTTAAGAAAAGCGAGAGGAAATGATATTTAAAGCAAACTTGCAATTAACGTAAACTCCTCTATCTATACTTATAGCACGTATAGGTCAAAAATAAAACCAAGTCGTTTTTGATTCTTTTTTTAATGTGATAATCAGACTATAGCAAACTTAAGTTGCTGGACGTATTGGTAGTCCTAGAGGCTACATTTTTATTTTAGTAGCATTCAGTAGTTTTAATAAGAACGTCAATCTTAATTTTGATGATGTGATATCTATTTATTAGAACTTCCATATTTATAATAGTTCAAAGCGAAAGGGCCTCAATGGGTGAACCGTAATTTTCAGAACAATTCAGAAACTTTAGAATATCTTTAAAAACAAGCCATACATTTGGTTTAAATTTTGGGTTTATGAAGTTTCTTATTGCAGAAGATGAACAGGATTTACGGGATGCAATCGTTAATTACCTTTCTGATGAGGCTAATATTTGTGAGCAAGCAGCCGACTTTAATGAAGCTTCTGAAAAATTAGAACTTTACGATTACGACATTGCTGTTCTCGACATCAACTTAATTACAGGTAGCGGACTCGACCTGCTTAAAAGGCTCAAGGCACAAAACAAGAGTTGTGGAGTGATTATCATCTCGGCAAACAATTCTCTTGAAAATAAACTGGAAGGTCTCGACTTGGGTGCAGACGATTATATAACCAAACCTTTTCATTTGGCGGAACTCAATTCCCGCATTAAAGCAGTGCTTAGACGCAGCAGTTTTGGCGGGAATGACAGTATAATCTTTCACGAATTAAGACTGGATACAGCTTCACGTACCGCATTTGTAAATGAAAAAGCTATTTCGCTTACGCGAAAAGAATACGACTTACTTTTATTCTTTATCACCAATCAGGGACGTGTTTTATCTAAAGCCATAATTGCAGAACACCTATGGGGAGATGACAGTGATATGCTGGATAATTTTGATTTTATTTATGTCCACATCAATAACCTGCGCAGGAAATTAACTTCAGAGGGAGCAAAATACATTCAGACTGCATATGGAACCGGATATAAATTTACTGCGATATAAATGAAAGCCTTAAAAAAGACACCGCTGCTTCGTAAGGCTTCAAAAGCATTTTTACTCAACAGTATTGCCTTTATGTTGCTTTCTGGTGTCGCACTCTATTTTTACACTCAATCGCTTCTGCAGAATGAGATTGAAGAAGAATTACTTTCTACAAAAGATCGGGTTGAGCATTTACTGCAAACCAATCCTAATATTCAGGATATTCCTCCCGTAATCGCCATTGCAAAATCAAAAATCCAACAAAAAAACAGCTTAAAAGACACGCTTATTTATGACCCGCTACAGGACGAGGTCGAGTTATTCAGGCAGCTGTCGGGCACCCAAATAATCAATGGTACAAACTACCGCATAACCGTTAGGGCAATGGTTATTGAGTCCCAACAGATTTTGCTGGCTATAGTTTTTATCTTTTTACTCTTAATAGTTTTAGCATTTGTCTTTCTATTTTATCTCAACCGCTCCCGAAATGCTAAACTGTGGCAACCCTTTTTCAATAATCTGGCTCGAATAAAAAGCTTCAATGTAAAATCTGATGAGCCTATACACCTTGAGGAGTCTGATATTCTGGAATTTGACGAACTCAACCAGGAAGTGGCACATCTTACTTCAAAAATTCAGGTCGATTACCGCAACCTTAAACAGTTTACAGAAGATGTATCCCACGAAATCCAGACACCACTTGCCATGATGCAGGCAAAAATTGAAACCGGTTTTAATGAACCCGATCTAAGTGAAGGACAGTACGTGATGTTATCGGCCTTGCAAGACGATATAAGGCGATTAAAAAACCTCAATAAACGTCTGATTCTTCTGGCAAAAATTGAGAACAATCAATTTACTCAGGAAGAGGAAATTTCCATAAACAACATAGTAGTAGAAATTACCGGCAACTTTAGAGAGCTAACCGATACTGTATTTGCATTGAGGGGAAACACACCGCTTAAAGTAAAAATGGACCCACATCTGGCTCAGATTCTATGCACAAATCTGATTTCAAACGCCGTAAAATACACGATTGAAAATCAGCCTATTTTAATAAAATTTACAGCTAAAAGTCTTCAGATAAGCAATGCCGGAGTTCAGGAGCTCAAAGATGCTACCCAGGTTTTTGACCGGTTTTATAAAGAAGGAAATCAAAAAGATTCAACAGGTCTCGGTCTTTCAATTGTAAAAAAAATCTGTGAGCATTACGGGTTTTCCCCGTCCTATTCCTTTAAAAACAAAGCTGATTCTACAGAAAATATGGGCTTTCATTGTTTTGAAATAAAGTTCTTTACCTAAGATCGATAAACTTTAAATTTCCTTAAGAATGCTCTTTTAGTTTTACGCCAAACTAAATTTGCTATGTTGATAAACCGCTTTTTGCTCTCTGTTTTATTTTTTACCACATTCGTTTCTTATGCTCAAAAAACTATCGTCATTCAGGGTACTGTGGTCGAAGAAAATGCACAACCGCTCCCTTTTGTAAATGTCGTCCTTAAAAATGCTCAGGATGGTTCAACGGTAACCGGTACCATTACAGACAAATCAGGTGCTTTCAGTTTAAATAAGCTGCCAACCGGGAATTATAATTTGGAGATTTCTTTTATAGGTTATGAAAACGTAGCGCGTAAAATTACAGCCGGAGGCCTCAACCCCATATTTGACTTTGGTAAAATTCAAATGACACCTTCGGCAGAAGCTTTAACCGAAGTCCAAATCCTGGCAAAACAAGCTGCCGTAAGTGCAGACCTAGCTAAAAAATCGTTTAGTCTTGATGAAAATCTTGCTCAAGCGGGTGGGTCTGTGCTTGATGCGATGAAAACAATGCCCGGTGTCGCCTTTGATCAGGAAGGCAAAATTGTTTTACGCGGTAGCGATAAAGTTGTGGTTCTTATCGATGGTAAGCAATCAAGTCTTACCGGGTTTGGCAACCAAAAAGGCCTTTCTAACATTCCGGCTGCAAATATTGAACGTATAGAAATCATCAACAATCCCTCAGCCAAATACGACGCAAATGGTTTTGCCGGGATCGTAAATATTATTTACAAAAAAGAGAAACAAACCGGCTTTAATGGGGATGCAGGAATTTCTTTTGGTCTGGGCGCTTTAGGCAAACGCAAACCCGACACGCCAACAGATTTGGGCAGTTATTCGGTGAATCCAAAACTCATTCCCAGCTTAAACCTCAATTACAGAACGGGCAAACTCAACTATTTTTTACAAAGTCAGTTTATCATTCAGAAGGCTTTGCCCAACAATGAATTCACAACCCGTTTTTACGATGATGGGCGTAATATCCTGTCTCAGGTTCCTGAGAATAGAAAGCAATTTCGCTCCATTATTTCAGGTGGTGTAGACTATCAATTGAGCGAAAATGATATGCTTACGTTCTCGGGGATGTTTGACCGCGAAAAACACATTGACACCTCACAAGTTGCGTTTATCAATCTCAATCAAAATCTTAGAAACCGACTCTACACGTGGAAAGAAGAGGAGATAACCAGCTTTATTAACGCAGCAATTACTTACAAACACAATTTTGAGCAGGCCGGGCATTCACTTGCTGCAAACCTACAATATACCCGAGGTCTTGAGGACGAAAGCTACTTTCTAAACGACAGCTCTGCAGTGCGTATTGGGCGTGATATAACAAACATTCGTGCGATTGAACACACGACGCTTGCGGCAGTAGATTATACCCGTGCGCTAAGCAGTGGTAAAATTGAATTAGGAGCAAAAGGAAGGTTTAGAAGGCTTCCGGTAGATTATACCATTATGCGTGGCAATCAATCCATCATTTATCCCAA
>Ga0098073_1000219_pt1 | contig 20887 bp, 19 predicted proteins | sample 31_taG_FD_75060 | JGI IMG/M metagenome (GOLD analysis project Ga0098073, IMG submission 75060) | Marine viral communities from the Gulf of Mexico - 31_GoM_OMZ_CsCl metaG | ecosystem: Environmental > Aquatic > Marine > Oceanic | place: Gulf of Mexico | collected 2015-07-12
GTCGTTTGCTGCTCGTGAGGTTTTTGTAGGAACGTTAGCAACAATTTACAGTGTCGGAAGTGCTTTGGATGATGATGATAAAACTATAAAAAACAGAATGGCTAATGAAGTACATGATAATGGAAACAAAGTCTTTACACTCGCTTCAGGAATTTCATTACTTCTCTTTTATGCCTTTGCAATGCAATGTATGAGTACCTTAGCTATTGTAAAACGAGAAACCAATACGTGGAAATGGCCAATGATTCAATTATTTGGTATGTCATTTATTGCTTATGTTATAGCACTAATAGCGTTTCAAATTTTAAACTAATGACTGAAATCACTCAAAATATCATCATTGCAGTTATTGGACTTTTAGCCATTGCCTTTTTGGTGCGAAAGTATATTTGGTCGCCTAAAAAAAAGAACTCCAAATCTTGTGGTAATGATGGTTGTGGATGTTAGTTTTTAGGTTTTTTAGCTATATTAAGACTATACCCAATTGAGATGTAATTCATTGTATGGTTGATTCCAGTTCCATAAGAAATATCTAACTGGCTATTATCATTTACTAAATACGTAAATCCTGCATCAAAGCTTGCCTCGTGAGTTTCAATATCTATAAGGTTACCATAAGGCTCTGCATAAAACCCAATTTTGTCTGAAATTCCAAATCCTACAGCAATTGAATAGGTTAAATTACCACTTCCAAAACCGTAATAGTCGTAACCTACATTATAGCCTAAACCTACGCTTTCACTTAAGCTATGTGAAATGGATAATTTATTTATAGTGCCTAATTCGTTTAGTGATAATTCATCTTTGGCTGTTGGAATTATGGCATGAGATAAAAATGCTATTTCAGTATTAATGCCTTCCTTTTTTAATATTTGAATTTTAGTTCCTACTTGCAAATCAGTAATACCACTTGCGGTTTTATTTACTGTTTTATCCTTTACTCTAGCAAACTCTGTAAGTAATCTAAGTTCGATGCCATTTGTAATTCCATATCGCCATAATACTGTTGGAGCTAATAGGATTTCTTCAGAAAAACCATCTCCTTTTGCCGAACCAAATAAAATTCCAGATTCAAGTTGAAGACTTCCTTTAAATATCGTTGATGAACTCTCTGTCTGATCTGGTCTATCCGTTATTATGGATTGTGAAAAAATAGAATTACTTATAGTTAGAAATGAAATAATTAATATGCTTCTTATGAATGTCATTGATGTAAAGTTAGAATTAAAAATTGATTAAAAAAGTCTCCAGATTTGAGCCACCAAAAAGGTAACAATAAAACCTAATATCACAGGCATTATGGATGCTACTGCTGTCCATTTAGCGCTTTTGGTTTCTTTATATATGGTATAAATCGTAGTGCTACAAGGATTGTGAAGCAAACTAAACAACATCAAATTAATTGCTGTTAATAAGGTCCAGCCTCCAGCTTTTAAAATATCTGCTGTTGCATCCATAGAATCGAGTTCAAACATTACGCCAGCACCTTCACCTCCAGAGATTCCAGTTGCCATTACTGTTAGCATTAATATTGTTGGAATCACGATTTCATTAGCGGGAATTGCCACTATATAAGCCAGTAAAATAACACCATTTAATCCCAATAACCAACCAAAGCCATCAAAGGATTCAATGAGCCAAACCGCAATACTTGTATCTCCAATGAAAATATTAGAAATCAACCAAATGACTGCTCCTGCTGGTGCAGCAAATACAATGGCTCGCCATAATACAATCAAGGTTCTATCAATTAAAGAAGTGTAAAGTGTTTTCCAAAAACGTGGTGGTCTATAAGGGGGTAATTCTAAATTGAAAGTTGACACTTCACCTTTTAAAACTGTTTTTGATAAAGCCCATGAGGTTAAAAACATAAAAGCCATTCCTAGAACTGCAATTCCTATAACTGATAGCAAAGCAACCAAACTTGAAAACGATGATGGCACTACTGCTCCAATAAAAATAGTAGCAATTAATATTTGTGTTGGCCAACGTCCATTACAAAGCGAAAAATTATTGGTGATAATGGCTATTAAGCGTTCTCTAGGACTATCAATAATTCGAGTAGCAACAACACCTGCTGCATTACATCCAAATCCCATACTCATGGTTAAGGCCTGCTTGCCATGAGCTCCAGATTTTTTAAATAAATTATCTAAGTTGAACGCTACACGAGGTAAATATCCAAAGTCTTCCAACAAGGTAAACATTGGAAAAAAAATAGCCATTGGTGGCAACATTACTGCTATTACCCAAGCTACTGCCAAATATACCCCATCAATTAAAAATCCATCAAGCCACCAAGGCATTCCAATACTTAGTGCACCACTTTTTAAAGCTGGATGAATGGTATCTAATAACAAACTAGCCAACATTGATGAAGGATAATTGGCTCCGATAATGGTCAGCCATAAAACTACTCCTAAAATGAGAAACATAATAGGAAAACCAAAGGTCTTACTCGTTACAATTTTATCAATTTTAGAATCTAAACGAAACCTCTTTTTCCCATTTTCTGTTTGAACACTATCCTTTACAATATTGGCAGCATCAGCGTAAATTCCTTCCGTTAAATTATCGTGAAAATCGTCACCTATTTGCCAACGCAATTCGTTTGATAATTCTATAATATGTTCAATATTCTTTGTTTTCATAACTACACTAGTTCCCCTGTTTTTAGAGCTTCAATAATTTGCGAATCGCCTTCCAGCAACCTAAAAGCGATCCATCTGCTATTGGCTATTCCAGGGAATTCTTTCTCAATCTCTTCGCTTAGCTTTTTAACTGCTTTTTCAATATTTGGTGGTACATTTTTAATGCGATGTGGTTTGCAAACAATCGTACCATTTGCCACTTCTGAAATGGTTTGAATAAGCTCAGGAATTCCTTCTTTATACCTTGCACTTGTAGCAACCACAGGGATTCCTAAATCTCTTGCTAGAGTTCTTTGATCAATGACAATGTTGTTACGTTTAGCTTCATCCATTAAATTGAGGCATAACACTGCTTTGTCTGTTATTTCTAAAACTTGTAGCACTAAATTTAAATTACGCTCTAGCCTATTGGCATCAGCAACAATAACTGTAACGTCAGGTCGACCAAAGAGTAAAAAATCTCTTGCAACTTCCTCGTCAGTTGATGTTGATAATAGCGAATAGGTTCCTGGCAAATCCACTAGTTTATACTTCTGCTCGTTATACTGAAAACCACCTTCAGCTCTAGTAACGGTTTTTCCAGGCCAATTCCCAGTATGTTGTCTTAAACCAGTAAGCGCATTGAAAACAGTACTTTTTCCTGTGTTTGGATTTCCAGCTAAGGCTACAACAAAGTCAAAATTCTCAGTATTAATACCTAGTTTTTTCATTCCCTCAGCATTAAAATGTGCACAGGTTTCGCAAGCGCTTTTTACAACTTTAGTATCCATGTTCTAATTTTTTAATGAGAATTTTTGAAGCTTGATCTTTGCGCAATGCGATTGAGGTACCTTTTATTAAATAAGCATGCGGATCACCTAAAGGGTTTAATAAATCTATCTTAATTTTTGAGCCTTTTACAAAGCCTAAATCCAATAAACGTCGTCGGCTTTCGCCTCTGCTTTCTTTAGATATTCCAATGATTTCAGCTGTTTCATCTTCTTGTAAACCAGATAAACGCGCTATATTATCTTCAATAACTACCTCTTTTTCAATTGGTAATACAGTAAGATTTGAAGCCACAATTGGTGCTAACACAAACTCTTCACCTTCTGAGTGAAATACAATACGTGTATTATTGTTTTCTACTACTTTAATTAGAGATCCAATATGAATGTTTTCAGCAAGTATTTGTTTGTAAATGACCTCAGGCTCGTCTTCAATATGTGTTATTATTGCAACGGAATTAATAGGTAAACGAGGTAATTCTACACCTTCAATTTCCGCTACTTTACCAGTTTTTGTTGGAATAGGATCACCATGAGGATCAAACTTTGGGTTACCAAGTTCTGAAGCTAATTTATTGGTTTCGTCATGATTTAACTTATGCTCCATACGTTCAGCTCTGTCATGCCATTCGTTTTTATGGAATCCTGTTTTATCAGCCAGATAACGCTCCCAAAGCCTATGAACTCTAATAATTCTCAAGGCGTATTCATGACCTTCTTCGGTAAGTTTTAAAGCATCTTTATCAAAATACACTAAGTTGTTTATAGACATCTTTTGTATTGCTTCAACAATGCTCTTGTTTTTAAAGTTTAAAACCTCAACCAATGTTTTAGTGTCCACTTTATTACCAGAATTTTCAAAGTGATACAGTTGCTTGAGGATGTCTTCAATAATTACTTTCTCGTTGCTTTTAAAATTCTTTTGAAGTAGCCAAAACCAACCTTTTGTTGGTCTAAATAATAGATACAACAAAATGGCAATGGCAAAAAAAATGCTAAGTGCTGATATTGGATTGTAATCGTTCATACTATACACTTAAATAGAGGTTTTCTGCGACATTTTTTGAAATGCTCATGGTTTTTGATTTGGTTTCAATGGTAAATGACTCATCAAAAGGTTCAAATTCGACAACTTTAATCATGTCGCCTAATGCCAACTCATTTTTATTTAAATACTTTAAAAACGCTTTTGAAGAGTCTTTGACACTAATTAAAACACCTTTTCCTCCAGCACTAATATCTAAGATGCTTTTACTTTTTATTTTGGTGTAGTTACCATTTTTATCAGGAATAGGATCACCATGAGGATCATGTGTTGGATTATCTAAAAAATCATCAAGTTTGTCAATTAATTTTTCAGACTTGATATGCTCTAACTGCTCTGCTATTTCATGCACTTCGTGCCAAGAAAAATTGAGTTTATTGACTAAAAAGGTTTCCCACAAGCGATGTTTTCTTATCACAGACATCGCTGTTAAACGACCTGTTTCTGTTAAACTAACGCCTTGGTACTTAATATAATTAGCCAACTCTTTTTCGGCCAGTTTTTTTACCATATCAGTCACTGAAGAAGCTTTTGTGTCTATCTGCTCTGCAATAGCATTCGTGCTCACAGTTTCTCCTCCTTGATTACCTAAATGGTAAATGGCTTTTAAATAATTTTCTTCAGATAATGTAACCAAAATTAAAAATTTAGATTACAAAGATATAATTATTTATATGAGTATAAAAATATTTTTAGGTGAGACTAAAAATTTCTTTCCTTCTGCAACTGCTCATAGGCTTCTTGAACTTGTCTGAATTTTTCTTCAGCCCCTTTTTGATGTTCTTCACCTAAGTGAATCACTTTATCAGGATGGTATTTTTTCGCCATCTTTCTATAAGCCGCTTTAATCCCATCAATTGTAGCAGATTTGCTAATCTCTAAAATTTTATAAGCATTATCGCTACTATTGTAAAACATAGCTTTAATACTTTCAAAATCTTTTGAACTGATTCCTAAATACCCTGAAATAGTATAAATCTGTCTGATTTCGTTTTCGGTTACATGCGTATCGGCTTTTGCGATTCCGAATAAAAAATGAAGCAATTGCAATCGTGATGGATGATCCATCATTTGTTGTATTTGCATGCAGACTTGCCTTGTAGAAACATTTTGTTTGCTAATACTTTTAAAGAGTCTAAAGGCGTGGTTTGCACGCTCTTTTCCATACATATTAGTAAATTGCTGGCGCACAAAATCCAGTTCACGTTGGTCTTGTTTGTCGTCTGCCTTAATGACTATTGAAGCTAAAATTAACAAACTGACTTCAAAATCGCCTGATTTGGTTTTAGGTTTTTCACGTGGATCATGGTTTCGTGCAGTTCTATAATTAGGTCTTCTTCCTGTTTGTCGTTCACCCAACAAAGGACTGCCTTTGCCATTAGTCATCGCATCAATAAAACTTCCTAATGCTAATCCTATTATGGCTCCAATTGGTCCTCCAAACGACCAACCTAGTGAAGCTCCAATCCATTTTGATACACTCATGTACTATTAATCTTTTTAATTGTTTTCAAATATACTATTGTTAGTTGATTTTATTTGTTCTTTGTTACATATTGCTAATTTATGTTGAGGGATTTGTTGTTAAGTGGTATTCTCTTCAAAAACTAAAGTTTAGTTAAAAGACTGTTTACTGAACACTGCCTACTGAAGACTTTTCAGTATCTTTGCAGTCAAAATTAATAATTCTTAAAAATAAAAATATGTATCCAGCAGAATTAGTAAAACCAATGCGTGAAGACCTTACAAAAGTAGGTTTTGAAGAATTACATACAGCTGAAGCGGTTGAAGCTGCTATTGCTAAAGAAGGAACGACTTTAGTGGTTGTAAACTCAGTTTGTGGTTGTGCTGCAGCTAATGCACGTCCAGGAGCTAGACAAAGTTTACAAAATGCTAAGCGTCCAGATCATTTAGTAACAGTTTTTGCAGGTGTGGATAGAGAAGCAACCGATAAAGCTCGTGAATTTATGATTCCATTTCCACCAAGTTCGCCTTGTATGGCATTGTTTAAAGATGGAGAATTAGTGCACATGTTAGAGCGTCATCATATTGAAGGTCGTCCAGCAGAGTTAATTGCTGACAACTTAGTTGATGCTTACAACATACATTGTTAAGCTCACTTCAATTAAAAAATTAAACCACGAAATTCTCGTGGTTTTTTTGTGCATTATTGGCATTCAATTACTTTTACAACATGATTAAATTGTTAGCTTATCCATTAACCGTTTTATATTTAATTTGTTTCGGATTAACTCTCGTTATTTTTCATCCTATACAATGGTTTGCTTTTAATGTACTAGGTTATCAAGCTCATAAACGAATTGTGATTTGTTTACAGTTTTGGTTGATACGCTGTTTAAATATTTTAGGAACTCGATTTTCGTTCAGCAATCCTTATCAGATTAATACAAACCAACCTTTAATTATCGTTGCTAACCATCAAAGCATGTATGACATTTCACCTTTAATGTGGTACATGCGAAAACATCATCCAAAATTTATAAGCAAAAAAGAATTAGGCAAAGGGATTCCCAGTGTATCCTACAATTTGCGTCATGGTGGTTCTGTGTTAATTGATAGAAAAAAGCCAATTGAATCAATTAAAGCTATTGAAGACTTTGCTAAACGCGTGGATAAAAACAATTGGGCAGCCGTTATTTTTCCTGAAGGAACACGCAGCAGAACAGGAAAGCCAAAGCCTTTCAAAACTAAAGGATTAATTACATTGATGAATCATATGCCAAACGCCTTAATTGTGCCTATTTCAATTAATAATTCCTGGAAAACGTTGCGCTATGGAAAATTTCCAATGGGCTTAGGTGCTTATATTACATTTAAAGTTCATCAACCCATTCCAGTTAATTCTGATGAACCACTTATATTGGCAAATCAGGTTGAACAAAGCATTATAAACGAAATTAATTATGACGAATAACAGCATCATAGAAGCCACTAAAAATTATGTGCGAGCCACTTTAAAAGATGCCGAAGGTGGTCATGATTGGTTTCACATTTTAAGAGTTTATCATAATGCTATTCTTATTTCAAAAGGTGAAAAAGTTGACGCTTTAGTTGTGGCGCTTGGTGCTTTATTGCACGATATTGCTGATAGTAAATTTCATGATGGTGACGACACTATTGGACCAAAAATGGCAAGAGTGTTTTTGTTTAAACACAATGTAGATAGCTTGGTGATTGAGCAGGTTATTAAAATAATTGAAAACATTTCTTTTAATAAATCATTGGAGGAAGGTGAAAAATTCACTTCACCAGAATTAGATGTTGTTCAAGATGCAGACCGATTAGATGCCATTGGTGCTATTGGTATAGCTCGTTGCTTTAATTATGGAGGGTTTAAAAATAGAGCGCTATTTGATCCTTCTATTAAACCAAATATGAGTATGACCAAAGAAGAATATAAAACGTCTACTGCGCCAACCATTAATCATTTTTATGAAAAGTTGTTATTGCTTTCTGATAAAATGAACACCAAAACTGGGAAGCGTATTGCTAAGCAACGTCATCAGTTTATGGAACAGTACTTAGATCAATTTTATGCTGAATGGGATGGAAAACGATAAGTTTATTTTTAAAATAATTGAAGGTGTTCCTTCAAAAGAATTAGTTGAAGACATCTTAGTTGTTTACAAATCCATCTTTGAAGATTATAAATTAGATTTTTTCAAAGACCGAATTCACCAAAAAGAAGATCTCTTAATTGTAATTTGTTATTTTCAAAATCAACTTGTAGCTTTTAAAATAGGTTATCGCTATAACAGCACGACTTTTTACAGTTGGGTTGGCGGAGTTTTACCTCAATTCAGAAGAAATGGAATTGCAAAAAAGCTTGCTGAATTACAAGAACAAAAAGTTAAAGCACAAGGCTATCAAGCCATAAGAACTAAATCCATGAATCGTTTTAAATCTATGATGATTTTGAATTTAAAAAATGGATTTGATATTAAAAGTGTTTACACAAATGAAGTTGGTCAAACCAAGGTTGTGTTTGAGAAAACCCTAGTTTAGGATTACTTTATAATCCAATTTTATACTGTTTATGTAACTCAGTTTTTACTGTTGATACTTTTACTTAGATTTTTACTTCTTATACATAAACTTGTCCAAAGTTACCTTTTGTTGGTATTGATATAGCTTAATGATATGAACTTCTTTGGTTTCTTTTGGTAATCCATAATTTTTAAACACTGTATATTTTAAATAGGTTGGATTGGTCGAAGATTCTTCACTAAAGCATTCTAAATTAATGATCCATTCACCTTTATCAGCATCATCAATAATATACTCTTCGCTTGCATATCCATTTTTTATCTCGTCAAGCATTCGATCCATATTTTCCAGTCTTGAATGAGACCATTTATAAAATTTCTTTTGAGGATTTACAAATTGTAAATCAAACTCAGTGTTTGTATCGTTATAATCAAAAACCATTCTCAAATCAATCTTAAACTTGGAGTCAAGAAATTCTGCATCGACATTTGAGTAATCAACTTTATCTCTGTTCAATGCCAATAAATGCTTTAATTCATTTGTAATTACATTGGTTAAACTTGTAAAATCTACACCATCGATTTTGTTTCCTAGCATTTGAGCATAGAGCTCCATGGCTTCTTCATAATTTCCAGTAGCTTCATAAATAAGCGCCAAATCTCTATAGGACTGGGCTTGTTTAGGTCGTAATACTAAAATTCGCTGATATATTTGTTTTGCCTCTTCATATTTGCCTTGTGACTCTAATTTATAAGCTAAGATTTTTAAAGCTTTAGGGTTGTCATAAGCAATTTCAGATATGTACATTAAAATATTGTGTGCATAATTTTCGTCCCATTTTTTAAAATAGTCTGAAACATCTAAAAAGTAAGGAATTTCTAAACGTTCATTATTTTGTCTTTGAGATGTATAAATTCGTTTTGCATCTTCAAATGAGTTAGTGTTTTCAAGCTGTACAATATATTGAGGTTTTATTTCTGCATCTTTTATTGCAATCACATTTTCAATATAATCATTCCCTTTGGCTAATAAATCTGGAACAGCTTTTTTAGCTTGACCTGCTGCGGTTGTTTTCATTCTAATTAAAAAGGCTCCACCAGCTCCAATGGTACCAAAACGATTTGTTGCTGCCAATGATTTTAGAATAGAAATATTGTCTATTTGCTGAACATCAATAAAATCTGGCATTTCAGTATAAATCATACCATCTACTACAAAAATTGCTGGAATTGGATTTGTGATTGATCCGCCACCACCTCTAATAATAACTTGCGGCCTATTGTAACCCACATTTAATCCAGCCACTTGAACACCTGCGAATTTCCCAACAATAATATCTGCTAAACTCAGCGAGCCAATGGTTATATCGTCTGCAGTAATTGTATTTACAGAATACCCAATGGATTCTTCACTCTTTTTACCTAAACCTGTTTCAATTTTTGCTTCCGCTTTCTTTTTCCCTTCTAAAAGTACTTCGTCTAAAAGTTCTCCATCAGATTGCAACTCAATGTTGATTTCATTTTCAGACGTAACAATGACCTGCTTCTCAAGCATACCTAAGTAATTCACAACTAAAATATCATCTTCTTTAGCGTCAATTCTATAATATCCATCAACATCTGTTAGCACTTCCTTAAACGAGTTTTTTATTTTAACTGTTGCACCTTGGATTGGTTGCGACTGGCTTACTACTTTTCCGAATATATTGCCTTCGAAATCAGTGCTTTTACCTGACACGAAAGGCTTAGGAGTCAAATATATTTTATTTGAATTTTGAAGAAGTCTAAACAATTGAGCGGACTTTACAGTAATGTTTTGATATCCTAAAACAGAACACTTAAAAATGCTCTCTGGACCAACAGCCTCTTCTAAATAAACAAGCACGAACTTACCATCAGAATCTGAAATGGCTTTAATGTTTGTTCCAATAAATTCTACGTTGCCAAATTGAAGTGGTTGTTGTGTTTCTCTGTCATACAAATACGCTTCAATAGTTACTTTATATTGAGCAAAAATTGAAGTGCAAGCACAAAATAAAAAAATTGAAAGTAAAATAATTTTCTGTTTCATAGCTTGAGGCCAATGATTTATTTAATTGATTGATAATAAGTTGCAAAAATAATGCTGCATCTACTTATAAACCATAAATGAATTTATAATTTTATGTTAAACTTAATGTGTCGTAAAAACTCTTGGACTAATCGAAATGCAAAAGGTTTAGTTCCCTGGAAATTCTGCTTTTCTTTTCTCTAAAAATGCTGTAGTTCCTTCATGAAAATCGTCTGTGCCAAAACATTTTCCAAATTGCTTTATTTCAACTTGGTAACCATCTTTGCCATCCTTAAAATTGGCATTTATAGCTTTAATTGCAGCAGCAATTGCGACAGAAGAGTTTCGCATAATTTTACTCGCTATTTTTTCGGTTAATGGCAACAATTCTTCTTGAGTAGTCACATGGTTTACTAAACCATATTCTTTAGCAGTATTGGCATCAATCATGCCTGCGGTCATTATCATTTCCATAGCTCGACCTTTACCAACCAATTGTGGTAAACGCTGGGTGCCACCATAACCAGGAATTACACCTAATGACACTTCAGGAAGACCCATTTTAGCATTATCACTTGCTACTCTAAAATGACAAGCCATGGCAAGTTCTAAACCGCCACCAAGTGCAAAGCCATTAACTGCAGCAATAACTGGGGTAGAGAGGTTTTCAATAAAATTGAACAATATATCTTGGCCATTGGCAGCAAGTTCCCTGCCTTCTTCGACGTCAAAATCTGCAAACTCGCTTATGTCTGCTCCAGCCACAAACGCCTTGTCTCCGCTACCTGTAATAACAATGACTTTAATAGCTTTATCCTTGTCTGAAACATTTAAGGCATGATGCAGTTCATCAATAGTTTCAATGTTAAGAGCGTTAAGTTTATTAGGTCTGTTAATGGTTATTGTTACAACGCCATTGTTGGTTTCTGAAAGTATATTATTGTACTGCATAGTATTATGTTTTGGTTACCCTTTAGGAAGTGTTACTTTAAAAGTTGAGCCTTCTCCTTCATTTGATGTAAAAGTAATATTTCCATTATAAGTTTCAATGATATTTTTAATCATTGCTAAGCCTAATCCCATTCCACTTGTTTTGGTTGTAAACTTAGGCTCAAATACTTTGGGCTTGTTCTCATCTGTTATTCCGTGACCATTGTCGCTCACAATTATAATAACATTCTTACTGTCATCTGTAAGCTCAATGTCAACTTTAGGATTGTCAATTTGAGAAATAGCTTGAATGGCATTTTTAACCAGATTAGTAATCACTCTAATTAATTGTGTTCTGTCCAGTTTAGCTATAATTTCTTTTTTGTCACACTTAAAGGTTAAATAGTCTTCAGCAAAAATATCTAAGGCCAAATCGACCACCTCAACTACATTTAAAGTTTCGTTTTTCTGAGCTGGCATTTTTGCGAAATTGGAAAATGCCGAAGCAATAGAACTCATGGTGTCAATTTGTTGAATAAGCGTTTTACTGTATTCATCTATTTTTTGTCGAGCATCAGGATCGTTTGGGTCAAATTTTCGTTGAAAACTCTGAACACTTAAGCGCATTGGAGTCAATGGGTTTTTAATTTCATGAGCCACCTGCTTTGCCATTTCCCGCCATGCCTGCTCTCGCTCGCTTCTTGCCAATTTTACAGCAGATTCTTCAAGTTCATCAATCATACTATTATAAGACTCAACCAACAAGGATACCTCTTCACTAGCTCCTTTTAATTCAATTTTCTGATTGCGCTTTTCCAAACGTGTTTCGTTCATTTTATCACTAATGGTTTTAAGTGATCTTGTAATATAACGTGAGACAAAATAGGCAAATGCAATGGCTACTAAAAGCATTACAAAATAAGCATAGCCTAACCGAACCAAAAACTCTTTGAGTTCATCGTCATTAAAGGAATCATCTTCAAAATAAGGCACATTCAAAATGCCCAAAGGTTTGGATTTGAAATCGGTAAAAATAATGTAAGATGACCTGTAATCACCTCCAAGAATTTCGTTTGTCTCTACGTAGCGTTTATCGACACTATTCATTAAATCATTGAGAATTTCTGTAGACATACAAGCCACCAGAGTATCATTCTCGAAGCTTGGTTTAGAACTTTTAACCAAAGTTCCTCCTAGGTCATAAATGTTGAATTCAACGCTAAGATTATCTGCTATTTCGTAAATTTTGTCCTTAAATATAAGATCCAGATATTCTGTTTCTCGCGGCCAAGTTGTGCCTCTAATCACGTAGTCAATACTAGAGAGTAGCTGAGTTTCTTTACGTTCTAAACGTTGCTTATGATAATCTTTGGATTGCTCGTTGTATTGAAATAAAGTTACTGCAGCAATAAGCACTGAAGCCACTAAAACCAGTAAAATCATATATACAAAAATCCGGGAACGTAAAGACAATCTTTTAGAAGCCATTCATAAGTTTTAACACATAAATATAGCAATTATCAAGCCATATTTAAGGATTATATTAGTTTTGAATAATTCTTGTTGCGAAAGCAGTCTTAAATGAAACTCTCCCGAAGTTTAAACTTCAGGAGAGAGTTTTTATTTTAATCTTCAACAATTAAGTAGTTCAAGTTTTTAGCATTAAACGATGCATTAAAGGCCTTAATTTCATCATCAACTAAGGTATTGAACGCCGAAAGTTGCATATCAATAGCTTTTGTAAGTTCCTTTTTAACAGCAACATCTTGCTCGGTAGGAGCAAAATCTCCCATACTTACTAAAGAATTTAAATGCCCTAATTTATTATTTAATCTTATCGGGAAATTTAAAGGATCTTGACCACTTCTATTTTGAGTTTGATAAAGTGCTTTTTCAATTTCTGAAAATTTATCCTTAAGTTCTTTAGCTTTTTCAACTAACTCTTTCACATTATCATTGTCTTTGTATTGAGCTTGAAATGCCGAAAGTTTTTCGTTAATGTTTCTAATTTTTTTAATGGATTTATGCGCGTCATCCATTGTTTTATTAACGTCTTTAATAAACTCAAATTGTTTTTTCATATCAGCTAAAGAGCTTTCACTTCTAGGATCTGCTAAAATCGTAAAAGGAGACGATAACGTTTCTCCATTGACATTAAGTGTTACCTGATAATTTCCTGGAATGGCTCTTGGGCCTTGTAAGCTTGCCCACCATAAAATCATCCCTGGAAAACTATCTGCGCCATCATAAGTCATATTCCAAACAAATTGATTGGTTCCTTTTTTAACGGTTAAATTATTTTTCTTATCCTTGGTGCTAAACGTCTTTATTGTGTCTCCTTTAGTATCAAAATAGGTCAATGACACCTCATCTTTTTCATTGTAATTATTTAAATTAAAATACGTAACAACGCCATTTGGATGGTTTGTTCCAGAGGTCTTACTCCCTTTAAAACTTCCTCCACGCATTCTGTAAGTGTCCTTTGGTTTAAATAGTAAATTACTTGAAGCATTTTTACCGTATAACTGATGAAGTACAGTTAAATCGTCAATCATCCAAAGGCTTCTACCTTGTGTAGCTACAATAAGACTATTCTCTTTAATGGTTAAATCTGTAATTGGAACTATTGGTAAGTTTAATTGGAAAGGATTCCAATTTTTCCCATCGTTAAAAGAAACATACATTCCTGTTTCTGTTCCAGCGTACAACAATCCTTTTTGTTTAGGATCTTCGCGAACCACTCTTGTGAAATGCTCTGCATCTATTCCGTTTGTGATTTTCGTCCATGTTTTTCCGTAATCTGTTGTTTTGTATAAATAAGGTGCAAAATCTCCCGTTTTATATTTAGTTCCAGCTATGTAACATGTTCCTGCATCGAAGGCGCTAGGTTCAATACTGTTAATCATCATCCATTCAGGCATTCCTTTTGGTGTTACATTGTCCCATGACTCACCACCATTTCTAGAAACATGAACCAATCCATCATCACTACCAACCCAAAGCAAGCCTTCTTGTAAAGGTGATTCGTTAGCTGCAAAAATGGTACAATAATATTCTACAGAGGTATTATCTTGAGTAATTGGTCCTCCAGAAGACTTTAGTTTTTCAGGATCATTTCTAGTTAAATCAGGACTGATAATTTTCCATGATTGCCCTTCGTTTTCTGTGACATGCACATGATTAGAGAAGGTATATAATTTATTTGGATTATGCTTTGAAAATATAATTGGGAAATTCCATTGAAAACGATATTTCATGCCTTCAGCGCCATGACCCATTGGGTTATCTGGCCAAACATTTACAGCACGAACCGTTCCTGTTTCATGGTTAACTCTTGTTAAAAATCCATCATAACTTCCGCCATACACAATATCATTATTTTTTGGGTCTACAGCAATATGAGCTGATTCTCCTCCTGCGGTATCTTCCCAATCGTCTTCGTCAATTGAAAAACCATCTGTTCTATGTGCTATTCTAATTGCCGAATTATCTTGCTGTGCTACATAAATTCTGTATGGAAAATGATTATCAGTTGTAACACGATAGAATTGTGAGGTTGGTTGGTTGTGGTAAGTACTCCATGTTTCGCCACCATCATAAGTGACTTGAGCTCCACCATCATCACCTATAACCATTCGATTGGAATCTTCTGGTGCAATCCATAAATCATGGTGGTCTCCATGAGGAGCGCCATGTCTACTAAAAGTTTTTCCGCCATCTGTACTTTTGTGATAACTAACGTTTAATACGTATACTTGATCTACGTCTTTTGTATCTGCATAAACCCTTGTATAGTACCAAGCACGTTGACGTAAATTTCTGTCGTCATTAACATGCATCCAAGTTTCGCCACCATCATCACTTCTATACAAGCCTCCATTTTCCTTGTTTTCAACAATTGCCCAAACACGTTCGTTATTCACTGGAGATACTGTGACTCCAATAATCCCTAAAGTGTCCTTTGCAAACCCTTTATTTTTTGAAATTTCTTTCCAAGTTTCTCCACTATCTGTACTTTTCCATAGTGCTGAACCTTCACCTCCAGAATTTAAGCTGTATGGTGTTCTATTAATTCTCCATGTAGAAGCATATAAAATTCTTGGATTTGTAGGATCCATTTGCAAATCGACAACGCCTGCATGTTCATTTGCAAAAAGTGTTTTTCTCCATGTTTTTCCACCATCAGTACTTTTATAAACACCACGTTCTTGTGTGGGCTTATAAAGATTCCCCATGACTCCTGCAAAAACCGTATTATGATCTGTTGGGTGAACAGCAATTCTTGGAATATGCCTTGATTTTTCCAAACCTAAAGACGTCCAAGTTTTCCCAGCATCTTCACTTTTCCACATTCCGTAACCAGAAGATACATTTCCTCTTACCGTTTTTTCTCCTCCACCAACGTAAATTACGTTAGGATCGCTTTTAGAAACTGAGATGGCTCCAATACTTCCGCCAAAGTATCCATCAGAAATATTTTCCCAATGTCTACCTCCATCGGTCGTTTTCCAGATGCCTCCACCTGTAGCACCAAAATAAAACAAGTTGGGTTGATTTGGAACTCCTGTTACAGCCGCACTTCTTCCTCCTCTAAAAGGTCCAACAAGACGATATTCTAGAGCGTCATATTGGTCTTCATTGATAGTTTGTGCATTGATTTGAGTGTGACTTAACAGCAATAGAAATACTGCTGAAATAATAGTTGATATTCGCATTTTTTGGTTGGTTTTGATGTGAAATTTAAAGGTAATAATAAATTCTTATTCCTTTCAATTTCTGAAGAATTTTAACTCTTTTTCAACAATATGAACGCTTGTGCCGTCCCAAACTAGTTTTGCATTTAAGCAGATAACGACATCAAATACTTTTTAGGTGTTGTGCCATATTTCTTTTTGAAGGCAGCAATAAAATGGCTCGCAGTGCTGTATCCAACTTTTAAACCAACCTCGTTGACATTATGGTTGCCAGATTCTAATAATTTTCGTGCAACTTCCATTTTGTAATCAACTAAAAAGCTGAATACCGAATCACCATAAATTTGCTTAAACCCTTCTTTTAGCTTTTTCAAGCTGAGCTCAATTTCATCAGCTAATTCTTGTAAACTTGGAGGTTCAGCCATTCGTGAAATGATAATATCTTTAGCTTTTCTGATTTTTAAAACGTTTGACTCGTCAACTAAAAAAGGACATTGATGTACGTTGGCATCTTCAGCTCTATTAAAATATAAGCTCAGTAATTCATAGGCCTTTCCTTTGAAGTATAAACTTTTAATTGAATTGTTTAAATTATTACTGATTAACTGATTTAGAACAATTGACAAGGAAGGCGAAATCTGACCATCTTTATAATACTTTTTATCTTTATTATCTTCACTTAAAAATGGAATATAGTCAGCTTCTTGTGAGAATAATCCATGAAACTTTTTAATTGAGATTAGTATGGAGACCAATGATGAATTTGGATCTATATCTAAATGAATTGGTAAACTTCTTTGCGGATTATAGAGTAATAAAGACGTTTGCTCATTAATATTTAGCGTATAATTTCCATTGTTAAATTGAAATGCTGCTTTCCCCTTAACACAAAAATGAAACTGAATGAAACTGTTGTCAATTTCTCTTTCAGCAGTTTCAATTTGACCTCCTTCATTTTGATAAATTAAGGCATAAAACCCTTCTTCAATCTTCACTTCATCAAAAGCACTTTTAACGACATTTTCATTCATTCTTGTTCTTTTTGCGGATTGTAATAATAACTAATTTTAAAATCTTTTTTCAAAATATTTGTTATACAGTAGGCAAAAGTATAATACTTTCGTTAAACTATTACTAAAATTCATCCTAAATATTTAGAAAGTTCTTTTGTCGATGTTTTTAAAACCAGCAAAGGAACTAATGTGTAGTTTTTCCATAAAAGTCTTCGTCTTACTTTAATTCAATTAGTAGACATATTTTTGTAAATTCGTTACTTGATGATTTAAAAATTTATGCTTAAAAATATAATTACTGCAATCAAAGCTTATGCTGGTGCTTTTGAGTTAATCTCAAAATTAAAGCTTTGGCGTTATTTTGTAATTCCTATCTTAATTAGTATTGTAACTGCTATAAGCATTGGACTTTCAGCTTATGGTTTTTCTGATGATATTGGTCAGTTTATTTCACGTATTTGGGTTTGGGAATGGGGAAAAGAAACGTTTACAACCATTAGTGAAATATTTGGAGGCTTAATTATTATAGTTCTGGGATTAGTGCTGTATAAACATATCATCATGGCATTGTCTGCTCCATTTATGAGTCCTGTTTCAGAGAAAATTGAAATTCATTTACTTGGAGAGAAATCCAAGTTAAGTGACCAACATCGAAATACTTCTTTTCACCAACAGCTTTGGAGAGGCATTAGAATAAACGTTCGTAATTTATTAATGGAGCTTTGGTTAACGATCATTATTCTAATCATTAGTTTGATTCCAGTTATTGGTTGGTTTACCTCTTTAATCTTATTTTTTATACAGGCTTATTATGCTGGGTTTGGTAATATGGATTACACTTTAGAGCGTCATTTTAAATATAAAGAAAGTGTTTCATTTGTTAGAAAACATAGAGGTATTGCCATTGGTAATGGCATTGTGTTCATGTTGTTTTTACTAATTCCAGTTATTGGAGTTATCCTTGTGTTGCCACTTTCTGTAACGGCCGCATCAACAGAAACTATTAAGTTATTGAATGCTCAAAATCATCACAAGACAAATTGATTACTTAACTTACAATACGATTTTAATGTTTTGAAAATGCTAAAAAAAATACTGCTCCTCTTTATTTTTCTTTTTACTGAAAATGTCGTTTCGGCACAATTAATTTATGACACTCCTGAATCTGTAGGTTATAATTCAGTTTATATTGAAACCAAAGTCGATTCCATTATGAACGATGCTATTACTCAAAAAGCATTTCCTGGAGCACAATTATTAGTTGCCAAAAAAGGTAAAATCATATTTCATAAAACCTATGGTTATCATTCTTACGACAGTATTCAGAGAACTGAAAAAAACGATATCTATGACCTCGCATCTGTGACTAAAATTACTGGGCCTTTACCTGCTTTAATGAAGCTTTATGAAGAAGGTAAATTAGATCTTGATGTTCCTTTCAGCACATATTGGTCGTCTTGGAAAAGACGCAAAGACAAAAAGGAGATAACGCTACGGGAGCTTTTAGCACATCAATCAGGAATGAGTCCATATATCGTTTTTTTAAGTGAGGTATTAAAAGATGGAAAACCAAAAAGTCGATTTATAAAAAAAGAATCCAAAAATGGTTATACAAACAAGGTTTATAATAACCTTTATGTGAAAAATAGATTTAACAAAAAGGTCTTCAGGAAAATAAAACGCTCTAAAGTGAATGATGAAAAAACATACTTATATTCTGGTTTAGCTTCCTTAATATACCCAACTTTAATTGAAACAATTACTGGTGAAAATTATGAAGATTACATTTACCAAAACTTTTATTTGCCCCTAGGATGTGAAGCGCTTGGTTATAATCCGCTTACCAAAAACTTCAAGAACAATATTGTGCCAACAGAGTTAGATACACTTTTTAGGAAAGATTATGTAAAAGGATATGTTCATGACGAAAATGCAGCATTATTAGGTGGTGTTTCTGGAAATGCTGGATTGTTTGCTACGGCAAATGATATGGCAATATACATGCAAATGCTTTTGCAAAAAGGGACTTATGATGAAAAACAATATTTTAAACCTTCAACTGTCGAAGAATTTATTAGAATCCAATATCTAGAAAACAACAATAGAAGAGGTCTTGGTTTTGATAAGCCATTAATAGGAAACGATACTTTAAGTCTTAAGGAAGCTTATCCCGCTCCTCAAGTTAGTGCTGAAAGTTTTGGGCATTCTGGTTTTACAGGGACTTTTGTTTGGGCAGATCCAAAATACGACTTGGTGTTTATCTTTTTATCTAATCGCGTTTATCCAAGTAGGACGCACAGTAATATTTACAATTTAAACATTCGGCCAAAATTACAGCAAGTGTTTTATACAAGTCTAAATTCCGAAGAAAAATTAATAAATAATTAGTACTTTTGAAACCCTAAAAGCACACTATGAGTTTACTTATTTTTTACGCTATAATCTCAATTTTCTTTTCCTTTTTGTGCTCCATTTTAGAAGCTGTCTTGTTAAGTATTACGCCTACATTTATCAATATTAAAAAACAAGAAAAAAAGCCTTATGCCGAAAATCTTGAAATATTAAAAAAAGATGTTGATAAGCCACTAATTGCAATTTTAACACTAAATACTATTGCTCACACTGTTGGAGCGATATTAGTTGGTGTGCAAGCAAAAGTTGCATATGCAGAAATATACGGAACTTCAACAAGAAAAATCTTTGGTATTAATTTTTCTGAAGACCTTATGGTTGGTGTTGTATCAACTGTAATGACTATTCTAATATTAGTCACCTCTGAAATTATACCAAAAACCATTGGTGCTACTTATTGGAAACAGTTGGCTCATTTTACCTCCAGTGCTTTAAACGTGCTTATATTTCCTTTAAAATGGACTGGAATTTTATGGCTCTTACAACTCACAACTCGTCTTATAGGAGGTAAAGGCCATGGAAGTGTGTTAAACCGAGAAAGTTTTATCGCCATGACAGATATGGCTCATGAAGAAGGAGTTTTTCAAGAATCTGAAAGTAAAGTCATTAAAAACTTGTTAAATTTTAAAGACATCAGAGCTAAGGACGTCATGACACCACGAACTGTTATGACTACTGAAATTGAAACCATGACCATCGCTGCGTTTTTTGATAAAAATCACAATATTCGATTTTCAAGAATTCCAGTATTTACAGATACTCCTGATAACATAACTGGATTAGTACTAAAGGATGATGTGTTTAAAGAAATGGCATTTGATAATGGTCATAAGAAATTAGCTGATGTTAAACGAAATATCATTATAGTTAATAGAGATATGCCTATTCCAAAGCTTTTTGAAGAGCTAGTTGACAATAAAAATCACATGGCTTTAGTTGTTGATGAATATGGTTCTGTTAGTGGTTTAGTGACTATGGAAGATGTTATTGAGACCCTTCTTGGCCTTGAAATTATGGATGAAAGCGATAACGTTGCAGACTTGCAATTATTAGCCAGAAAAAGTTGGGAATCAAGAGCTAAACGTTTAGGTTTAATTGAAGATGAGCCAATAGAATAATGGAAAATTGCATTATAAAAACTCCTTTAGGTTTTGCCAAACTAGAAGGCGATGAAAATGGTGTTTCTTCACTTACTGTTTTAAACAATGACGTGGCAACGACAAGTACAATTCCAGAAGTTTTAGCGGATGCTGTAAGCCAACTCAATGAATATTTTAAAGGCGAGCGCAAAACATTCAGTTTAAAGTTAAATCCTGAA
>Ga0098073_1000220_pt1 | contig 20876 bp, 9 predicted proteins | sample 31_taG_FD_75060 | JGI IMG/M metagenome (GOLD analysis project Ga0098073, IMG submission 75060) | Marine viral communities from the Gulf of Mexico - 31_GoM_OMZ_CsCl metaG | ecosystem: Environmental > Aquatic > Marine > Oceanic | place: Gulf of Mexico | collected 2015-07-12
ACTAGCTGTTGGTGCTGTAAACACTAACTCATCTGGACACTCTGCTGTACCATCTGCTCCTTGACCACTCAATACTGGCTTAGTAGTATCTACATATGTCAATGTCTGGCTTACTGTTTCACTCTTGTTACCACAGTTATCAACAGCTGTCCATGTACGTGTTACCGCTGGTAATCCACAAGCATCTGTTGTTTGTGTATCAGCATATGTGATTACAGGGTCAGAATCACAATTATCACTAGCTGTTGGTGCTGTAAAGACTAACTCATCTGGACACTCTGCTGTACCATCTACACCTTGTCCACTCAATACTGGACCAGTTGTATCATTTACTGTGATTGTTTGTGATACACTTGATTCATTTCCACAACCATCATTGAATGTCCAAGTACGTGTAATGATCAACGGATCGTTAACACATCCTGCTCCACCATTATCAGAATCAACACCTGTTACGGTGATATCTCCTTGACAAGCGTCAGTTGCTGTAAGATCTTTTGGTTCAGGTACATCTTCAACACATTGATAAGATGCAGACAATGGTGCTTCTGGCGTTACTGGCGCTACATCATCAACAAAGATATAAGTACATGTGAATCCACCTGCTATATTGCCACAGCTGTCTTCTGCCTCGAACGTAATGGTCAAAGTACTACTACAGCTATCACCTGTCTTAGTCTTACCAACTACTCGGATCAATAGATCATTGGCAGCTGTACAGTTATCAGATACACAACCTGCTACTGGAGGTATAGTAATACCGCCTGCTAACCAGGTGTCATTTACTGAGATAACATCGCCTTCATTCAAAGAAATCTGAGCGTCAGCTGGACAATCTGCTCCACCACTTGTATAATAAGTAGTGTCGATTACACAACTAAATTCCCAAACTGGTGCAGTATTATCTTTAACAGTTATTGTTTGTACTTGACTAGCTGCTGCATTTCCACAGTCATCAACTAATGACCACGTTCTAGTGATTATTTTTTCACCAGCACAAGAACCGTCTTCAACTTTATCTTCATACGTAGCATCAAGTCCAGTTGAGCAGTTATCGGCTTCGTCATCAACATCTCCTGTAATAGAAGGATCTGCATCATACTCACAATTAGCATCTGCATAAATCATTGTATCGTCAGGAGCAGTAAATGTAGGTGCAGTCATATCGGCACCATGGTACCATAGTTTTACAGATTGCGCTTCGTTACCACAATCATCAGTGATATCATAACGTACCCACATAATCCACTTACAGTCATCACCATCAAGGTTGATTACACGGTTTACATTAACACCACTACAATCGTCTTGGTATAATTGTGCAAATTCATCTGCAGTAAGTACACCTAAAGCAGCTAATTCATCATCAGTATCAGGAGCACATAAGTCATTCTGATTACTTCCTTCTGGTAAATCACCAACTAAAACAGGAGCTTCAGTATCTCTAACCTCAATAGTTTGAGTTTCAGAAACTGAGTTACCACAATCATCTGTAGCAGTCCAAGTTCTAATGATATCATAATTTCCAGCACAGTCATAATTTACAGTACTTTCATCAAAATGAACTTTAACATCATCATCACAAGTATCTACAGCAGTTACATTTGCAGCAACAGGGATGTCATCAGTACACTCAATTGTAGCATCAGCAGGAACTCCTACTAATTCTGGTGCAGTTAAATCTTCACCTGAGTAATATACTTTAAAGTCTCCTAACAAGTTACCACAACCATCAGCTACAGTATAGATATGGATAATAGACCATCCACAATCGTTACCTACTGGGCTTGAGAATAATGAAACTACAACACCACTACAGTTGTCTTCAAATAATAAAGCAAATTCTTCTTCAGTTAATGGTGCATCCATATAATCATCTGCACAACCATTAATTTCATTTACACTTGCTGGGATTTCACCAATTTGAACAGGTGCAGTAGTATCAATTACTGTTACAGTTTGAACATGCTCTATACTGTTACCAGCACAATCAGCAGCAGTCCAAGTACGAACTAATGTATAATTACCTGCGCAATCACCATCAATTTTTTCTTCACTGAATTCTACTTTAACATCTTGATCACAAAGATCTGAAGCTGTTAATGTAGCAGCTGGTGTTACAGCGTCACACTCTTCAGTTACATCTTGTGGTAACTCTTCGTTAAAGTAAGGATCTGTTTCATCATAGATAGTGATAGTTTGAGAAGCAGTACTAGTGTTACCTGCACAGTCAGTAGCTGTCCAAGTTCTAGTAATTTCACCTAAACCACACTCATCAGTCTTATCATCATCTTCAAAAGTTAATGAAGGCTGAGCATCACAATCATCCTTAGCAGTTGGTTCACTGAACACAGGACTATCTGGACATTCTACTCTATAATCATCTTCTACACCTTCAATTACAGGAGCAGTGTTATCTTCGATTGTAACAGTTTGAGTATCTGTACTAGAGTTACCAGCACAATCTGTAGCAGTCCAAGTTCTAGTAATAGTACCTAAACCACATTCGTCTAATGTGTCTGTATCAACATAAGTTAAAGTAACACTAGATTCAGATGAACCTGCAGAAATAGAAATATTTCCTGCTCCACTAACTGTACCAGCCATTGGACTAAGCGTACCATCATCTTCCTTAATAATTATATAATACTGTTGTCCAGCATTCATGTTAGTAATGAATGATCCTTGTGTAGAACTAGCAAAATTAAGTCCAAGATTGTTTGGAGCTGAATACCAATCCACTGATTGATCATTTCCTTCCATTAAACAAACAAACTGTCTAACACTACTAGAAATTGTCAATGCAAAAGTGTAGTTTCCTGTCACATCAACTGATATAGGATATACTTCATAATGAAAATCACCATATGCATCCCATTCGTCATCTTCAGCATCTAATTCACTCTCCCATGAAACAAAACTTGAACCATTATTAGAAACGGTCATATCTCCTCCATTACTATTATTAGCATCATCACAAGTATCAGAAGCAGTTGGCTCAGAGAATTTCCAATCCTCTGGGCACTCTACAGTGAAATCTTCACCTACACCTTCAATAACAGGTGCTGTGTTATCCTCAATAGTAATTGTTTGAGATGCTGAACTAGTGTTTCCTGCGCAATCAGTTGCTGTCCATGTTCTAGTAATAGAACCTAAACCACAATCGTCACGTTTATCATCATCAACAAAAGTTAATGAAGGAGCAGAATCACAAGTATCAGATGCTGTTGGTTGGCTAAACTCAGGAAGTTCAGGACATTCTATTTTCATGTCTTCACCAACACCAGCAATTACTGGAGCAGTTGTGTCTATAATAGTAATAGTTTGAGAATCTGAACTTATATTACCTGCACAATCTTTTGCTGTCCAAGTTCTAGTAATAGTACCTAAACCACACTCATCAAGATTTGAAGAATCTGAATAATCTAATCCTGGTTGAGCATCACAAGTGTCAGAAGCAGTTGGATTACTCCACACTAATTCTTCTGGGCACTCAACTGTATAATCGGCTTCAACACCAGAAATAATTGGAGCAACAGTATCAACAATTGTAATTGTTTGACTAGCTTGGCTAGAATTTCCAGCACAATCTATAGCAGTCCAAGTTCTTGTTACAGTACCTAAACCACACTCATCAAGAGAATCAGTTGTACTAACAATCTCAACAGCAACATCCATATCACATGCATCAGAAGCAGTTGGATTACTCCATACTAGTGCATCTGGGCACTCAACTGTATAATCATCCTCAACACCATCAATTGTTGGTGCTACGTTATCTTCAACAGTTATTGTTTGAGAAGCTTGAGATGAATTACCACAGTTATCTGTAGCTGTCCATGTTCTAGTTACAGAACCTAAACCACACTCATCACGATCATCTATATCACTAAATGTAATAGTTACGTCAGCATCACAGTTATCAGAAGCTGTTGGCTCACTAAATACTGGTTTTGCTGGACATTCGATTTTTGCATCTTCTCCTACACCAGCAAATACTGGAGCAGTTGTATCAACTACAGTAATTGTTTGACTACCTGTAACTGAGTTACCACAGTTGTCTGTAGCCATCCAAATTCTAATTATTCTATAGCTATCTTCACAATCTCCATCTAGTCTTTCTTCCTTTAGGAATTCAACTTTTACGTCAGCATCACAACTATCTTCGGCATATGCAGTTCCAACCTCTGGAACTTCATCACACTCAACAGTTACATCATCTGGAACAGTGATTTCTGGAGCCTCTGTATCTATTATTGTTACAGTAAATACTCTTGTAATACTATTTCCACAAGCATCAGTAATTGTAAACGTTTTAGTACAAACCGCAACGATTGGACATTCTTGACCTTCTATAATTACATCAGGAGTATACGTTAAATCAACACCTGAACAATTATCTTCAGCTTGAGGGAATGGAATTTGATTGTCGTCTAAGTATCCTAGAATAGTAAATAATTCTAAGTCTTCTATTTCCGAGCACTCAATTGTTAAATCATCTGGGAAAACTGTAAATTCAGGAGCAGTTGTGTCAACCACTGTAATAACCTGAGTTAATGTAGTTTCATTACCACAGTTGTCTGTTGCAGTCCAAGTTCTTTCTAATGAGTAGTTGTTCTCACAGTCACCATCTATTCTTACTTCACCATCATATTTTACAAAAACATCGTCATCACAGTTGTCAGTCGCTGAAGCGTCTCCTGCTTGAGGAACACTGTCACACTCAACTGTTTCATCAGCTGGAATAGTAAGTACAGGAGCTGTTGTATCTACAACAGTAATAACTTGACTTAAAACAGTTTCGTTACCACAATTATCTGTAGCTCTCCAAATTCTGATAATGGAATAATTATTTTCGCAATCTCCTGGCTCAGTTTTTTCATCTAAGAATTCAACTAAAACGTCAGCATCACAATTATCTGTTGCAGATGCCTCTCCAATTGCAGGAATAGCATCACATTCAACTGTTTCATCTGCAGGAATTGTTAAATCTGGTGCAGTAGTATCAACTACTGTAATAGTTTGGCTTAACGTAGTAGAGTTACCACAGTTGTCTGTAGCTGTCCATGTTCTTGTTAAGGTATAGCTATCAACACAATTACCATCAGTTCTTTCCTGACCATCATATTTAATATCAACTTTATCGTCACAATTATCTGTAGCAGAAGCATCTCCTAAAGCTGGAATGCTATCACATTCAACAGTCTCGTCTGCTGGAATTGTTAATTCTGGAGCAACATCATCAATAACAGTAATTGTTTGTACGTGCTCGATTGAATTACAAGTGTCACTATATGTATATGTTACTGTGAATGAACCACAATTTTCGTCAAATTCTTGAGCAACTCCTTGAACATAACCACTAATATCACAAGCGCCTGATCCACCATTGCTGTAGTATAACTCACCTGGCTCAAAATTAGCAAGATCTTCACATTTAATTTCTAAATCATCAAGTTCATCAAACGATACTGGAGGAGCTGGGGTAACAGTAATAGTTTGGGTGTGAGTAACTTCATTACCACAATCATCTTGAGCAGTCCAGGTTCTTGTCATTACACCACCTTCACAAGCTTCACCTAAACCAGAAGTGTCATCAACACCTAAACCTTTAGCTTTAGGATCTGATACTGAACAGTTATCAGTCCATTGTAACTTTCCATTAGCAGGTATTTGATCAATGCAACTTACAGTTATATCTCCTGGAGGATTAACAAAAACTGGAGCTTCATTATCTCCACCGTTATAGTATAAAGAAATTGTATCTGCTGGATTACCACATGAATCAGTAATATAATAATTTATATACCCTTTCCAAGCGCAATCTGTTCCTTTAAATACAGGTTCTTTTTCCACCAATACTTCGCCACAATTATCAGAAAAAAGCGCCTTTATTTCTTCTACACTTGGACCATCTGGTCTTTCATCGTAGCACAAATTAAGACCTGTTTCTCCCTCAGGAATTTTAGCACCTTTATTTAATTGAGGACCTTCTGTATCCTGAACCGTAATTGTTTGAGTTACAGTATGAGTTAACCCACAATTATCGGTAGCTGTCCAAGTACGTTGTAATTGATAAAGACAATCGTCATCACCAATTCGGATTTCTCCATCATAAGTAATTTCAACGTCATCATCACAATTGTCAGTTGCAGAAGGTGTTCCGACTTCTGGAATGGCATCACATTCAACAGTAACATCGGCAGGTACCTCTAATTTAGGAGCTTCAATATCGCCTCCTTCATAGTAAATTTTTTCAACTGCCAATTGCTCGTCATCACAATACAAGAAGTATTCATAAATACTAACCCATCCACAATCTGTTCCTTGTAAATCTTCGACTTTTTGAACAGAAAGTGTCCCATCGCATTCCACATTTGGGAATAAAGCCAAGGCTTGTTCTTCTGTTAGTCCTTCAGGACGGTCTGCAAGACAGACTTCATAAAAAGTAGTTCGGTTTTGCGAAAACATTGAAGTTGAGCTAAATGCAAACAACATTAAGACCAAAAAGGTCTTAAAGAATTGCGTTTTTTTCAAATCAATGCTACAACAAGTTAAATTCGTAATGGCAAGCCAAAAGGCATTACCACTACTTCTGGTAAAATTGTTCATAAACATAACATTTAGATTTAATTAAAATTATTTTAACACTTAATTGTAGCTTTAAAGCTACTTACCATAGACTTAAATATTTATTTAAGAACATAGTAGACAATAGGACTTATCAACGTTAATTAGGATAAAATAAAATCATTTGACTTCATTTAAATCCCATTAAAATTGATTAAAATTCGACAATGCATAAAGCAAATGCCTAGTAAAAAATTGTGCTAAAAATCAAAAAATTGTTGTGCTATTAAACAATTATTTTTTTGTGTGAAATGTAAATTAATACCTGTTTGAAAAACAGATAATAACTACCACATGAATGCAGATAAAAATGTATTTATCTTACACAATCAAAAGTAGCCCATATTAAACTGTCTTGCAAGTTGCTTTAACTAATTTATAGGTATTTAAACGAAAATATTAACATAATTTTAATTGAAAAGCTCCTCATTATCAATGTATACGGATTTTAGAAAAGAAATTGACGAAATAATATCTTCATGTAAAAACTTGTCTTCTTTAATAAAAGGGACTTCTTCTTGGTATGCTTTTAAAAACATACTTAGAAACATCGACGTCTTTAAAGGTTTTCTGAATTGAATTGCTTGAGATGCATTCATTAGTTCAATAGCCAGAATGCGTTCTACATTATATATTAATGAAAATGCTTGAGTAGCAGCATTGGCTCCCATACTTACATGATCCTCTTGACCATTAGATGATACAATGGAATCAACACTTGCTGGAGTAGCCAATTGTTTATTAGCACTAACTATACTTGCTGCTGTATATTGAGGTATCATAAATCCTGAATTTAAACCAGGATTATTTACAAGAAAATTTGGTAAGCCTCTTGAACCTGAAACTAATTGGAATGTCCTTCTTTCAGATATATTACCCAACTCAGCCAAGGCAATTTTTAAATAATCAAAGGCTAATGCCAATGGTTGACCATGAAAATTACCACCTGAAATTATTTTATCATCCTTAGAAAATATATTAGGATTGTCTGTAACTGAATTAATTTCCGTTATGAATGTTTTCGTTACAAACTCAATCGTGTCTTTAGTTGCACCATGTACCTGAGGTATGCAACGAAATGAATAAGGATCTTGTACATGCTTCTTTTTTCTGGAGATTAGTTCGCTCCCCTCAAGAAACTCTTTTACTCTTGCAGCTGTCTTAATTTGTCCATTATGAGGTCTTACCAAATGAACCAATTCATCAAAGGGCTCAATACGACCATCAAAAGCATCTAAAGAAATAGAACCAATCACATCAGCAAAATAAGATAATCTATAGCTCTTTAAAAGTAAATGTACACCATAGGCACTCATAAACTGCGTACCATTTAAAAGCGCTAACCCTTCTTTTGATTGTAATTGAATCGGTTGCCAATCATATTTTTGACAAATTTCAGCCGCACTTACGACCTCAGAGTTATACCATACTTCTCCCTTACCAATTAATGGTAATGCTAAATGAGCTAAAGGTGCTAAATCTCCTGATGCTCCTAACGAACCTTGAGTGTAAACAACAGGTAGTATATCATTATTATAAAAGTCTATTAATCGATGAACCGTTTCTAACTGTACACCACTATGTCCATAACTTAAGGATTGAATTTTTAAAAACAACATTAGCTTAACAATCTCGCGTGGGACATAATCTCCTGTACCACAAGCATGCGACAGCATTAAGTTTTCTTGAAGCTTAGTAAGGTTTTTGTTAATAATCTTTACATTATATAATGAACCAAATCCTGTATTAATACCATAAATAGGATTTTTATTGGTCTTCATTTTCTCATCTAAAAAGGCTCGACAATTAACAATGCGCTCGGTTGCGTCTTCAGATAATTGCAGTTTTTTTGAGGAGAGCACTAAATCATTAATAATGTCTAAGTCTAACCATTTTGAGTCTATATAATGTATGGATTGCATAGTTACGTTTAAGTCTTCAAAAATCAGTAATCAAAAAATTATATCAAAATATATGCTTAATTATTATTTTCTTGATTATCATCTTTATTATTTGTTCTTGAATCTTCTGGTTGTTTAAATAAATCAATATAAGCTTCTCCTAGATAGTCTATAACATGACTCGCTAATAGGCTTTGATATCCGAAAAACTCAACGGCTATGTCTGCTGATCTGCCATGCAAATAAACCCCAAAAATTGAAGCCACTATAGGTTCATAACCTTGTGAAATAAGTCCAGTTATAATTCCTGTTAAAACATCTCCACATCCAGCAGTCGCTAAACCAGGGTTACCAGTTGAATTAATATAAAGCTTATCACCTTGAACGATAATGGTGTGTGCTCCTTTAACAACGACTATAAAATTATATTTTTTAGAAAAGGCTTTTACTTTTTTTAGTTTATCAAAATCATCTTTCCATTCACCTATTAGACGTTCTAGTTCTTTAGGATGTGGCGTAAGAATGGTATTAGACTTTAATAATTTTAGCAATGCTTTTTTCTTGGCTAATAAATTCAGTCCATCAGCATCAATGACAAGCGGAGCATTATTGGTATTTAAAAACGCTTCATATGCAGAAGATGTTAATTTATCAGTGCCTAAACCTACACCAATACCAATAACTGTTGGCTGCAAATCAAAATTTATATCACTTATGACGCGATCATTTTTATCAGCAATAACCATAGCTTCAGGAAAAGCTGTTTGCATTATCACATCACCACATTTAGGAACATAGGCCGTGACTAAACCTGCACCTGAAGACATCACTGCTTTACTTGCCAATACTATGGACCCAATTTTACCTTGACTTCCTCCTATTAATAAAGCATGTCCATAGGTTCCTTTATGATCAAATTTTTGTCTTGGTTTATATAATGGTAGTACTTCAAACTTGCTGATTAATTCTACTTCTGTTTGAGTAGTGTATAAAAATTCCTGATCTAAGCCAATATCCAATATTTCCCATTGCTGTGTATATTTTGCAGTGTCTGGTAAAAAGAATACAAGCTTTGGAGATGCAAAACTCAGAGTGTGATTTGCCCAAACTACATCATTTTCATTTAGTGGCACTTTGTCTGCGAATAAACCAGATGGCATATCAATTGATAAAGTAAACGCTCTTGACTTTCTAAACTGCTGAAATAACCCCTTAACCCAATCATCGACTGGTCTGTTTAGTCCAATTCCGAAAATAGCATCAACAATGATGTCATCTTGGTGAATTACTGGGAAATCTGCTTTGCAATTTAATAAGACTGGCCATTTCTTCGTTACGGTTTTAATTCTATCATAATTAACCAAAAAATCTTTAGATCGTTTATCACTACAATTAACAACATAGGTGAAAACATTATAACCGTGTGTAATTAAATGTCTTGATATCACCAGACCATCGCCACCATTATTTCCAATACCACAAAACACGTGAATTGGTACTTGAGCGCCTTGCATTCTAGTATGCAGCCAATTGAAAATTTGGGTTCCAGCACGCTCCATTAATTCAGTAGAACTAATCTTTTGTCTTTCAGCAGTTAGCTTATCTCCTTCATAAATTTGTTCTTTAGCGAAAATTTTCATGCCTTTATAGAATAAATATGTATAAATTTTTAAATCACAGTAAAAATAATACTTTTGATAAGCATATATATCAAATGATATCTTTTAATCAACATATTTGTAAATTTCTTTCCTTCACTAAAGGGAGCTCATCTATATTTGGTATTTTTACAACCAATAATACAACCCTTTGGGTTGTTAATTAATTTTTCTCTCAAATTATAAAATCGTTGTGCATATTCACAACTCAATTTAAATTTAATAATTTTAAAAATGAAAGTTTTAAAATTTGGAGGTACATCTGTTGGATCTGCCAAAAACATAAATAAAGTCATCTCAATTTTAGAATCAAGTTCTAAAATTGATAATTGCATTGTCGTTGTTTCTGCTGTAGGAGGAATTACAGATAAACTTATCGATGCCGCAAATAAAGCCGTTGATAAAATCAGTTCGTACAAAGATGCATTCAAAAAAATTGAAGATAAGCATATAGCTATTATTGATGGTTTAATTGAAAACCCATCAAAAAAAGAATTTGTAAAAGAAATTGTCATTGCAAAACTTACAAATCTTGAACAACTATTAGACGGCCTCTATCTAATTAATGAGCTTTCGCCAAAAACAACTGACAAGCTTTTAAGCTTTGGTGAGCAATTATCTTCATTTATCATCTCGGAAGCCATTAAAGCAAAAGGGTTAGATGTTGTATTAAAGAACTCACAAGAACTTATTGTTACTGATAACAACCATACTAATGCAACTATTTATCAAAAAGAGACAGAAATAAATATCAAAAGATTTTTTGAAAATAATAATTCTAAAATAAAGATTCTTCCTGGTTTCATTTCAAAATCTATTGATGGGGAATTTACAACTCTCGGTCGCGGAGGATCAGATTACACTGCAGCTATTATTGCGGCAGCTCTTAATGTTGAAGAGCTTCAAATTTGGACTGATGTTAGTGGAATGTACACAACCAATCCTAAATTAGTGAAACAAGCAAAACCTATTGAAAGATTATCTTATCAAGAGGCTGTAGAATTGTCTCATTTTGGTGCAAAGGTATTGTATCCACCAACAGTTCAACCAGTATTAGATAAAAACATACCAATCATTATAAAAAACACATTGGTTCCCAAAGATGCTGGAACCTATATCTCAAAAGAAAGTACCAATGGAACAAGTCTTGCAGTAAAAGGTATTTCCAATATAGACAATATTGCATTAATTACTCTTCAAGGTAATGGTATGGTTGGTATTCCTGGATTTTCCAAGCGATTGTTTGAAACATTATCAAACGAAAAAATAAATGTTATCCTAATTACACAAGCATCTTCTGAGCACTCTATTTGCATTGGTATTTCTGAGAAAGACGCAAATGCAGCAAAGAACGCTATAGATAAGACTTTTGAAAATGAAATATCGCTGCATAAAATTGATCCTATTGTTGTTGAAAAAGACCTTGCCATTATTGCAATTGTTGGTGATAATATGAGAAATCACCAAGGTATTAGCGGAAAGATGTTTAGTGCCTTAGGCAAAAACAATGTGAATATTAGAGCAATTGCTCAAGGTGCTTCCGAACGAAACATATCTGTAGTTATTTCGAAGAAAGATGTTAAAAAGGCATTAAACACCATACACGAGCGCTTTTTTGAATTGAGAACAAAGCAGATCAATTTATTTATAACTGGAGTTGGAAATGTCGGTGAAAAATTGATTGATCAAATTCAACAACAACAAAGTTTCTTGAAAAAAAATCTTAAAATCGATTTGCGCATTGTTGGCATTTCCAATTCGCGCAAAATGATTTTTAATAATAAAGGGTTTGACCTTAATAATTGGGTGTCAGAATTTAATTATGCACCAAAATCAAGTCTTAAGGGATTTTATGAAAAAGCCGTTGAAATGAACCTTCGTAACAGTATTTTTGTCGATGTCACTGCAAGTGAGGCGGTTTCAAAAATGTATGCAGACTACTTAAAGAAAAATATTGCAGTTGTTGCTTGTAATAAAATTGCTTGCTCCGGTGATTATTGCAATTACAAACATTTACAAGAATTAGCTTTAAAATACAATGCACCTTTTCTATACGAAACGAATGTAGGCGCAGGTTTACCAATTATTAATACACTCAAAAATCTTGTAACTTCAGGTGATAAAGTTACTAGCGTTTTGGCCGTTTTATCTGGTAGTTTAAATTTTGTCTTTAATAATTTCAGTGATAAGAAAAATTTTCATGACACTGTAAAACAAGCACAATTTGAAGGATATACCGAACCTGATCCTAGAATAGATTTAAGTGGTATTGATGTTGCCAGAAAAATATTGATTTTGGCCAGAGAGAATGGCAATATTATGGAAATTGATGAAGTCGACATAGAGCCCTTTTTAACGCAAGCTAATCTTGAAAGTGATTCGGTTGATGATTTTTACGATTCTTTAATAAAAGATGAAGCCCATTTTCAAAAATTATATGCTTCTGCTAAAGCCAAAAATTGTCAACTCAAATATGTAGCCGAATTTAGTAAAGGGAAAGCAAAAGTTGGACTTAGAGAAATTCCTGAAGGTCACCCATTTTATAATTTAAAAGGTAAAGATAACATTGTCATGTTCTTTACTGAGCGTTATCCTGAGCAACCTCTTATAGTTAAAGGTGCTGGCGCTGGAGCTGATGTTACGGCGTCAGGTTTATTTGCTGATATTATAAAAATTGCAAGTAATTAATTCATGAAGAACGAAATAAAAATATTTTCGCCGGCAACAGTTGCTAATGTGGCTTGTGGTTTTGATGTCCTTGGTTTTTGCCTAGACAACAAAGGTGATGAAATGGTGGTAAGAAAGGTTAGTGAAAAAGGTATAAAAATAACTCATATTGAAGGTTACGATTTACCCTTTGAAGCTGATAAAAACGTAGCTGGAGTTTCTGCTTTAGCCATGTATGAGCATGCCAATCCAGATTGTGGTTTTGAAATTGAAATTTATAAGAATATCAAACCTGGTAGCGGAATTGGCAGCAGTGCTGCGAGCGCAGTTGGAAGTGTTTTTGGTATGAACGAATTACTTGGCAAACCTTACAATAAAACACAACTCACCTATTTCGCTATGAAAGGCGAAGCCTTAGCAAGTAAAAGCGAACATGCCGATAATTTGGCTCCAGCAATTTTTGGAGGATTTACATTAGTGAAAAATACTTTGCCTTTGGATATTTTGCAAATTCCTACTCCTTCTGAATTATATGCAACTTTAATTCACCCTCAAATTGAAATAAAAACATCAGATGCACGTGAAATTTTGCCTAAACAAGTATCTTTAAAAGACGCTACTGCGCAATGGGCAAATGTTGGAAGCCTAATACATGCTTTGCATACAAGTGATTATAAATTAATTCATAGGTCACTTCAAGACATCATTGTTGAGCCTCATAGAAAACAACTCATTCCATATTTTGACGATGTTAAATTTGCTACATTAGAAGCTGGAGCACTTGGCTGTGCTATTTCGGGTTCTGGACCATCCATTTTTGCATTAAGTCAAGGTAAAGAAACAGCTTTAAAAGTTGAAAACGCTATGCACATGGTGTACTCAAAGACAAGTATAGAATTCAATACATTCGTTTCAGATATTAATATACAAGGCATTAAAATCCTCAAATCATAATACATTTTGAACTATTATTCTCTCAATAAAAAAGCACCTGTTACATCGTTCAAAGAAGCTGTTGTAAAAGGACTTGCTCCAGACAGAGGTTTATATTTTCCTGAATGTATAACACCTTTATCCAAGAATATTTTTGAAAATTTAGAGAACTATTCAAATGCCGAAATTGCGTACGAAGCCATTAAACAATTTGTTCTACCAGAAATTCCAGATGCTGAATTAGAGCAAATCGTTAAGGAGACTTTGTCTTTTGATTTTCCTGTTGTTCAGTTAAATGAAAGAATATCAACTTTAGAATTATTTCATGGTCCAACAATGGCTTTTAAAGATGTAGGAGCAAGATTTATGGCAAGGTGTCTAGGGTATTTTAATAAAAATAATAAAAATCAAGTAACCGTTTTGGTTGCAACATCTGGAGATACGGGAGGTGCAGTTGCTAATGGATTTCTTGGCGTAAAAGGCGTAAATGTTGTTATCCTATATCCAAGGGGAAAAGTGAGTGATATTCAAGAAAAACAGTTGACAACCTTAGGTCAAAATATAACTGCTCTTGAAGTTGATGGCGTTTTTGATGACTGCCAAGATATGGTAAAGCGTGCTTTCCTAGATGAAGAATTAACTAGTATAATGCAGTTAACATCTGCAAACTCCATTAATGTTGCGCGTTGGCTACCGCAAATGTTTTACTTTATGTTTGCTTACAAACAACTAAAGCATAAATATAAAAATATAGTGTTTTCAGTACCTAGCGGAAATTTTGGAAATGTTTGCGCTGGAATGATGGCTCAACAACTAGGTTTGCCTATTAAGCATTTTGTAGCTTCAAACAATGAAAATAATGTGGTTACAGAATACTTAAAAACTGAACATTATGACCCAAAGCCTTCGGTGCAAACCATCAGTAATGCTATGGATGTTGGGAACCCGAGCAATTTTGTAAGAATACAGGAAATTTATAAAAATGATTTCAACCTACTACAAAATAACCTTTCTTCATTTAGTTTTTCAGATGCTGAAACTAAAAAAGCAATGTTAGAAATTTACAACGATTACGGCTATGTGGCAGATCCTCATGGTGCTGTTGGGTATCTTGGAGCTAAAGCCTTTTTGAAAACAAATCCTGAGAGTCATTGTGTGTTTTTAGAAACTGCCCATCCAACTAAATTTTTAGATGTTGTTGAAGCGGTAATAGAAACAAAGGTCGAGCTTCCTGAGCAAATTCAGTCTGTAATGAATAAGGAAAAGTCGTCAATTAGAGTTAAGGATTATGATGATTTAAAAGTCTTTTTAAAAAGTAATCATTAAAAAATAGTACTTTAGTATTCCCTCATTCTACTTCACCGAAATTAGCTTATTTATACTAAATATTAAATAATGCTATTTCAATTGAAACCAACTAAACACTCATTCTTTTTTATTTTATCGATTAGTTTACTTTTTGTTTCCTGTAAAAAGTCACAAACTGAAGATAATCAATTACAAATTCAAGGATTAACTGAACCCGTTGAAATCATTAGAGATCAATGGGGAATTAACCACATTTATGCTAAAAACCAAAAAGATCTATTCTTTGCACAAGGCTATGCAGCTGCTAAAGATCGCTTATTTCAGTTTGAAATCTGGAGACGACAAGCCACTGGAACCGTTGCTGAAATACTAGGAGAACGAGAACTTAAACGTGATATTGGAACTCGACTATTCAAGTTTCGTGGTGATATGACCACAGAAATGAACCATTATCACGACGATGGAGAAGAAATAATTACTGCTTATACGGATGGTGTCAACGCTTACATTGACGAGATATTAAAAACACCTCAAAACCTACCACTAGAATTTAAACTGCTCAATATTAAACCAGAAAAATGGACGCCTGATGTTGTTATATCAAGACATCAAGGTCTTTTAGGCAATATAGACGAAGAACTTCAAATTGGACGAGCTGTTGCAAAGATAGGCTCTGAACGTGTAAAAAAATTGACTTGGTTTCACCCAAAAGATCCAGACATCAATTTAGACCCTAAAATCAATGGAGATCTATTAAATCATAATATTTTGGAGCTCTATCATGCTTATAGGCAAACTGTAAAATTTCAGCCTGAAGATGTGATTCCAGAATACAGAAAAACAGAAAGTGTAACCGCATTACTTCAAATGAACGAAACAGATAACGATTCCTTAGCTATTGGAAGTAATAATTGGGTGGTTAGTGGTGATCTAATGAAAGATGGAAACACCTATATGGCTAACGATCCACATCGTCGCATTGCTGTACCTTCTTTAAGATATATGGCTCATTTAGTAGCTCCTGGCTGGAATGTTATTGGAGGTGGCGAACCAGAAATTCCTGGTATTTCTATAGGTCATAACGAGTATGGTACATGGGGACTAACCGTATTTGAGACAGATGGTGAAGACCTTTATGTTTATGATTTAAATCCAGAGAATCCAAATCAGTATAAATACAAAGACAATTGGGTTGATATGAACATCATCTCAGAAACCGTAAAAGTGAAAGGTCAGGATGATGTAAGCGTCGATTTATATTATACGCAACATGGACCAGTAGCTTATATAGACAAAGAGAACTTAAAAGCCTATGCTGTTCGATGCGCTTGGTTAGAGCCAGGAGGTTCTCCTTACCTAGCCTCTTTACGAATGGATCAAGCAAAAACTTGGGAAGAATTTCGTGAAGCTTGTAACTATAGTCATATTCCAGGTGAAAATATGATTTGGGCAGATAAAGAAGGAAATATTGGCTGGCAAGCAGTTGGCATTGCTCCAATTCGTAACAATTTTAGTGGCATGGTTCCGGTTCCAGGCGATGGCAGTTACGAATGGGATGGCTACCTACCTATTATTGAAAAACCAAATGCATACAATCCTGAAAAGGGTTTTATAGCCACTGCAAATGAAAATGTAACACCTGACGATTATACACATTGGAATGCTATCGGCTATTCTTGGTCAGATCCTTATCGTGGTGAACGCGTGAGTGAAGTGCTAAGCTCTGGTATAAAAATGACAATGGAAGATATGAAAGCCTTGCAAGTAGATTACTTATCTATTCCAGCGAGGACTCTAATCCCGTATTTGAAGAATTTATCTTTGCTTGGTAAAAATGCCGAAGCTCAAAATCTTTTATCTAAATGGGATTATAAATTAGAACCAAACTCCAATGAAGCTGCTATTTATGTAGCTTGGGAAAACGAAATAAAAATATCAGCGAGAAAGTATTTTGTACCAGAATCAGTCAATGATAATATTTTATATTTTCAGATGAAAACCATCATCGATTTCCTTGAAAATCCAGATTCAAATTTTGAAACCAATGCTACCATTAGTAGAGATTTATTTTTAAAAGATGCGTTTGAAAATGCTATAAATCAATTAGAAACTAATCTTGGCCCTGATATGAGTAAATGGCAATATGGTCAAGAAAAATTTAAACATTCTTATATGGCTCATGCGCTTAGTGCTTCAGTTGATGAAATCACAAAAAGTAAGTTGGATTTAGGGCCAATGCCTCGTGGTGGTAACTCATATACACCTGGCTCAACAGGAGGAAATAATAATCAAAGTAGTGGTGCTTCATTCAGAATGATAGTTAATACTGGTGATTGGGATGCTGCTATTGGTACTAATGGTCCAGGACAATCTGGAGATCCTGACAGCCCATTTTACAGTAATTTATTTGAACCTTGGGCTAAAGATCAATATTTTCCAGTGTATTACTCAAGAAATAAAATAGATTCGGTCGCAGTAAGCTCATACATTTTAAAGCCAAAGAATAAATAATGGAAAATTTAAGAAATAAAAGTATGTTGAAATTCGCTATGTTTTTTGCAGTTTTACTGGTTTTATGTTGCAATCAAAACAACAAGGAAATGAAATCTGAAAATCAGATAGAACAGCCAAAAGAGGAAAATATTATTGATCTCACACATGTATATTCTAAAGAAACGGTTTATTGGGTTACAGCAAAGGAGTTTGAATTAGATGTTGTTGCAGCAGGAGAAACAGAACAAGGTTTCTATTATTCAGCCAATAACTTTTCAACTGCTGAGCACGGAGGTACACATATTGATGCTCCTATTCACTTCGCGAAAGATAAACAAACAGTAGATGAGATTCCATTAGAGCATCTTATTGGTAATGCCGTTAAAATTGATGTATCTGATAAGGCTTTAAGCAATCCTGATTATTTAATTAGCATCGACGATTTTAAAGAATGGGAAACAAAAAATGAACAAATTCCTAACGGCAGCATCGTTTTGCTTTATACAGGACACTCAAAGTATTATCCAGATAAAATTGCATACTTAGGAACAGATCAACGTGGTCCTGAAGCTGCAAAATTGTTGCATTTTCCTGGATTATCTCCTGATGCTGCCAAGTGGTTAGTCGAAAACAGAAACATTCATTCTATTGGTTTAGATACGCCAAGCATTGATTATGGTCAATCGACAACTTTTGAAAGTCACATTATACTCCTTTCAGAAAATATACCAGCTTTCGAAAATTTAACCAACATAGATCAACTTCCTTCAAAAGGTTTTAAAGTCATTGCATTACCTATGAAAATAAAAGAAGGTAGTGGTGCACCTCTACGTATTATAGCAATTACAAATAATAATTAAAGCTTGTTGGTTTTATAGAACTTAAACTAGCTAAAGATTACTGCCTAAATTTGACTTTATTTCTCTTAAAAGTCATCATGTTTTTACATATAATTTACGTAGTTTTGTGGCACATAAATTTATTTGATTACAGATGAAAAATACAGCGTTAACTTCTACTCACGAAGCACTTGGAGCAAAAATGGTACCTTTTGCTGGCTATAATATGCCAGTACAATATGAAGGTGTAAACGCAGAGCATGAAAACGTTAGAAATGGTGTTGGTGTTTTTGATGTTTCTCACATGGGTGAATTCTTAATTGAAGGGCCGAATGCATTAGCTTTAATTCAAAAAGTGACAAGTAATGATGCGAGTAAACTTTCAACAGGTAAAGCTCAATACAGTTGTTTTCCTAATGATGATGGTGGTATTGTAGATGACTTGATTGTTTATATGATAAAAGATGAGCAATACCTTTTAGTTGTTAATGCTAGCAATATTGAAAAAGATTGGAACTGGATTCAGTCTAAAAATGATGTTGGCGCAGAAATGCGAGATTTATCAGAAGATTATTCATTGTTAGCCATTCAAGGTCCAAAGGCTGTTGAAGCTATGCAAAGTTTGTCGAGTCATGATTTATCAACTATTAAATTTTACAATTTTATTGTTGGCGATTTTGCTGGTATAGAACACGTAATTATCTCGGCAACCGGTTATACAGGAAGTGGTGGATTTGAAATTTACTGTAAAAATAGTGAAGTAAAACAAGTTTGGGATAAGGTGTTTGAAGCAGGAGCTTCTTATGGTATAAAACCTATTGGTTTAGCAGCTCGTGATACTTTAAGACTTGAAATGGGATATTGCCTTTACGGAAATGATATAGATGATACAACCTCTCCTATTGAAGCTGGTTTAGGGTGGATTACAAAATTCACTAAAGAGTTTACTAATTCTGAAGCTCTTGAAGATCAAAAACGTCGCGGACCTGAACGAAAATTAGTTGCTTTTGAGTTGGATGAGCGTGGTATACCTCGTCATGGTTACGATATTGTTGATGGTAATGGACACAAAATCGGTGAAGTAACCTCAGGTACCATGAGTCCAAGTTTAGGCATTGGAATAGGTTTAGGTTATGTACCATCAGTATTTACTGATATCGGCAGTAAAATACATATACAAATAAGAAAAAACGCAGTTCCAGCAACCGTTGTAAAACTGCCTTTTTATAAAGGTTAGTCCATGATAGATTTCCAAAGTGTTATTGAGGATATTCATAGGGATTTAAAACTTGATGTAAACAGAGGTTTAGTTGCATCTTACATTCCGGAATTGTCTAATATTGATCCTCAAAATTTTGGTATACATGTCAAGCATATCAATGGAAATTCTTATGCTACAGGAGATTGGAATGTACCCTTTTCAATTCAAAGTATTTCAAAAGCACTATCATTGGCGTTAATGTTACCCATTCACAAAGATGATATGTGGGAACGCATGGATGTAGAGCCTTCTGGGAATCCTTTCAATCATTTATCACTTTTAGAATTAGAAAATGGCATTCCAAGAAATCCTTTTATAAATGCTGGAGCTATAGTGGTTGCTGACATGATGGTATCTCACTTTAAAAACCCAAAACAAGTCTTTTTAGATTATGTACGTGATTTGGCCAATGACAATACCATAGATTTTAATTACAATGTGGCAAAGTCTGAACGCCTAACAGGATTTGGAAATTATGCAGCAGCAAATTTGCTAAAAGCTTTTAATAATTTGGAAAATGATGTCGATGAAGTATTAGATTTATATTTTCATCAATGTTCTATTGAGATGACATGCGAACAGTTATCCAATGCTTTTTTTATGTTCGCTAATCATGGAAAATGCTTGCAGCAAAAAGAACGATTGACTTCAAGTCAGGCAAAACGAATCAATGCCATAATGCTTACTTGCGGTTTTTATGATGAAGCAGGTGAATTCGCATTTGAAGTTGGATTACCAGGAAAAAGTGGTGTTGGTGGTGGCATCATCGCTTTGCTTCCAAATCATTTCACCATTACAACATGGTCGCCAGGATTAAATGAAAGAGGAAATTCGTTATTAGGAATGAAAGCACTGGAGCAATTTACAACCAAGACCAAACTTTCTATTTTTTAAATATCCATGCCTCAAATAAAACAAAAAGCAAGAATTCTAATTTTAGGAGCAAGTGGCTTTATTGGCAATGCTATTTACAAAGAGCTTTGCTCCTATTTTAGAACTTTTGGCACTTACAATACTAACAATAAGACGCTTGAAAACAATCAACATTTTTTTCATTACAACATTGAAGAAGATGACGTATTTGATATTTTAAATGCTGTTAAACCAACCATTATAATTTCTGCTTTACGTGGTGACTTTTCAGCGCAAATTATTGCTCATCAGCATCTGTCTGAATATGTGCTGC
>Ga0098073_1000223_pt1 | contig 20773 bp, 18 predicted proteins | sample 31_taG_FD_75060 | JGI IMG/M metagenome (GOLD analysis project Ga0098073, IMG submission 75060) | Marine viral communities from the Gulf of Mexico - 31_GoM_OMZ_CsCl metaG | ecosystem: Environmental > Aquatic > Marine > Oceanic | place: Gulf of Mexico | collected 2015-07-12
GACGCTTATGTAGTACATGATAGTATGCAAAATCTTGAACATTCTCTTGAAGCTATCGTGCCTTTTCTTCATAAGAAGAATCCTGAGCTGGAAATTATACCAATTCTGGTGCCTTATATCAATTATGAAACTATTGATGCCATAAGTACCCAATTGTCAATGGCTATACATAAGGTTTTAAAAAAGCACAACCTGAACTATGGTGAAGATGTAGCTATTGTGATTTCAAATGATGCGGTGCATTATGGAAATGAAGAATGGAGTGGCGACTTAGCGCCTTTTGGTGTAGATGATGAAGGTAACGAAAAAGCTCGGGAAATGGATTTGGAAATTATCAATAACTGTTTGACTAATGACATTACTGAAGCAAAAATAAAGCGATTTACAGAGTATACAGTCCAACAGGATGATTACAAAGAATACAAGTGGGTTTGGTGTGGACGCTATTCTGTGCCATTCGGATTGGATTTTGCCAATAAGTTGAATATCCTTACCAACAATAAACCCTTAACTGGAACTTTTATGCATTATCAATCTAGTATTGACCATGAGTTGATTGATGTTGAAGACTTAGGAATGGGAGCTACTGCTATTGCCACTCAGAGACATTGGGTAGCATATGCAAGTTTAAAGTACGAATAGATTAATTTTTGCTGAAAGAAATACTATCACCTTCAATAATATTGAGTTGATCCGACAATCCAGCATTTATTTCCAGAACATATTTTGCAGGTGCTGCTGAAGGCAGTGAACGCTCATCCATTGGCTTAGCATTTTTCTGGATACTGACTACTTTCTTATTTTCATCCAAATAAATAATATCCAAAGGTATCAACGTATTTTTCATGTAAAACGATCGCATTTGCACATTGGGAAAAATAAATAACATGGCTTGATTGTTTTGCATCGAACCACGATGCATCAAGCCGGTTTGCGTTTCATATTCGTCTTCAGCCAACTCAATATCAAAAGTTGAGATAATGGAATCTGTTCCAGATTTATAAAGTTGAAGCGTGCCTTCTTTTTTAAATGAAATATTTATTGGTGCGACCACAGTTTTGGATTCTTCTTTACATCCAAAAATTAAAAACATAAAAGAACTTAGTGCAAGAGCAATAACAGATTTAATAAACCTTGATTTCATGACTTAAATTAAGCAGTTTTAGGCTTATACATAAACATAAAATACAAACCAATTAGGATAAATGGAATACTTAGAACTTGTCCTGTGTTCATACCTAAAATCCAATCTTCTCTGCCATCAACTTGCTCAATTTTAAAGCGTTCTACAATAAATCTAACAGTCATTAATAGCACTAAAAACAAGCCAAACAAAAATCCTGTTTGTTCGCTCTTCTTCGTTTTCCAATATAAAAACCAGAGTATTAAAAACACAAAGATATAACCAAAGGCTTCGTACAATTGTCCAGGATGGCGTGGCACTTCATCAAAACTCTTAAAAATAATCGCCCAAGGTAAAGACTCATCGGCTGGTTTCCCTATCATTTCAGAATTGAAAAAATTACCAACTCTTACAAAAATAGCACCTAATGCTACAGGGACAACCACGCGATCTAAAATCCACAGTACTGATTTTTTAAGTATTTTCTTGTTATATAAATACATAGAAAGAATCATACCAATGGCAGCGCCATGGCTTGCCAAGCCTCTAAATCCCGTAAACTCAAATTCTGGTCTAAAACGAAAAGGTAAAAAGATGCTAAAAAAATCTTGCTTAAAAAGTTCCGGTTGATAAAAAATAACATGACCTAAACGAGCTCCAATCATAATTCCTAAAACAGAATAGATGAATAATGAGTCTAGCTTTTCTTCAGTTTGGTTTTCATGTTTGTATATTTTTTTCATGATGTACCAACCCAAAATAAAGGCAGCCATCCACATCATGCTGTAATAATGAATTTTAAAATCTCCGAAAAGTCTAATTCCTTCTGAAGCTGGATCCCAAACTATTTGTAAAAAGTGCATGTTATCAATTTTAATAGTGTAAATATAGAAATTTGAAACGGAAAAGAGAATGAAAACAATGAATGAACATTATTTCTTTTCAGGTTTCTCAGGAACGGGATCAAAACCACTTCCACCAAAGGGATGACAACTAAAAATCCTTTTGATTGCCAACCATCCACCATAAAAAAGGCCATGACGTTTTAAAGCTTCAACAGTGTAATATGAACAGGTTGGTTGATATCTACACGTTGAAGGAAATAATGGCGAAATAGCATATTGGTAAACTCTAATTAAAAAAAGAAAAGGTGCTATGAGAATTTTTTTGAGCATGTTTAGTTAGTCGTAAACGACGTACCATCTTTACCATCTTTCAACTGAATACCAACAGCTAATAATTCGTCTCTAATTTTATCGGAAAGCGCAAAGTCTTTGTTGGCTCTAGCTTCAGCTCGTAACTTAATTAATACTTCAACAGTATCAGAAAGTGTGCCTATATTATCACTAGAATCAGCATCATTAGTTAAGCCTAAAATATCAAAAACAAAAGCGTTCATTTTATCAATCAAGAATTCTAAATCGGCTTTGCTCACTGTAGCTTTCCCATCTTTTACTTGATTGATAAATTTAACTGCACTGAATAATTCGGCTATTAATATTGGCGTGTTAAAATCGTCATTTAAGGCATCATAACATTTTTCCGCCCAAGCTTTAACATCAAAACCTGATGAATTTCCAGCATCTAACTTACTTAATGTGTTGATAGCTTCCATTAATTTATTGTAACCTTTCTCAGAAGCTTCAATAGCATCACTACTGAAATCCAAAATGCTTCTATAATGTGCTTGCATCATGAAAAAACGAGTCACACTTGGTGAAAACGGTTTGTTTAACTTATCATTTTCTCCAGTGAAAATTTCTCCAGGCAAAATATTATTTCCAGTAGATTTTGCCATTTTCTGACCATTCAAGGTAAGCATATTGGCATGCATCCAATAGTTAACAGGACTTTGACCATTGCAAGCTTCAGCTTGTGCGATTTCACATTCGTGATGTGGAAATTTCAAGTCCATTCCACCACCATGAATATCAAATTGTTCTCCTAAATATTTGGTGCTCATCGCTGTACACTCTAAATGCCAGCCAGGAAAACCATCACTCCAAGGCGAAGGCCAACGCATAATGTGTTGAGGTTCGGCTTTTTTCCAAAGGGCAAAATCTTGCGGATTTTTCTTATCACTTTGTCCATCTAATGCTCTTGTGTTGTGAATTAAATCTTCAACATTTCTACCACTAAGTTTTCCGTAATGATTGGTTTTGTTAAACTTTAAAACATCAAAATACACAGAGCCATTGACCTCATAGGCAAATCCTTTATCAAGAATCTCTTTAATGATTTCTATCTGCTCAATAATATGACCAGTTGCAGTAGGTTCAATGCTAGGAGGAAGGAAATTAAATTTATTTAATATATTATGAAAGTCTACGGTGTACATTTGTACAACTTCCATAGGTTCTATTTGTTCTATACGCGCTTTTTTAGCAATTCTATCTTCGCCTTCATCAGCATCATTTTCTAAATGTCCAGCGTCTGTAATGTTACGAACATAACGAACTTTATAACCAAGATGCCTGAAGTAACGAAAAATCATATCAAACGACATGAAAGTTCTAACATTACCAAGATGCACATTGCTATAAACAGTTGGTCCGCACACATACATTCCAATGTGACCTTCGTTTATGGGTTTAAACACCTCTTTTTTTCCAGTAATTGAATTGTAAATTTTTAATTGTTGGTCTTGGTATAAAGGCATGCTTATTGCGTAGATTTAAGATGTAAATTTAACTAAAATTTAGTTTCAAGTTTAATATAGTCTAGGAACTCACGACGTGTTTCTCTGTCTTTGAATTTACCACCAAACTCACTAGTTACAGTGCTGCTTTCAATATCTCTAATGCCGCGCGAGTTCACACACAAGTGCTTGGCATCAATAACGCATGCTACATCTTTAGTGTTCAATACTTTTTGAAGTTCCTCAACAATCTGAATGGTTAAACGCTCTTGTACTTGAGGACGCTTAGCAAAAAAATCGACAATACGATTCATTTTAGATAAACCAACAACAGTTCCATTAGATATATAAGCTACATGAGCTTTTCCAACTATAGGCAATAAATGATGTTCACAAGTAGAATATACAGTGATGTTTTTTTCTACAAGCATTTCACCATACTTGTATTTATTATCAAAAGTCGATGCCGAAGGTTTTTTACTCGGATCTAAACCACCAAATATCTCTTTAACAAACATTTTGGCAACACGATTTGGAGTCCCTTTTAAGCTGTCGTCTGTAAGGTCTAGGCCTAAAGTTTCCATAATATGTCTTACATCATCTTTGATGATATCTATTTTTTCTTCGTTTGATAGTTTAAATGCATCTTTACGCATAGGTGTCTCAGATGATGTACCAACATGTTCATCTCCTAATGCGTCAAAATCTTCAAGGTTTTCAAATTTCATAGTAAAATTCTAAATCAATAAAATTGATAAATTGGCTACAAAGATAAGCATTTCAAGTATTTTACAAGTATTGTTTTGTAATTGTTAACATCTGTTGTAACAGCCAGTTGTAAATAAAGAATCTTGAATAAAATAATTTTTTCGTTGTGGTAGGATTTTTTTGGTTTCGAATGTTATATGATAAACAACAGCATATCATTTCTATTTATCGAATTAAAAGTCGGTTTTCATTAAAATTTGTTAATTTGCTGACTTTGACTGTTTGAGATTTTTACACTATGAAAAAACTTGTACTTGCACTATTCATTCTATCTGCTTTTGTATTGAATGCACAAGATGTAGATAATTCTAAAAAATTATTGGCACAGTATGAAGAAAAGCTTGATTTAGCAGAAGAACAAGCGTCTAAATTTACACTCATACTCGAAAAGCATAATGCTGAGTTGTACAAAAATAACCTTGACAGTAAAACATTCAATAAATTAAATAAATTAAGAGATTTAGAGTTTTATAACTTGCTTGATGCTGAGCAGTATGAGAAATACAAAAAAGTAAAACTAGAAATTGAGCCTACATTAAAATATAGATTTGATTAATGCAAAAGTCTAATAATATATATAGAACATTGTACGTTATAATTGCTATTATGTTGCTTTCTAGTAGTAGCATTTTGGCACAAGGATTAACTTGTGGACTAGCCGAGCCATTTTGTGCCGATGGTACAGGAGCATTTTATTTTGAAAATAATTCAGATGCTGGTCAAGCTGAACCAGGTCCAAATTATGGTTGTTTAGGTCAGACTCCAAATCCTGCCTGGTTTTTTCTACAAATTGATCAAGCTGGAAACTTAAATTTTAACATAGTACAAAGTTCCAATACAGATTTTACTACAGGAGATATTGATGTTGATTTTATTGCTTATGGACCATTTCCAAACACAAATGTTTGTAATCAATTAACTGCGGCAAATACTGTTGCTTGTAGTTTTTCTCCTGCTCCAGTTGAAAACTTCACAATTCCTAATGCTCAAGTTGGAGAAATTTATGTTCTATTAATAACCAATTATGATAATCAGCCAGGTTTTATCCAATTACAACAGACTAATCTTGGTGGTGGAGGAGCAGGTTCAACAGATTGTTCTATTGTAAATGCAGATAGTTACTGTGAAGGTGAAGTTGTAGATTTGAATGCTACAACCGCAGGTGCTGTGACTTATGAGTGGTTTCAGGATGGAAATCCTTTAGCTGAAACAGGACCTATTTTAACCAATGTAGTGGCCCCAAGTGCTGTTTATACTGCCAACGCTATTGATAATTTGGGAGCTATTATTACAACGTTTGAGTTTGTTGTCAATTTTGAAACACAACCTGTAGCCAATGCTGTGCCTGATATGCTGCAATGTGATGGTGATAATAATGGGTTTTATTTATTCAATTTAGAATCGCAAACAGCTCAAATTCTTGGAGGGTTGGACCCTGTTGAATTTCCTGTCACATATCATCTTAGTCAGACTGATGCAGATTCTAATCTAAATGCCATAACATCGCCTTTTGAGAATACTTCAAATCCACAAACCATTTACGCAAGAGTTGAAAACAGCAAGTTAACCGATTGTTTTGATACTACTTCATTTATTATTCAAGTTTTTGACACACCAACAGCAAATGTAGTCCCAGATCAAGAAGTTTGTGATGACAATAATGATGGTGAATGGAGCTTTGACTTGGTAGGTTTAACCCCTTTTGTATTAGGTACCCAAAGTGCAGCACAGTATAAGGTGTCTTTTCATTTAAGTCAGAATGATGCTGATAATGATTTGAATATTTTAACATCGCCTTACCAAAATGTGACCAATCCACAAACCATTTATACTAGAATAGAAAACAATGACAGAGAAGATTGTTACGACACTGGACTTTTTAGTTTGATTGTGTATGATATGCCTGTGGTTACACCTTTAGTTGAGTTGTTTCAGTGTGATGATGATGCAGATGGTTTTGTGAATTTTAACTTAACGGAAGCTAATGAGTTAATATCAGCTAATTATCTAAACGAAACGTTTACCTATTATACAAACCAAGCTGATGCTCAAACGGCAGTCAATGCTATTGGTAATCCTATAGCTTACACTAATACAGATCCTTCTGCAGCTCCTGATATTTTATATGTTAGAACTGAGAATAGTGATGGTTGTTTTGCATTATCTCAATTGAACTTATTGGTGTCTACAACCAATGTTCCTCAAACATTTCAATTAGCTTATGAAGTTTGTGACGATACTGTTATTGATGGTGACGACCATAATGGTGTAGCAACGTTTAATTTCAGTAATGCCGACACTCAAATCAGAAATTTATTTCCAATTGGTCAAGCATTAACTATTACCTATTATGAAACTTTAGATGATGCTTTGGCCGAAATTAATGCGATTCCCGATATAAGCAATCACAGAAATGATGCTTCACCTTCTGTTCAAAATATTTATGTTCGTATAGATAGTGATTTAGATAATGCTTGTCTTGGTTTAGGACATCACATTACCTTAACTGTAAATCCTGTTCCTGAAGTTATTGCCGTGACCGATTTTATTGTTTGCGAAGATAATACTGATGGATTTTTTGATTTTGATTTAGAAAGTAAAACAGCCGAAGTTTTAAATGGACAGGATCCTACAACTTTTGATGTTACTTATCACGAAACACAAGCAGATGCTGATAGTAATACTGCTGCCTTGGTGAGTCCTTATACCAATCTTAGCAATCCGCAATTAATATATGTTAGAATTACGAATACAATCACAGGATGTTATAAATCGGTTGTGAGTTTGAATCTTGAAGTTCAAGAAGAAGTACAAGCCAATCAGAACATGCCAACATACATTATTTGTGATGAATTTGGTGATAATGATGGTTTTGCTGAATTTGATTTACAAAGTCAAGATGCACTTGTTCTGGATGGACAAGATCCAGCAGATTATAGTGTGAGCTATCATTTAACACAATTGGATGCTGATTTAGCTGTAAATCCTATAAGTGATATTTATGAAAATATAACAAATCCGCAAACTATATATGCTCGTGTTAGTGATATTACCATAGCGAATTCTATTTGTTGGGCAACTACTGAAATTACTTTACAAGTTGATTTATTGCCAATTTTTGATTTGGATGATGAATACTTATTGTGCTTAAACACTAATGGTACTGAAGTTGTTGAGTTGCCAGTTTTAGACACGCAATTATCTGATGCAGACTATACTTTTGAATGGCGATTGGATGGTGCACTATTGTTTGCTGAGACCTTATCGAGTTTAACACCTTCTGAAGGTGGTACATATACTGTTTTGGTTACTAACAACATAACAGGTTGTCAAAATACAGACTCAGCACTTGTTAATGTTAGTAGTCCACCAATTGTTACTGCTGAGGTGACTTCTTTAATGTTTGCAACTAACCATGTTGTAGAAGTTACTGCAACAGGTTTTGGTATTAGTGTCTATGAGTACAGTTTAGATAATGGCGCTTGGCAAGACAGTAATCTATTTGAAAATGTGTCGTTAGGAGTTCATATTGTTACTGTAAGGGATAAAAATGGTTGTGGTTTTGCCTCAACATCAGTTTTAGTGATTGATTATCCTTTGTATTTTACACCTAATGATGATGGTTATAACGATACTTGGAATATTGCTGGTATTGCAACTCAGCCCAATGCTGTAGTTTATATTTTTGACAGATTTGGTAAGCTATTAAAACAATTAAGTCCAACAGGAAGTGGTTGGAATGGAACCTATAATGGTGTTAATTTACCAACCAGTGACTATTGGTTTTCGGTAGAATATAACGAACCCATTGATGGCAAACGAAAAGAATTCAGAGCACATTTTACTCTAAAACGATAATAAAAAAAGCCTTGCAAAATCTGCAAGGCTTTTTTAGTGTTAAAATAATGTATGGTTATAATCTTAAGTTCAGTGTTAAAGTAATAAGAGAATTATCAGTGTTGAGTTTAGCTGAATCTGTTAACCCAATATTGTAAAGTTGATAATTCATATCTCTCTCTGAGTTTTGGTAAGCTAAATCTATTGTGGTTCCACCAAAATTATATCCAAGACCTAAGGAGTAGCCTGTTAAATCACCATAAAATGTAGTGTCTTGGTAAGGGCTTTCTTCAAATCTGTAACCACCTCTTAAACTTAATTGATCAAATCTTAACTCACCACCAATTTTATAAGAATTAGCTGCTTTTAACGTATTACTGATAATCATATTTTGTGCAGAAAAGTGAGAATCAGTTTCTGGTTTAAACTTGGTTTTACTGAAATCTTTTCTAGAGTAATCAAAACTTATTAATCCTTGTTTTCCTAAAACTAACGCTGCACTTCCAGTTATTTTTGAAGGCGTTTGTAGTTTATAATCAGGAAAAATATTAACTATCTGAGGATTTAAGGTTGTTGTTACATTGGTTCCAGCATCATCTCTTACTGTTGATAAATACTGAGTTGTTTCTTCACTAATGGTGTACCAAACAGGTGAGTCGTAAGAAAAACCAAGTCTTAAAGACTCATTTACTTTAGCAATGGATCCTAATTGAAAAGAAAAACCTGAGCCAATGGTAGATAGATTGTTTTCAAATCCAACTTGATTGACGAGTGAGCCAGTATTTGAATTAGATTCATATAGAAAAGTAGAACGATCATAATTGATAAAATGAGAATTTAGGTTTAGACCTAAATAAATGTTTTCGTCATACTGAATCGCTGCATTCACACCAAATTTTCCATTATATCCAGTGGCGGCATAAGAGTACTCTTGGTAAAAATCACCTGGAGCGATGTTAGATGTATAAACAGTATTTGCATCATCATCATTATCTTCTGGTTCTAAAATATAGGATTCGTAACCTAAAAACCCTTGTTGATTGGCATAACCAAAAATAGCACCTATATCTCCATAAGCATCTGTTATAGATTCACCATCAAAGGCTGAAATTTCATCAAGCCTCAAACCTTGAGCATAACCTAAAAAATATCCATCTATAGATCTTGTGTTGGTTCCAGAGGCAAAAAAATCATCATCAAAATTTTGTGTTTGTTCATACGATATACCTATGGTAAATCTTCCCCAAGGGGATTCCGAATTCATATTGTTAAATACAAAAACAGCTCCAGCTTGATTGAGGTCAAAACTTGAGTTTGAGCCTGTATTTGAATTTCCAAAATAGTTTGTTCTAGTATCGTTATTCAAATTTGAAATTGAAAGCGATGCATGACTTCTATTAAATATAGCCGAACCTGCAGGATTAATACTTAAAGCAGATAAGTCGCCACCAAGAGCTCCAAATGCTCCACTCATGGCTCTAAATCTTGCTGTTCCTTGTACGTCTCCAGTGGAGTAACGTAATGCGTCAGAAATATCCTGAGCATTAAGTATAGACATAGGTAATACACCTATGAACAGTATGAGTAACTTTTTCATATCAATTTATTTTTCTCTTTTACAATGAAATTTTAACTATAGATTATTGTTTCCGCGTCGAGATGTTGAACTTCTTGAAGATGATGAAGATCTAGAACTACTACTACTGCTTCTAGTAGAAGAAGATCGTGACACATTATTACTTCTTGAAGACGTGTTATTAGAACGCGAAATATTATTACGAGTACCTGAATTGTTATTATTTATTCGTGATGATCCAGAACGAGTAGATATATTGTTAGAACGCGTTCTCGATGAATTTGACCTTGTGGTTATTGGTCTCGTTCTTGAGTTAGATGTTCCAATTCTATTTCTAGATGAACTTGAGTTTGTTCCTATTGCTCGTCTATTAGAATTTGAGTTAATTGTAGACCTTCTATTCATTGTTCTTCTAGTAAGGTCGCTAGCTGTTGTTCTTCTTGATGTATTTGAGCTATTTACTGCACTTCGTCTTCCAATAACAGACATATTGCCATTTGAAGCATAGCTTGCCCCTCTTCGTGTCTGGTTGAAAGCTAATCCTCTTCCGCTGTAATAGCCACCATTGTACCAATTATTACCATAATAAGGATAGTTATAGAAACCACCATACCAATAAGGTGAGTTCCAGCCCCAACCCCAGCCATAGTCTAGCCACAATGGTCTGTTCCAGCCCCAATAATTGAAACCTAAGCCCCAAACATTGCCATAACCATAACCATAATTCCAGCCCCAAGATGTAAAGTAAGGTCTGTTCCACCATATGCTGTTAAAGGCGTGGCCACCATAGATATTTATGGTAACATCAGAGTTGTTTTCTCCCCAACCTGCGTAACTATCGTAGTAAAGACTGTCATTTTCTTCATCATAACCACCTTCATAGGAGTCAATATCAGTGAATATCACATCATTTTCTCCGGAAATTGAAGCATATTGCTCGGTTTTTTCCTTAAAATAATTTTTATAGTATTGACTGTTGTCTGATGTCGGTTCATCTTCTACATAAACTACAGTTCTATCTGTTTCGCCATAAATACTATCGTTTTCATATCCAGCATACTGATAAGAACCACAAGAAAACATAGCAAAAGCCATAACAAGTGTTCCAATAAATTGCATTTTTGGTTTTAAGTAGTTGTATAATTGCATAACTCTATAAATTTATTGTTGAACATCACAAAAATAGTTAGTTTTGCTGAACTATTTTTTTATTTAACATAGTCACAATATTTGTGCCAAAATACTATATATGAGCAAAAACCTTACAAGTAGGAGTGAAGATTACTCAAAATGGTACAACGAACTTGTTGTAAAGGCTGATATGGCTGAGAATTCGGCAGTTAGAGGTTGTATGGTAATCAAACCATATGGTTATGCAATTTGGGAGAAAATGCAAGCCGAACTGGATAGAATGTTCAAAGAAACAGGTCATCAAAACGCTTATTTTCCGCTTTTTGTGCCAAAAAGTTTGTTTGAAGCTGAAGAAAAAAATGCTGAAGGTTTTGCAAAAGAATGTGCAGTAGTTACTCATTACAGATTGCAAAATGATCCAGATAATGAAGGAAAACTTCGTGTAGACCCTGAAGCTAAACTTGAAGAGGAGTTGGTTGTGAGACCGACAAGTGAGGCTATAATCTGGAGTACATATAAAGGATGGATTCAATCTTATAGAGATTTACCACTTTTGATAAATCAATGGGCGAATGTGGTGCGTTGGGAAATGCGAACACGTTTGTTTTTAAGAACAGCTGAATTTTTATGGCAAGAAGGTCATACAGCTCATGAAACGAGAGATGAAGCAATGGCTGAAGCTGAGTTAATGAACAAAGTTTATGCTGAATTTGCAGAAAACTTCATGGCAATTCCTGTAATTAAAGGATTAAAAACAGAAAGTGAACGTTTTGCAGGAGCTGAAGAAACCTTTTGTATTGAAGCTTTAATGCAAGACGGAAAAGCATTGCAAGCAGGAACATCCCATTTTTTAGGACAGAATTTTGCTAAGGCATTTGATGTTAAGTTTACTAACAAGGAAGGTAAGCAAGATTATGTTTGGGCTACATCTTGGGGAGTTTCTACAAGATTAATGGGAGCCTTAATTATGACGCATAGTGATGATAAAGGTTTAGTGCTTCCGCCAAATTTAGCACCAAATCAAGTTGTAATTGTCCCTATTTATAAATCGGATGAGCAATTGGAAGAGATTTCTGAAGTAGTGAAAACCCTTATGTCTGATTTAAAGTCTAAAGGAGTATCTGTAAAGTTTGATAACAGAACTACGTTCAGACCAGGAGCAAAATTCGCTCAGCATGAATTGCAAGGCGTACCAGTGCGTTTAGCAATTGGACCTAAAGATTTGGAAAACGGAACTGTAGAATTAGCAAGGCGTGATACGTTTACTAAAGAAGTAGTAAATATGGATGCAATTGTTGACAAAGTAGTTGGCCTAATGATAGAGATTCAAAATGATTTGTATCAAAAAGCGTTGAATTTTAGAGATAATCATATTACTGAGGTTGAAAATTTTGAAGAATTTAAAAATATTCTAGAAACCAAAACAGGATTTATTTCTGCACATTGGGATGGTACTCCAGAAACTGAAGACAAAATAAAAGAGCTTACAAAAGCGACAATTCGCTGTATTCCCATGAATAATAAGGAAGAGAATGGCAAATGTGTTTTCACAGGAAACCCTTCAAAACAAAGAGTTTTATTCGCTAAAGCCTATTAATAATTATTTTTTGCGAAAAAATTCATTTAGAAGTTGCAACATTTAAAAATAGTTGTATTTTTGCATCCGCAATGGAAACATTGTAAGTTTTTTAAAAATAAATCAAGTTCGAGTTTTAAAGCTCCAATTTGAATGATTAAAAGAAAAATGGCCCGTTCGTCTATCGGCTAGGACGCCAGGTTTTCATCCTGGTAAGAGGGGTTCGATTCCCCTACGGGCTACAACTATATAACAAGAAAAAAACAAATGGCAAATCACAAGTCAGCGTTAAAAAGAATTAGAAGCAACGAAGCTAAACGCTTAAGAAATAAGTATAAGCACAAAACAACTCGTAACGCAATTAAGAAATTACGCGATACAGAGAGTAAGAAAGAAGCTGAAGAAATGTTTGTTTCTGTAACTTCTATGATTGATAAATTAGCGAAGAAGAATATTATACATAATAATAAAGCTGCTAACTTAAAATCTGGTTTAGCAAAGCATATTGCTACACTTAAGTAATTTAAGCTTTATTTAAATATACATAAGCCTTTCGACTGAAAGGCTTTTTTTGTACCCAATATTTAAGCATAAAAAACCTCAATACATTGTATCGAGGTTTTTAGTTTATGAAAAGATTTGTTTTTAACTATTCATTGAAATTAAAAACTCTTCATTACTTCTAGTTTGTTTGAATCTGTCATTAATAAACTCCATTGCTTCAACAGGATTCATATCTGCTAAATACTTGCGCATTACCCACATTCTTTGAATGGTGTTATCATCCAATAATAGGTCATCACGTCTAGTACTTGAAGAGGTAAGGTCAATAGCTGGGAATATTCTTCTGTTAGATATTTTTCTATCCAATTGTAATTCCATGTTACCAGTTCCTTTAAATTCTTCAAAGATGACTTCATCCATTTTAGAACCTGTTTCGGTAAGTGCTGTAGCAATAATGGTTAAAGAACCACCATTTTCAATATTTCTTGCAGCACCAAAGAAACGTTTTGGTTTGTGTAATGCATTGGCATCAACACCACCACTCAATATTTTACCTGATGCTGGTTGAACTGTATTATAAGCACGTGCTAGTCTTGTAATAGAGTCTAGTAAAATAACTACATCATGACCACATTCTACTAAACGCTTCGCTTTCTCTAAAACGATGTCAGCAATTTTTACGTGTTCATGTGCTTCCTTGTCAAAGGTTGAAGAGATAACTTCACCACGCACATTACGTTGCATGTCGGTAACTTCTTCAGGACGTTCATCAATGAGTAAAATCATCAAATAAACCTCAGGATGATTTGCAGCAATAGCATTTGCAACATCCTTAAGTAACATTGTTTTACCAGTTTTTGGTTGTGAAACAATCATACCACGTTGTCCTTTTCCAATTGGTGCAAACAAATCCATGATTCGTGTAGAAATGGTACTTTGTTTTTCTGCTATATTGAATTTTTCCTTTGGAAATAAAGGCGTTAAGTGTTCAAATGAAACACGATCTCGAACCACTTCTGGTTTTTGGCCATTAATTTTGGTGACTTTAATTAATGGAAAATATTTTTCACCTTCTTTTGGGGGTCTTACGTTTCCTAAAACTGTATCTCCTTTCTTTAAACCAAATAATCTGATTTGCGATTGAGAAACATATATATCGTCAGGTGATGATAAATAGTTGTAATCTGAAGAACGTAAAAATCCGTAACCATCAGACATAACATCTAATACACCTTCACTTTCAATGATGGCATCAAATTCAAAATCAGGTACTCTGTAACGGTTTCTATTGTCTTTGTTACCAGAGTCTTTTGGACCTTGATTTGAGTTACCTCTGTTCTGATTATTTTGATTTCTTTGTTGAGGTTTATTTTCTCTTGGAGGACGATTTTTATTGTCTTTTTGATGCTTGTTAGAATTATCCTGTTTAGCATCTTGAGTCTTATTATCATCTTTGGCTTGAGGAGCTTCTTCTTTTTGCTTAGGCTTCTCTAGAGTCTCTTTTGGCTTAAAATCTAATTGCTTTTGACTTTTATCATCTTTTGGACGTTGAACTCTATCTCGTCTAGGCTTAGGTTTTTGAGGCGTTTCGGCAGGCTTAACAGAAGAAGGATTAGCCGCTTGATGATCTAATATTTGATATACTAAATCTAATTTTTTTAATGAGCGATATTTTGAAATATTAAGCTCTTTAGCTATATCCTGTAATTCAGGTAGCTTCATTTCTTTTAATTGTGAAATTTCAAACATTGTTAATTTGAATAATTAGTTTTTTGAGAAAAAATTAATCTTTTAGGTTCCTTAGAGGAATTTTGAAGAAAAATTTGAATTTTGATTTCTTTTTTTGAAGATTAACTATGTAGAACACAGATATGTTGCACATAGACTATGCAATTATACAACTTTATTTTTAATAATTTATAAATGTTTAAAAAGAAACTATTATTTTTGCTCCTCAATTATTGTTAATGTTACAACGAATTCAAACCATATATTTATTGATAGCTGCTGGGATTTCAGGAGGCTTGATATTTGTTTTTAACTTGTGGACAATTGCTGAAGATGTTAAGGTTTTTGCTCAAGATGAAACCTTATATTTTTCAATGTTCATGGGATCGGTAGCTTTATCATTAATATCAATTTTTAGGTACAAAGACAGGAAGTCACAATTTGTTTTGGGACGCCTTAACATCATATTAAACTTTATTTTACTAGGATTATTTGTATATCGATCACTAAGCTTATCTGGAGAAACGGAAGTTTCTGAGAAAGGTATTGGGATTCTTCTACCTATTTTATCTATCGTGTTTTTGGTTTTAGCCAATAAGGCCATAAAAAAGGATGAAGATCTTGTAAAATCTGTTGACCGATTGAGATAAACCTATTATCTTAATTATTTTAGTGCGTAAGCCCAAGGTGAAGATCTTGGGCTTTTTTATCTCTTAAACTCTATAACCTCTAAATTCTTAATCTGCTTTCCATCAATTTCAAAACGGACCATGGTTCTAACCTTATGAAAACCATGTGTGCCAATAGCACCAGGATTGATGTGTAATAAATCTAACTTTTTATCAGGCATAACTTTTAAGATGTGTGAATGTCCACTGATAAATATATCTGGCGGATTTGCCTTTAATTCCTCTCGAACTCTGTTGTTGTATCTTGGAGGATAACCACCAATATGAGTCATCCAAACGTCTACATCTTCACAGTGAAATCGGTTATGCTCTGGAAATTCAGCTCTAGCCTCAGCATTGTCAATATTTCCATATACTGCTCGAAGTGGTTTTAATGCCTTAATTGCATCAGTTACAGTTAAATCTCCTATATCTCCAGCATGCCAAACTTCATCAGCTTGCTTTACATATTTTAATATCTTGTCGTCAATATAACTATGATTGTCAGATAGTAATAGGATTTTTTTCATAATATATACTTCGAAAGAAGGAATCTTAATTATTTAACGTTTAATTCAAATTCTAAAAGGCATTAAAATTCTATCTTTGACCTTCACAAAAGTAGCACTTAAGTTTGAGATATTTTATTGAACTTTCATATAATGGGAAAGCTTATCATGGTTGGCAAAATCAACCAAATGCTATTTCCGTGCAGGAAGTTGTGGAAGATGCGTTGTCAAAATTATTACAGACTAAAATAGATGTTGTTGGTGCTGGAAGAACAGATGCTGGTGTGCATGCCGAACAACTGTTTGCTCATTTTGATTTTGATGAATCTATTGATTCTGAGAAACTTATTTTTAAACTCAATTCATTTTTACCAAAAGATATAAGTGTTCAGCATATTTTTGGTGTCATGGCCGATACTCATGCCAGATTTGATGCGTTGAGTAGAACCTATAATTATAAAATTTCGCTTAAAAAAGATGTGTTTAATAGTGATGGTGCTTACTATTTAAAGCATCAATTAGATATTGATAAAATGAATGAAGCTGCAAAAGTTCTATTTGATTATAGAAATTTTAAATGCTTTTCGCGAAGTAATACTGACGTAAAAACGTATCATTGCACTATTATGATGGCCGAATGGAGATCTCAAAATAATCAACTTATTTTTACGATTAAGGCAGACCGATTTTTACGAAATATGGTAAGAGCTATTGTCGGTACTATCTTGGACGTTGGACTAGGTAAAACTACTATTGATGAGTTTCATGGCATCATAAAATCTGAAGATAGAACTAAAGCTGGAGCCTCAGTTCCTGCACATGGTTTATATTTGTCAATTATTGAATATCCAAAAAGCATTTTTATATAAATGGCTAAAGTTAAAAAAGAGGTTTTTGATGTTTCACTGTTTAAAAGACTTTTACAGTTTATTAAGCCATACAATCTGGTTTTTGGTTTAACGCTGTTTTCAGTGTTAGGTCTCGCAGTTTTTGGAGCCATCCGACCAAAAGTACTTCAAGTAGCCATAGATGAAAATATTGCTGCGCAAACAGAAGAAGGTTTTCTATATTACATTTTAATTTATGGAGGATTGCTCATTATTGAGGTTATCTGTAACCTGCTCTTTATTTATTTTGCCAATTGGTTAGGGCAGTCCGTTGTTAGAGATATAAGGGTTAAATTGTTCAAGCACATTCTAAACTTCAAAATGAAGTATTACGACAACTCTTCAGTTGGAGTATTGATTACACGTTCTATAACAGATATGGAGCGTATTGCTGATATTTTTGGCGAAGGTTTGTTTATGATATTTAGCGATCTACTTAAAATGTTTATTGTAGGTTGTGTTATGGCTTACATGAATTGGCGACTGAGTATCATCGTGTTTTGTACATTACCTCTTATTGTTTTTGCGACTAAGATTTTTCAGAAGTACATGAAAAAAGCTTTCGAAGAAGTTAGAAACGAAGTTTCAAATCTGAACTCCTTTGTGCAAGAGCGCGTTACTGGAATGAAAATTTTGCAACTCTTTACACGTGAGGATATTGAATATAAAAACTTTAAAATCATCAATGATCGCCATAAAAAAGGATGGTTAAAAACAGTTTGGTACAATTCCATTTTCTTTCCAATTGCCGAACTATTATCATCTATCACTTTAGGATTGGTGGTTTGGTATGGAGGATTGAATGTTGTAAATCAAGAACTTACGACCTTAGGTGATTTAACTGCATTCATTATGTTTATTCCAATGATGTTTAGACCATTGAATCAAATTGCGAATAAATTCAACACCTTGCAAATGGGAATGGTTGCAGCAGATAGAGTATTTAAAGTACTAGATACCACATCAAATATTGACGATTCTGGAACAAAAGTAGCAGCCCACTTTAAAGGTAACATTGAGTTTAAAGACGTACATTTTTCTTATGTAGATGATGAAGAAGTATTAAAAGGCATCTCTTTTAATGTAAAAGCAGGCGATACTGTGGCTATTGTTGGTGCTACTGGAGCAGGAAAATCTACCATTATTAATTTATTGAATCGTTTTTACTCCATTAAATCTGGTGAAATTTTAATTGATGATGTAAATATTAAGGAAGTCACCTTGAATTCCTTAAGGCAACAAATTGCTGTGGTATTGCAAGATGTTTTTCTGTTTGCTGATACGATTCTGAATAATATTACGCTTAAAAATCCTAATATCTCTGAGGAAGAAGTACACTATGCAGCCAAACAAATTGGGATTCATGATTTTATTATGAGTTTACCAAATGGTTACCATTATAATGTAAAGGAACGAGGTGTTATGTTATCGTCTGGACAGCGCCATTTAGTTTCGTTTTTGCGTGCTTATGTGACCAATCCGAGTATTTTAATTTTAGACGAAGCCACATCTTCTATTGATGCATATTCTGAGCAACTGATTCAAGATGCTACTGATAAAATCACAAAAGGCAGAACTTCAATTGTGATTGCTCACAGGCTTGCAACCATTAAAAAAGCGGATAACATTATTGTTATGGACTCAGGTGAGATTGTAGAACAAGGAACACATGCAGAATTGTTGGAAAAAGAAGGTGGTTATTATAGAAACTTATACGAAGTTCAGTTTTTGCAAGAAGAAGTTCAATAACTTACGACAAATCAGTCTTAATTTTTTCAATGAGCTCTTCTGTGTTTTTATACATCACAAACTCACCATTTTTAATATATGAAATTTGTCCTGTTTCTTCTGATACGACAAGAGCAAGTGCATCTGTTTTTTCTGTAACACCAACTGCAGCTCTATGTCGTAAACCAAAACGCTCAGGAATATTTTTTTCATTATTCACAGGAAGAATAACACGTGTTGCTTTAACTATGTTGTTTGCAATTATAATAGCTCCATCATGCAAAGGACTATTTTTAAAGAATATACTTTCTAGAATAGGTTGTGTGACTTGTATGTTCATTTCGTCACCTGTTGCCACTAGAAAATCAAGGTTATTATTGCGTTCTAAAACAATTAAGGCTCCAGTTTTTGAGCTTCCCATTTTTACACAAGCGTTCACAACTAATTCTGCTTCTGTTTCATTGAGAGATTGTGTTCTTAAGAATTTAAAGCGTTTTGAAAATCCGCCTTTAGAAGCAAAGTTGGTAGATCCAACCATCAGTAAAAATTTCCTAATTTCTGGCTGAAACACAACGATTAAGGCAATAATTCCCACACTCATAAAACCACCAAAAATACTACTCAATAATTCCATGTTAAGAGCAGAGGTTAGTCTCCAAGCCAAGTAAATAAAGATGATGCCTATAAAAATATTGATGGCAACTGTACCTTTTATGAGCTTATAAACATAGTAGAGTAGTAGTGCTACGAGAATGATGTCTATAACATCAATAACTGTAAATTTTAAGAGATCGTCAAATAGTTCCAATTGACTGTTGGGTTTTAAATTTTAATAAATATAGTTAATTATGTATGAATTCTTTTTCAGAAATATGTATTGAATCGAAATCAATTTCCAGTAACTTCGATTTTATTGCAATATAGTCTTGAAAATTTAAGCTTAACCCAAAATTTAAGTAGATTAAATAATCTTGATTATTTAATTGCTTAATATCACTTAGCAGACCGGAAATATTGGATTTTGAAGTAGTGTTTTCGGAACTTGGATTCACTATTGTAATATCATCTGTCGATTTTACTTCAATTGCAATGATAGTTTTAGGAATATTCGCATCTGAAATTTTTGATAGATAATCGATAGATGAACTTTCATTGTATTCTATGTTAGTAAACTCAATAAAAGACAAACTCTTTGCGTCTTCATTAAAACATGTGAAATAGTTTTTAGCGTTTTCGTTTTTGTGCATACCATCACCACGACGCTTTTCTTGTAAATATTGTAAATGAGGCAGAATTTGTTTTAGGGTTAATCGCTTATCAATATTAACCAACCAATTGGTAGTGCTAATCATGTTTTTTCGGTTAAAATCGACACTATCAGTGGCTTCATCATAAAACATATAAATTGGTGAGACGTCCAAAATTTCTGTGATATCATTAGCTGTAATTACAGGCAATTGTAATTCACGTTCTGCACATGAGAATGAGAAAGCAGTTAATAATATAAGTACAATTCTTTTCATTATTTAAAGTTGATTAATAAGTGTGGCACATTCCATAGCTTCTTTTACATCGTGGACTCGTAAAATTTTAGCACCTTTAAGTAAAGCAATGGTATTTAAGGAAGAGGTTCCATTTAAAGCATGTTCAGGTGTAGTGTTCAATAAATTATAAATCATCGATTTTCTAGAAACACCAACAAGTATTGGCTTTTCAATTATTTTTAGTAATTCCAAACGACTCAATAGTTCATAATTTTGTTCTAGTGTTTTAGAGAACCCGAAACCAGGATCAATTATCACATCAATGATTTTATGGGCTTTGGCTTCAGCAATTCGTTCAGAAAAATAATAAATGATGTCTTTAAATAAATCATTATAATCTGTATGCTGTTGCATGGTTTTTGGAGTGCCTTTCATATGCATCATCACATAAGGCACTTGAAGCTTTCCAACGGTTTCCATCATTTTGTCATCAAATTTCCCAGCTGATATATCATTAATCATTGCTGCTCCAGCTTCAATGCATTCTTTGGCAACTTCACTTCTAAACGTGTCAATCGATAAGACGATTTCAGGAAACTGCTTCACTAATATGTCA
>Ga0098073_1000224_pt1 | contig 20723 bp, 6 predicted proteins | sample 31_taG_FD_75060 | JGI IMG/M metagenome (GOLD analysis project Ga0098073, IMG submission 75060) | Marine viral communities from the Gulf of Mexico - 31_GoM_OMZ_CsCl metaG | ecosystem: Environmental > Aquatic > Marine > Oceanic | place: Gulf of Mexico | collected 2015-07-12
ACAACGTGAACGTCAACAGAAGTCATGGGAGAATTGTTGGTTAGATTCTTCCGAGTGTGACTAAATACAGGGGCTAAAGGCCCCTTTTTTAATGGCAATTCAACTCCGAAGAAAAGAAAAGACTTTTATTGACATCAGTATTGGATTTGAACCCAATCCTTTGACTAAAGATCTTCCTCTAGTTTTAGATCAGAGGGCAATTGAGACATCAATGAGAAATTTAGTCCTCACCAGACCCGGCGAGGTTCCCTTTGACAGGGATATTGGGTCAAATGTTTACCAATTACTCTTTGATATGAATGATCCTGCCACAGAGGAGTTGATAGAGGTAGAAGTCCGAAGGACGATTGAATTCAGTGAACCACGGGTTGAGGTAAGAAATGTGAAGGCAGAGGGTAGGCCAGAAGAGTATGCTTTTTTGCTGACAATTGACTATAATATCATTGGCAGAGATGAGGTTATTACTGTTCAACAGATCTTAAGACCTACCAGATAACTCTATAAATAGTCAAAAGTAGACGGTAGGAACATTGGCAGGAGCCATTCAATTAACTGAGGTCGATTTTGACCAAATTAAATCCAATTTAATAGATTACTTAAAATCAACACGTCAGTTCACTGATTATGATTTTGAGGGGTCTAATTTATCTGTAATTTTGAACCTGATCGCGTATCAGGCTCAACTTAACGCATATTCCACGAATATGATCGCCAATGAGTCATTTTTGGCGAGTGCTAGCATTCGTGATAATGTAGTTGCTAACGCTAGATCAATTGGATACGTTCCAGCATCTGCTAAATCTGCATTTTCAGAGGTAGATTTTACTTTTCAGTTGGATCGTGAAAGATTTCCTAGTGGATTTCCACAGTTTTTAACCATTAATCCCGGATTATGTTTCTCTACAGGGGGCGGAAGGAGGAATTTTGTCTTTAATATCATTGATCCTGAGACATCTGCAGTCTCAAATGATGGAGAGTGTCGATTTTTAAGAGTTAAAGTTCATGAAGGGGTGTTGCTAAATGCATCATTTCTTGTTGATGAGAGTAATTTTAATCAAAGATTCGTAATTCGTAACAAAAATGTCGATACTACTACTATTAGAGTAGAGGTCCAGGAGAATCCACAACAAGATGAAGTTAAATTTTACGCTCAAGCTAATAATTTAACCACGATTGGACAAGAATCGAGGGTTTATTGGCTAGAGGAAGTTGATGAGTCTTTCTATGAACTCACCTTCGGTGATGGTTTCTTTGGTAAAAAGCTACAAAATGGGGCTAAAATCTTAGTATCTTACATTGTAACCAACGGACCCATAGCAAATGGTATTCACGGCGAAACAAATTACGCATTTATTGGACAATTGTTTGATACTTCCGGTAATTCTATCTCTGGAGTTCGACCAAACATCTTATCCGCAAGTGTTACAGAGGGTGGAGCCGACATTGAGAGCACATCTTCCATCAAATTCAGAGCCCCTAGGGAGTATGCAGCTCAAAATCGCACTGTTACAACTGAAGATTATGAAATCTTAGTCCGTAAGATCTATCCGGCAATTGAGGATGTGTATGTAATAGGTGGTGAGAACATGCCTATCCCACAATTTGGTAGGATTTTTGTTGTAATCAAACCCAAAACTGGTAACTCCCTATCACAAATTGCCAAAAATTTCATCAAAAAGTCATTAGACCCATTTAGAGTCGCCTCTCTCGACATTCAATTCCTAGATCCAGACATTTTGAATGTGGAAGTTGTTTCTGCTGTCTATTTTGACGAGAAAAGAACAATAAAAGATCAGTCAGCAATCATTGCTTCGGTCAGAAGGACTCTTGAAAGGTATGTTGACTCCCAAGCAGTGCCTCGTTTTGGTGGTGCTATACGGTATTCTAAGATAGTTGGAGCTATTGATGATAGTGATGAGTCAATTACAAGAAACAACACGTTCCTGAGACTCAGAAAGGACGTTGTAGCGATCAGAAACACCTCTGCCACCTATGAAATCTGTTTTGAAGAACAAATTAAGGTCAATTCCGAGGAGGAAGAGCTTACATCAGACCTGCAATCAGTGGTTTACTCCTCTGGATTCGAAGTTGAGGTTGAAGGAGTTCCAGATCCTAGGATTTTCTTCTTTGAGGATGACCCTAAAACCCGAAAATTCATTAGAAATAAAAATAACGAGATCACTCACATCTTAGCCAAAATTCGCAGCTTCTTTTTTGATCGTGATAACAACAAAATCATCGATGATAAGGAATTTGGAGAAATTGACTACTTCTCTGGGGAGGTTCGTATCGGATATTCACGACCGGTAACTATTGTTAATACAGTATTACCGAGAAATATCATAGAAGTTCGTGCTATACCTAGAGATTCCGATATTATAGCTAAAAATATAACATTTTTAGAACTTGATGTTTCTAAATCCGACATTGTAGCCATCATCGATACAGAAATTTCAGGATCATGACAGATCAAGTATTAGACCAAAGCACCGATTACAGACAGGAGATTGCCGGACCTTCTGATCTTGTCAATCAACTTATCCCGTCATGGATTTGGGAAAGATTTACACTGGTCAAAGATGGGATGGTTGTCCCGACTGGACCATCATCTCGATTCCCAAACTTTATTGCTCGATCCGATGAAAGTGAGCAAAGATTAGGTTTTGGTCAAGATATTTTACAGAATCTTTTAAAGTATAGAAACTTTGATACTTATAAGAATAAACTAGTACAATATAACTACTTAGCCGTTAATGGTGGTGTCGGTGAAGGTGGATTACTCTTTGCTCCAGTAGATACTGAGGATGGCCAGAATATATTGGCAGCAAGTCCTCAAGGTGATGCCCAGGCGGTTATGTCTGGTAACCTTGTCAATAAGAAGTTAAGTTCATTGTCCTTCGATAATGATGAAGTTATCGAGTTGATGGATGGCACTGGGTTTCCAGAGCGTAATGGAGTCATATTGATAGATGATGAGGTTATTCTCTATCGTTATCGAATAGGTAATTTCCTTTATGACCTTCAGAGAGGTGCATCAGGAACAACTGTCTTACCTACTTTCCGTACCAACGGAACATATCTGTCACAAACAATTCCTGCTGACCATTTTGCAGGGTCTGTGGTTGTCAATCTATCCAATTTGTTCCTTTTGGCGATGTTGGAGACGATTCATAAATCGTATACTCCAAATATAGAGAGTGATAGAGTATGTCCTGAAGTAAACAGGTCATCACTTCTTCAAAACATAAAGGACTTCTTTGCATCTAAGGGTTCCAAGCTTGGAATCAAGGCATTATTTAAGATGTTGTTCTGTGAGAACGATGTTGAGGTATTCTATCCTGGAGATAGGATGATAACTCCGTCCAAATCGACTTGGTCGGAACAAATGATTCTTAGGAGTGTTCCAATTCCCGAGTTATTCACTGATCCGAACGAAAATTATATACTCCCAGACAAAACAATTGGATCTGAACTTGTTCTTAAGTCATATCTTAATGATAAGGATATCTTTGCTAAAACTGTTGTTGATTACGCATCAAATTATCCATATGAAAGTGAAGATCAGTTTGAGATGTATCTCAACGAGAGTTTATTCGAAGGGGAGATCATTGCCAATCCTAGAACTAAACTGACAAGAATTTTAAAGAATCCAGTAGTGTCTGTTACTGATGAAATTGACACTTTTATCGTAACGGTAGAGACAACACTTGGATTCCCAGATAAAGGTGTAATATTCATAGACAATGAGGCGATATGGTATACAGAAAAATCACTCAATCAGTTTTTAAATTGTAAAAGAGGGTTTATAGGTGTTGCTTCGGAACATCTTCCCGGATCATTTGTCTATGGACCATTCTATGTTGAGACATCCACTGTAGATGACAATGGCACCCGATTTGTAAGTCGTTCTTGGCCACTAGGACTTGTAGAAGATGTTAAAATTGAAGATCCAGGTTTATTGCACACTTTAGATGATGAAATTACCATAAACGGTCCAGGTAATACAGACCCTAGAGATCCAGTCTTGGGCGTGACTGGTTCTGACAATGTTTTTGACCCAACTTGGAGAGAAAACTTCTCAGATGAGTTGGCAATGACTAATGTGGGACTTCCCACTGTGGATAATCCTCTTGGAATCGGTTTTATCAAAGATAGAACACGAGGACCTGATGGTATATACTTTGATCACGACTATACCTTCGTATCTTCCGGTGGATTTCCAGAATTCGCTATTGGACCCTTCAATAGAAACTCAAATTTAGTTTTACCAGAGAATCGGGTTGGTCCTGGAATTGATCCTTCTGCCTTTATCGGCATTATACCCAGAAGGGACAATATTAAGGCCAATTTAGTTGGTCGTGAACTTGATGGGAAACCGATTTACGTATTTGACGAAAAAGGAAACGATCAAATTGGTCTTTTCATTGATGGGGTTCGTGCATTTAGTAATGTATCTAAAAAGAAGATAGTTCAGGGTTCAATTGCTTCATTTAGTATTATAAAACCTGGATCTGGTTATAAAAATCCAACAGTTGTTATTACTCCTCCAATAACGACTGCCCAAGTTTCTGTTGATCCAGTAACAGGATCTATTTTAGCAGTTACTCCCACTTCAACAGGAAATTATCCAGATAACCCTAGTGTTAGAATCTCAAGTGGTGAGGGTGCAAGTTTTTCTTTGTTATTTGACAATTTTGGTAGAATTACTGATGTATCGGTACAAAGTGGAGGTAGATTTTATAAAGATCAACCAATCTTGCAAGTTGTTGATGGTTCTGGAAGGGGAAGAGGTGCTTTAATCAATTGTGAGACTGATGGTGATAAAATCATCAGTGCAAGAGTAGTTAGCAGTGGAATAGACTATCATCCCATTGCTACGTTTGTTAGAGCCGTCCCGATTGGTTCTGGGGCGGAGATTAACGCCACTGTTGAGTTCTATAAGTTTGATCGTTATGCAGAAGTTATTAATGAACGTGATTTTACCTTTGACAGAGGTAATGGGTTCTTATACGAAGCAAATACTCCAGAGTCGGGAGTTAAAAGGACAACATATGGTTATATTTGTTCCCCGACTCAGTTAAGAAGAGCAACAAATGATGATGGATCCAATCACTCACCTATCTTAGGTTTTGCCTTTGACGGTAACCCAATTTACGGACCATATGGATATGAAAATGGCGTCGATGATGCTAATGGTATTCGTAGGATGGAAAGTGGTTATATTTTAAGACAGGATAGAAGGCAGATAATTCCAAGTGGTGGTGGAAGGAATGTAGGGTCTAATCCTCCATCAATTAGGCAATTCCCTATGGGAACATTTGTGGAGGATTACCTATTTGCTCCAGATCAAGTTGCAGGCATTGAACTTCCTCCACCAGTAGATGGAGGTCTTATTGAGACTGAAGCAGAACTATTGATTGTTTCAGAATCTGGTCTTGTTTTGGAGACTGATGTTTTTGACCCTTCATTGAATAATAACTTATTAGAGGATTTATTTGAAGCGCCTTTATTAAACTCAGAGAAATCATTATTTGTCGTTACTGAAAACATTCCCAAGTATCTTGGAGGAATAGGTAATACATTCACCGAGGCCTTATTGAATACTAATGATGATAGAGAGGTGATGACGAGTGCCGGAGCAGATGACTTCGAGACTGAACCCATACTAACAAGTGTATTTGATATTAAGGAGTCAGATTTACAAAACAATAATGATCAAGATATTGTAACCAGCTCGGGATCAAATGATAAGTTGGTGTTGAATGTTGTTGATTTTGATACCGAAAATCCTACAAAAGAACTGAACGATAACAATAACACCACTATTCTAATTGGAACTGGAGGACAGAGTGGTCTCAGGAGCCGTCCAATCTTACTGAATAAACTAGATGACAATGGAATATATATTGAAACTGATGTTGAGAGAATTAAATGTGATACAGGAAACCCGGATGACCCTGATCCTATTCCACCTTGGATTCTAGGAGAAAACAATTGTCGTTTGTGTAATACTCCAGAATATCCCAAGGAACTCTATCCCGATGGGATTCATGCATACTTTATCACCATTGATGAAGAGGGCGTTCCTGCTTTCCCTTACATCATCGGTAAAACATTCTGTGACAGACCTATATCTCAAGTGGTGAATTTGATTGATAGTGAAGGGGTAGAGGCTATCAATAGGTCTACGATTTATAGTTCAAACGTTCCTGATGAAACTCCATTGACATTTGATTTCGCACAAGTCGAAAGGTTACGTAATAATTTCTTGACACCAACCAACGATGAAATTGAACTGAAAATTGCTGATGTATCAACTGGTTCAATCCATAAAGTCATTGTTGATAATGGAGGAAGTATACGTAGGGATGAAGCACCACCTCAAAGTCCAGTAGGAAACCTTTTCTTAGTAACTCACGATTCGATTAGAATTATTGCAAGTGTGGGTTTATCAAGTTCTACTAACAACGTAATTATTGTTAGATCAAGGGATGATAGGGGAATTATTACTGACTACAGATTAACTAACAACAATGATGAAGATATTGTCGTTAGTGAGATAGAAGTAGAGTCGAATCCAATCATCGTTGGTTCTAGGACCATAGAGGATGTTAGAGATGGAACAGTAGTAGCAGGTGCAATGGTAGGAGACTTCTGTTACTTTGAAAACAGAGGAACAGGTGGTGGTGGAGCCGAAGCTAAAGTTATGATGGTCGAAGGTGAACAGGTTGTAAGTTCATCATCAAGTTTGGTTGCCACAAAATTAATATCTCACAGACAAAGACTAGATCTAAGTTTCAATAGAAACAGAACCTTTACATTTGTACCAGATACAATAATCACTACATTCAGTGAAATCAACACGACTAGATCAAAGGCAAGAGTGGTATCTTACGACTCTGATAGAAAGATCCTGATTGTTCAAGTCTTTACAGAAGATTTGATTCAGTATGGAGATAGTTTCTTTGACAACCGAGGGCAAAAGATTACGATGCCTACCTCCCCAACCACAAGGTCAAGGAGAGGTTCAATTGGTAATAATAGTGCAACATTTAGTTCATTTGTTGAACCAGGATCAAGATTAGATGGTTCTGATTTACAACCAGGTGACCTGTGGTGGTCGTTACAGACCGGAAGACTGTATATTTATTATGATGATGGAATTTTAGACGAAGGACAGATCGAAGGAAGCACATCACAGTGGGTTTGTACACATCCAATTGGTGTCAGACCACTTGGAGCATATGCTAGTGATAAAGAGATCGGAACTACACAACCAACGACAAAACTTGTTTATAATGAACCTGGTTTAAATGTAGTAACTATTTCAAACACAGCACCAGATTCCAGACCAGATAAAACTCCTAACGTATTAGGTGACCTTTGGTGGTCTGCACATACTGGTGTTATGTACATATGGAATAGTGATGATATCAATCAGTATTTCGATCCTATAAACAATAATATAGAGGGCGGATATACTGCTGAGTGGGTTTGTACCGACCCCTCAGGATTAGTTCCATTTGGAGAATACTCGTCAGATAGTCTATATCCTGTTCCATCTACTTCAAGAACTGGTAATGTATATTCATCGACCATCAGAGTTATTATTTCGGATACTGCACCTACATTCTCTTCTAGTTTAGTTGATGGAACTTGCACCCCAGTTGAACCTGGTAATTTATGGTGGTCACCAGTTACTGGTAAGATGTATATCTGGTTTGAGGATTCAACCAGTAAACAATGGGTTGTAACTAATCCACACGGAACTATCTCAGGTCAGTATTCATTTGATGGACTCGTTGGATCTGGTGGAGGAAGTGGTGGTCCCGATGATGATACCGCATATGCACCTATTGCACGTCTTCCAGAACTTTCTACACAAGAAAGGTTGTTCTTCGTAAACACCAATAATTTCTTACCACAGGATCAGATTGAGTTCCAGATGGGAGCACCTGGATTTGATAAACGGAATGAAAAGTCAAAGGTCAGACAAGTTAATGACTTTGATTCTGCAATGATTGTGACTCGTGCGTTCGAGGATGAGACTGGTGCAATAGATCTACCTGATGGTACGATCACCGCAAATACAACAAGAGCACTTTATACTGTTAATACCGAAACTCCTCACAAATTAAAAGTTGGAGACCTTGTCGAGTTTCGTAATTCTAAATTTGAAAAGGTCAACGGAATTCATGAGGTTGTAGAGGCTGGTTTTGTAAATCTTGCCAAGGGATATGTGAGAGTTAACTCAGATGGTGGTATATACGATGTGGTAATTACAGATCCCGGTAGATACTATACAGAGGATTTTTATATTACATTCTCTGGAGGACATGGAAATGGTGGACTAGCTATAGCCCATGTTGATCCCCTTACGGGTCAAATAGTAGATGTCGAGATAATAAGTTCAGGTCAAGGTTATGAGATAGAAGATATACTGAAAAGGGAGTTCCTCGAAGACGACATATTTGTAGATACGGAGGAGCCTAGGTTCTCAAGATTCGTTGAGGATGAAAGAGGTAATTTTATATTATTAGAACAAAACAAGGTCGAGGTATTTACTCCAAAAACAGGTTCTGGTCCTCAGGCCAACTTCGGTAACGAATTAGCAAATACGAGATTCTCAATCTACCTTGATGAGTTTTATGTCAAGAGCCAAGGTCAACAAGAATTTGACGAGAATTTAGAGTACTCTACTAATTCTTTCAATGCTATCAATAAAGTCAATAGGATAAGAGTTACTTCTCCTGGTATTGGATATCAAGAAATTCCCGAGATCATTGGTCTATATCATCGTGAGATTGATAGAGGAGAGTTCAAGATTAATCTTGATGGAGGTAAAATTGAGTCAATAGATGTTATCAACGGCGGTTCCAGGTATGTAAATCCGATAGCGGTAATTATTGACCGCACAAATAACGGTAAGTGTGCTACCGCCCAGGTTTATGTCCAGTGCGGAATGGTTGTAGGAATTAAGATATTGAATGGTGGTGAGGATTATGTTGATCCAATTGTGCTCATCATAGAACCTAGTGGAACATATATTCCTACCACCAAAGATATCGGTAAAATTGAATCTATCAAAATAATCAAACCAGGTAGAGCAATATCCGCAGATAGGTCACTTAAGCCAGAGATTCTGATAGAAACTAGAGCGGTTCTTGACTTTGTCGATCAGAGTGTAGATTCCTTCTCTGAAGGTCAAATAGTATATCAAGGAACCAATGAAGTTAGACAAGCTGTTGGTAAAGTGAAGTCTTATGATCCCGGTAATCAAATCATAACATTGGTTGATCTGGAGGGTTATTTAAATGAAGGGGAGATGTTATATAATAATTTTGGAACCATGGCAATTGTCGCCGTAAATGGTCAATCTGATACAAGGATTGAAGTGAGTGGTACATCTGTTCCCGAAGGTCGATTCATAGACCAGACATCGATATTGAGTGACCCCTTCCCCGTAATTCAGGATTCATTCAGGTTCCAGTTATTCTCTTATGTAATATCTTCACCGATACAACAGATTGTTTATGACAACTTCGTAGAGAAGATAACACATCCAACTGGATTCATTCGATTTGCTGATGTTACTATTCATGATAGTTCAAAATCTACATTTAATACAGAGGAAGCTGAAGTCACCAGATTCAGAATAATCACACCACCTGAGTTTGATTGTTTTGTTGATGGAGATGGTGGTTTTGCTGATAGTGTTTCTAACTACTACTCCAATGGTGGTAAGGCAGACACAATCTTCTTTGAATGCTTACTAGACGGAGGAAATTCAGGTAATCTTCCAGATATCGATCTTGATGTTAAATGTTTAATCGATGGAGATGGTGGGTTCTCCGATAGTGATCCAAATTACTTCTCTGATGGAGGATTTGCAAATAGTGATCCTATTTGCTTTGAAGATATGGGTAATGCAGGTGAAGTCTTTGACAACAATGTATACTTAGAAACAGAGTCCAGATTCTCACAATATGTTGGAGACGAGTTAGGTAATTACATCATATTATAATATTTTATGTCTATTTCTACCATAAATACATTTAAAAGAGTGGCCAATGGCAACTGTAAATACTAACGATATTAGAGTAAGAAACGCCAAAAATTTGATCGAATCATTTTTTGGTGTTACAACGACATTTCCTGGAGATGAAGATTTTCCAGAGATGGAACCTGACGCATTTTCATGTGGTGATGATAATGTAGATCAACCCATTGTCGTAAAAAATAATAACGCCTTTGTGTTTATAGGAAGACCTATGCCGTGGGAATATGATATGACTAGACCGGTCCAACCGGGTATAGTATCTGGGGAGGAGGTTCCACCTGTTCCAGACAATAGTTATAAGGAATACTATGAGGTTAATAATCAGTTGTTGTCATTGAAAAAAATTGACCCAAATGAATGTTACCATATGATACCCAGATTAAGATGGGAATCTGGATTGGTTTATGACATGTATAGACATGACTATACGATAAATAACAGATCATATACCAATGCGTCAAATCTTTATGACGCAAGATTTATTGTAATCAATCAGAATAATGATGTTTATGCCTGTTTGGGTAATAATGAAAATGGTCAGTCTACTGTAGAACCAACCTTCTTACATGGATCCTCAAACCCACAGTTTACATCTGATGGATACCAGTGGTTATTCTTATACGGACTCAATGAGAGAGTTCTAAGAAACTATGCCACTCAGAATTATATGCCTATCTTTAATGATGGAGTATCTTCTTTAGAGGCAAATCCTTTGACAGAAGGAGCAGTCTACACTGTATCACTAATCAATAGAGGACTTGGATACACTAATTCTCCAGGTGCAGTTCCCAACGAAGTTCCTTTTTACTATAGTAATATCGTGGGAGATGGAACTGGCGCTGTGTGTAGATTGACAGTTCTTGAGGGTAGAGTGTTTGATGTTCGAGTCGTAAGACCAGGATCAGGATATACTTTTGCAACTATTGATTTCACACCCGGCAGAGTTTATAGAACACTTGCTGACTTGGATGCCAGGCAGAATGGACTCAATCCACGGGGCGATGGAACGTTTAGAGCAGATGTAATCATCTCACCACCTGGAGGATGGGGATTTGACTTCTCTAGGCAACTCGGTGGAACGAGAGTTGGTGTATTTTCGTCATTAAACTATGACCAACTTGATTTCCTTCCAGACACCACCTTTAGACAAATAGGTATATTACAGAATATTGAGACAGAGTCAAATGAAGAAACCCTAAGTGCTCACTATCGAGTGAAGGTTATAGAAGATTTGGCATCAGAGGAGAGAGGACCAAGCACTCAAGATATTGATTTTATTATTGGAGAGACGATATCACAGACAACATCAATAGTAAGAGACGACGGAACAATCTTCACATTCACCGCTAAAGGGACTGTGGCCGGTTGGAACAATGTTGAAAACATCATCAGTTACATACAAGATCCAAAGTATCACACAGATGATGATGGAGTTCTGTACAGGTTCGGTGGTGATGCAAAAATTGTTACAAATAGAGAATTGACATTTCCTAATGAGAGGAACAAAGAGGTAACCCCTGACCTTAGCTTCAATGACACATTCCTTTCGCAAGAATTTAGTAATGGATATGCAGAGCCAGAATTTAAAAAATATACTGGTGAATTAATATACCTAACAAATCTAAGTCCCATCAAAAGACAACCTACACAGACTGAACGAGTTAGCCTCATTATTTCATACTAAATATCCTTAAAGAGCCTGAGAGATGCCAATTTCGACCAATACTAATGTAAGACCTTATTTTGATGATTTCGATCCAAATAAGAACTTTTATAGAGTCATGTATAAGCCTGGATTCCCCATCCAGGCCAGAGAATTAACCACGACTCAAAGTATCTTACAGGATCAGATTGAGAAGTTAGCTGGTGTTTTTCTAAAAGAAGGGGATACTGTAGTTCCTGGTGATTTTACTGTCAGCATACCTGCCTCTTATGTGAGATTGGCATCTCTTACTCAAGGTGCAACTGCAAATAGTTTTGTTGGGTTCACACTTACAGGTGTGACTTCGGGTGTCAAAGCGTTTGTAAACTTTGCCACTGAAAAGACAGAAGATGATGATCCGACTCTTTATGTAAATTACGAAAATGATGGTAGCAATTCGGAAACTGCCACTTTCTTGGAAGGAGAAACCCTAGAGTCAAATACTCCTGATGCCTTTACTGCAACAGTAGGTGTCAATGAAACTAGTAAGCCAATTACTACTCCTCCTATTGGTGTGGGTAGTATCTTTACAGTCAATGAGGGATCATACTTCGTTGACGGATTTATAGTTAGAAATGATGAACAAACTATTGCTCTTGATAAGTACGGAGTTTCTCCTACATCTAAGGTCGGGTTTGTTGTCACTGAAGAATTTGTTGACTCTGTAGACGATAAATCTCTACTCGATAATGCACAGGGATCTTCCAATTTTGCTGCTCCAGGTGCAGATCGATTGAAGATTAGTCTTACTCTCGTAAAAAGAGACCCCGATGCAATTGACCCTAACTTTATCACTCTGACCAATTTAGTTGAGGGAAATGTTGTAGGTAGTTCTACACAAACAGTTAAGTGGGACTTCCTTTACGATCTACTAGCAAAAAGAACATTTGATGAGGCCGGTGACTATATTGTCAGCGATTTTCCAATACAACCTTTAGAGTACTGGGATTTCCTAGATACTGATAATCCTTCTAACGTAGAAGTAATTAATTTAAACCCAGATGGGGTATTTGACCCAGATGAGAATGGTTTTTATCCACCTGTTCCCGGAACTGGATCTACACAACCCCTCACCTTTTCTGAAGCCAATGCAAAATATTCAATAAGGGTTTCTCCTGGAAAGGCATATATTCAAGGATATGAAGTAAGTTTCACCAGTCCTTTCTTTATCTATGGTGACAAACCTCGTGTTCAGGGGTTCGTTCCTAAGTCATCAACTCAAGTTCCAAACGGTTATAACATCCCAATCTCTCGTTTATCTGGAATCCCTGATTTAGATAATATCACTGGACCTGGTACTAAAACTCAAGCATTTAAAGATATTGTGTGTTACCGTGAGTTTGGTGATGGTTTCTCTGGAGAATCATCAAACCCCGAAAGATTAGGAAGGCCTATCAGTGGCGGAAACCAACCACTTACGACATATCATCTTATTTTAGAGAAAATATCGTCTGACTCTCAAAGGTTACCGTTTGATGATAATAATATTGTAGATGGAATACCAACGAACACAGTAAATCCCGGAGAGGAAGGGGAATTTGAAGTTCAAAGAATAACCCCCTTGAGGTTGGATGAAAGTACCTCAGAAACAAATAGTGTTGTTGTTTCCATACCATCCGGTAAAACCATCAAAAGAGGTGACACTTTTGAGAATAAAAAGGTATTAATATCAAGAAAAATTACACCCTCTCCTACTGGTATAATCAGACCAAAGTATATTTTCAATACAGACCTTGTAGAGATGGGGGATTTTTATGGTTACAATTCCGTATCTAGACTAGGAATATTGGGGTCGGAGTTTTTCACGGAGTTTTACATTGTATTTGATGAAAACGACTCAGGGAGAGATCGTAATTGGTTAGTTGGAAACCTTGTATTTGGAGAAGAGAGCAATGCAATTGGTCAAGTGGAGGAGGGATCTCAGGGAAATAGATTGATTCTTTCGTCAATCGTGGGACAATTTAGAAATGGAGAAAACATCAGACAGTTGTTTTCTGGATTAGACTCGACAAATGTTTTATTGGAAAGAGAGGGACCTGGTATCTCAAGTCAAACATTGGTAGAAACAAAGACCAATGCGGATATATTATTAGATTTAAATATCAAAAATGACAATGATGACTTTGTGGTAAAAAGTGGTAGGATCATTAGAAAAGGAGAGGTTGTAGGGTTAGAATTTGATACCAAATATGAAGCAAAATACGATCCTAACAACCCGGACAGTATACCTAGACCAGCTAATATAACTTCATCTATTGATACCAGTGAAATCAGATTATTCAAGACCTTAGCAAATACTGTTGAATCATCAAATTTTAGAATCAGTCTTCCATCACTAGAAGACCTAAGGACTCAGGAAAGTTACAATGAGTGGATTTATAGAGTTCTTGAAGAAATTGACTCTACAATGTTATCTAATATTGATGGAGGTGAAGCAAAACCATCATATGATACATCTGATCCAATACTTGTTCCAGTGACAAAATCACAACCCACCAAGGGTGATTTTGATTTAGGTTCAGAGAACTATATCACTGTATTTGCTTTAGGTGCTAGAGTTGTTTTATTCAAGGAGGGATCAGATGGAATAGATCCTGGTAAGGGTGGATTTGTCTATAAAAAGAAAACAAATTCACTTGAATTGACTAAATTCGGTAGAGATTTCTTATATAATTTTCCATATTCAAATCCTCAAAACACAAGAGAGGTTCCCCGTGTAAACTACACTATTATCACTGAAAACGGTATTTCCGGTTATGCAGTAGTAATTCCTGCTAAAATTACTAATACTATCACAAAAACAAAGTCATTATTCTCGGAATTAAGTGATGTCCCGAACTTCACTGCGGATGTCTCATTTGCAACATCTAATGATGTAAATACACTGACTCTTGCTGACGGGTCATTATTTTCTGGAAGAAAGGGTGATAATTTTATCGTATGTGATGATTTTCTTGGAGATGCTTCAGACCAATTGGTCGGCGGTGATATAGTAGTAATAACGGATGATAGTGAATCAACCCAACAATTAGTTGTTTTGTTTGCTACACAACCATTTGGTTATGGACCTAGTAGAACTCCTGGATATATTTACTTCACTACTACACTAAACAAGAAAATTACTGGAAAGAGAGTTGAGAGAATTCGTGTAAAACCATTGGGTAAGCCCTCTGATAATCTTATTCTTCAACTTCCCGAAAATGTAATCTCCTCCCTCGAATCAGACCCACAAAATACTGGAATCAATTACCAGGTATATAAACAGTTTGTCACGGATGAACTTAATGCAGGAGAGACAGAAGTTCGTATTACAACCAATAAACCGAACGAAAAATTCATAATTGATCAATTTAAATATACAATATCTATTGCTAAAGTTACAAATAGGAAAGAGAAAAACATCTCATCCTTCGAGGGAAGATTAATATCATTGAGTTTAAACAACCCAATCAGCATATTAAGTCAAGGAACTGAGGTTACACTAACTTTTAGATCACCATTACCTGTTGGATCTGTATTGAAGATTATAGCTCCAATCCAAGTAACTAATGCCCAGGCAAAGAGAAAGAATCTCATCAGAGACTATCAACAATCATTCCCATTTGATCCTGAAAATCCTAGAGACCTGGAGTTGAGCCCATTATCTTCCCAAGCTGCAGCATTTGAGAAAGCTGATATCTTTAGACTGAAGTCTCTGATGATGACCGACGGAGATGGTAAACAAATTGACATTAAGGATAACTACATTTTTGATAATGGACAAAGAGATGGTTTTTATGGATTAGGTCAGTTGCTACTCAAGCCAGGTAGACCTAGACCTGTTGGCAATGTGATAGCAACATATGATTACTTTGAACATGAGGGTTCTGGTGATTTCTTCAGTGTTGATTCTTATTTACATGATAGAGGGGTCCCCTATGGACTCATACCAGTTTACAGACCAATCTCAGACACACCAGAGGGAAATATTGATCTTTCGGATGTGACACTTAAGTTGAGGGATAGTATTGACTTTAGACCAATAGTCAATGTTGCTCCTCCCAATCCTTCCTTCTTATCGACAAACATTCCGTTTGAATCAGTATTAAATTCTTATAATTTCCTTGATACAAGAAATGGCGGAAATGCATTTGTTCCCCGCATTCCAATTCCTAATTCACAATTTGAATGTGATATTCAATTCTACCTACCCAAGATTGATTCACTCTTCTTAGAAAAGACCGGTAAGATGACTCTGGTTGAGGGTATACCCTCTAAAAATCCTGTCGCTCCTCCTGATTTGTCAACAGGTATTCGCATTTATGATTTATTCCTTCCTGCATATACTTTCAATATCAAAGATGTAAGGATCGAAAAATTCAATTACAGAAGATACACTATGAAGGATATCTCTGAAATTGATAGTAGATTAGATAGAGTTGAGGATTTGATTACATTATCAATCTTAGAGATCAGTGCACTCAATCAAAGTGTTAGAGATGCAAAGACAGGGCTTGATAGATTTAAGAACGGAATTATTGTTGATACCTTTGCTGATCACTCCAAAGGTAATGTTGGAACTAAAGTTTATAGAAATAGTATTGATTTCAAACAGAGTCACTTAAGACCCGCCCATGTTTGGGATCAAGTTGCTCTAGAAGAGACTAATCAAACTGATGAAAACAGAGAGATCTTTGGATTCTATGTTAATAACAATGGTATCGTGACATCTCCATTTGATAATAAGGTGTTGATCTCTCAACCAAAGGCAACGAGGTCCATAAAAATTCAACCTTACACTAACTTTGCCTTTGAGGGTAAAGTAAAATTGACACCATCAATTGACACTTATTTTGACAACCGTAAAATTCCTGATGTGGTGATCGGTGACAGTAAGATTTGGGCGGCAATGGTTAATATCCCTGCTGACATGGTAATTATGTCATTAGGAACCGTTTGGGGATCTTGGGAAAATCAAGGAAGAGTTATGGTAAATAAGAAGCTTGAGTTTGGAAGGGAGAATCAATTCAGAGAAAATAGAGTCAATGATTTAAATGAGAGTCCATTTTTATACTCAAATGGACTTTCTGTAGGAGAAAGTAGTTTAACAATTGGAAGTGCCGCATTATCTTTAAACGAAGCAAGAGGTATTATCAAGAGACAGTTCCCAGTTAATACGGGTGAACCTATTAACACTTCAAATGGAGAAAGATCTGTAGATACTCAGATTCTCCCAACAATGAGAACGATTCCTGTTTATATAAATGCAGAGAGATTAAAACCAAATACGAGATACTTCGCCTTCTTTGATGAAGTCAATGTAAGTAAGTGGGTCTCTGTTGATAATATAGAACCAGAAGTCAACTTCCCAGATGGTGTTGCTAGATATTCTGGTGTGCCCAATTCAAATCCTAAAGGATTTGGAGCTCCGTTAATTACAGATGGTGAAGGTAATTTACAAGGTGTATTCTTAATACCTAATGGAAGACCACCTGTGAAGGGATCTATATTCAATGGATCGTTAAATGATGTGGAGTATAGAGTCAATGGTCCTACAAGATCATTCAAAACTGGACAGAGATATTTCAGACTTACATCCAATAGAAAGAACTCTACTGATCTATCTAAGATTGAAGGGTTTGCAGAGTCTGTCTTTGTATCTGGATCTGTTGTTAATGACAAGTCTGAATATATTTTGGCAACAAGGTCTAAAGACTTCACCACTCAGACTAGAATTAACGAACAACAGTCCAATACGGATAATGAACTCGATTCTATAGATGTATCCGATCGTCCTCCATTCCAAAAACCATCATTAAGACCAAGACCCCGTGACCCCATTGCACAAACATTCAACATTGATTCAAATAGTCCAGATGGTGTTTTTGTCAGTCAGTTAGATGTTTTCTTCAAAAAGAAAGATTTGATTCAAGGTATTGAAGCATACATTGTCTCTACAGATGGACAAACCCCCTCTAACAATGTTTTACCACACTCAAGGGTAGTTAAACCAAGTTCAACACTTCTACGTATTGTGTGTGATTTACAGAACGCTTCTGCAGAAACACTGAGAGAAGGAGTTACTGTAAGAGGAGATATATCTGGAACTGTCGGAACAATTCGTAATGATGTAGTCTTCCAATCCCCATCCGTAAACAGTGCTCGTAATATTGAAAACACTGTTTATGATGTTATCATCAGTAATTATGCAAATGATATAGTTCCTGGAGCGGATTTCATTCCAGGAGAGAGACTAATTATCGAGACTAACCCCCAATTAATTGGTAGTTATTCTATTGCTCTCGATGAAGTTCAGTTGAGTCGTATTGACATGAAGAAACTTGGTTCTGGATATTCAATTGGAGAAACACAATCCTCTCCAATCACTCCACTAACAGAGGTTGAAATTGATGCTCCAGATCTACCTGGCGGAATCCGGGCGCAGGCAACTATCAAAGTTGCACAATCTACAGATGCAGTTGATAATATCGAAATTGAAAATCAAGGTCGTGGATACTCTAAACCAGGGCAGGGTCAACCATTTATCATCTTCGAAACTTCTACTATCGATACCACAGGCAGTGGAGTAGGTCTCACAGTTGCTTGTAGAGTTTCTACCTCAAATGTAGCTAAAGATGATGGTAAGATTACTTTTGCTGCTCCATCTAATCCAGGACAAGGATATAAAGATGGAGACAAGGTAAGGGTCATAGATCCTAATGGATCAAATACTCTTGACGCAGTTCTTATTGTGAGATTGGTAGAGGGTAAGGATGGTCAAATCTATGAGATTCAACTCACCGAACCAGGTTCGGGTTACACTAAGGTTCCAGGTGTAACCTTCATTGATAACACTAATAATGATAGATTACAACAAGCTGAGGCTATTGTAAGAATTAGACCAGGTCGTAAGAGTGTCAAGATGGGTGTAGCAACATCAATGGACGCTTCTCAACCCACTAGATTTAAGTTTGATGCCCCAGTTTACTTGTTGGGTAATGCTAATTATGCCTTTGTAATTAAGTGTCCTACATCGACTGATTATGAAATTTACACTGCGAAAATTGGTCAAAAGATTATAGGAACCGATACAAAGGTCATCGTTCAACCAAACACTGGTGCTCTATTTACTTCTCAAAATGCTGGTATTTGGACAGAGGATCAGTCACAAGATATCACCTTTGTATTACATCGTGCTAATTTTAAATCTAACTTTACTTCAAACTTGAGGTTGCAAAATGAACCGATCTCTATAAGGTTGTTGCCTCCTAATCCAATTGAAACTTGTAATACTGAGGAACTCGTTCCTCCTATCATCAGTAATCCAAACTCAAATAATTGGGAAGAAAACAACAAAATCGTCAAGGTCTATCATCCTAATCATGGATTGAGATCTGGTGATATGGTTTCACTAGAGGGGGTTGATGGTGGAGCTACTAGAACAGTTGGAGGTATTAATGTTGATAACATCAACACTTTACATCAGGTGATTGCTGCTGACCTTGATAATTTCACAATCAAAGTGATTCAGGGTGCCACTAGTATATTGAGAGGTGGTGGTAACAGGGTCCTAGGTTCTTATAATAGACCATATGAAACAATCAATCTCTACTCTGGTGTTCAAACCTTCCCATCCTCTAAAATCTTTGCTACGAATATTGCGACAGAAGCTGCGGGTGTAACTCAGTACAATGTAGATAATCAATACAAGTTCTCTGTAGTGGAGGATATTCCAATCATGGATACCTTCTACTATGATGGGGCCAAGCAAGTGGCTAATTATCTGAATGAATCAAAATATTCACGATCAGAACTATTGGATGGTAGAAGGTCACTAGAGACCAATATTACCTTTATTTCAACTGATAGTAAAGTTTCTACTGTGATTGATTTGCAGAGAACAAATATGAATGTGATTACGAACCTGGTGGACAGACCTGAACCAAATAATCTCAATATCAATAATTTACAGAGAGCGACCATCACTTCTAATTTAATTACATCAGATATAAAACCCGGAACTCCAGTTGACTTTACATTGAAAAATGGGAAGATTGTCACATTGATGGTAGATCAAGTTTTACCAGATATCAAAAAGATGACTTTTATAGGATCCGGTATTAGGGAAATTGCTCCTTTAGATAACGTTGATAGTTTAAACTTCCCAGGTTTTGATCTTGATACAATTCTTGAAAATTCAGAGATTACGATCACTAATAATATAGAATTCTTAGGAGAGGAAGCTACATTCGGAAGTGTATATTCAAAATGGATATCCAAACAATTTATCCTTGAAAATATTTCTGATGGTATTCAAGTCAGAATGAGTGCTATTCTCTATGGTTTCAAAGATATTAGGATTTATTATCGTCCTAGATTTGTTGGATTTGATGGTGATACATCCACAATTAACTGGACACCATTTAACCCAGATCAAGTTGCACCAAAAGAGGATCGTGTTGATTTGAATGGTAATCCAGTCAAGACACCAGGTCTACCTGACAACATTGAGACTGTGAAACCAAGGTCTTCTAGAAACGTAGATCCCAGGAAGATTCAATCGGATGAGTGGCAAGAATTGACCTGGAGTAATCAAGACATTGCTCAATTTGATGCAATTTCACTCAAGATTGTCATGGAAGCGACTAATCCAGCCAAGTGCCCAATTATTGATGATATACGGATCGTCGTATCTGAGTAACCTAAATAACTAAAACCTTATTTCAGTGAAACATAAAGTTGCCGGTTACGATGGTTTGTATAAGGATGATGACTCTGGGGTCATCGTCAATAAAAGTGAGTCAGAACGTAACCGATATCAAATAGCCAAGAGACAGGCAATGATGAACTTGGAGTCTCAACAAGAAATATCAAATCTCAAACAAGAGATGGGTGAAATTAAGGATCTCCTCAAACAGTTGTTGAAGAAGTAATGGCATTAAATTTTCCCTCAAATACTACCCAACCATATATTGATCCTGT
>Ga0098073_1000226_pt1 | contig 20590 bp, 23 predicted proteins | sample 31_taG_FD_75060 | JGI IMG/M metagenome (GOLD analysis project Ga0098073, IMG submission 75060) | Marine viral communities from the Gulf of Mexico - 31_GoM_OMZ_CsCl metaG | ecosystem: Environmental > Aquatic > Marine > Oceanic | place: Gulf of Mexico | collected 2015-07-12
GCTTATGTATAAACTAAAAGTATTGTGTTATGGAAGAATATTTTTCTGTATATTCTGAAAAGGTAAAAGTGCCTTTGTTTCATGTTTCGTATGAGGTTATTGTCGCTAGTAATATGAAGGATGCTACAGTGCATGCGGAAAGCATGTATCCTGGTTTAAAGTTGTCTCAGTCAAGGACTAGCGGAGCTTTAGGATACTCCTTTCTTCTAAAACATGACGAATTGGGTAATCACTTATGTTTGTTAGTAGGGTTAGCAGGTTCTGATTTTGATGTAGAGGAGCAGCCATCTGTTTTAAGTACTATTGTTCATGAAGCGGTTCATTTGAGTTGGTATATTATGGACATCGTAGGTGTAGAAGTAAATGCTGAGAATAATGAAATACAAGCATATCTTATTGAAGACATTGTTAGAAATGTTAACAAGGTTATAAAGAATGCTGAAAAAAAATTACCAGAAGAACCATTAGATGAATTATAATTTTCTTTTTGATAAAAATATCATAAATTAGAGGTGTCAAATCTTATTTCTGCTTCTAAAGATTGGGCAACGTTTATACATAACTTTGATTCTCGTAAAAAGGTCCTTTCTCAGGGGACCTTTTTTCATTCTTATTTTTTTGATATCTAATTTAAATTAGGTATATTAAAGTATGAGTAAAAACTCATATTCCTTTATATATAAACTTTAAATACATGGGATACGGTAATCAAAATACCCAAGGAAATAGAAAATCTAATTATAACTGGCAATTTTCTATGATTAAAATCATGAATAAAATTCATGATGCGTTAGGAGGAGCTTCAGCAGATTTAAAAAAATTACAGGATCAGGCAAATGATCTTGTAAAAGTTTTTAATTATGATCATCCTGATGATCCTACTTTAAGAAGAGTATCAAGTATAGAATACTCTAGTGTTTCTCTTGGTCTAACTGTTGTAGAAACTTTTACTTATGCTTTGAGTGCAGCTGGTGATTATTACGTAATTGACATAACTTTATCATAAAATGAATATAATAAAAGAAATACTTGGGTTATTTAGAAGAAACACTATAGTAACTCCAGAAGATAGTGACGTTTTAATAGTTGGTAAAAGAAAACCTGGTAACTCTAAAACACCACAAGTAAATGATGCTTTAGTTACTTTTAAAAGTATAAAAGATAGTATTGGAGTAGATGCTACTAACATAGGTGTTGGAGAAGAAGTTTTGCAAACACCTGTTGTTAATAACAGTTTAAAATTTAGAACTCTTAGAGCCGGTTCTAATATTACAATAACACAAAACGCTGATGACATACAAATAGATGCTGCTGGAGGTTCAAGTAGTGGTATATTAGGTATATCAGATGCAACAGGAACTTATACATATTATAATGATATAAATTCAGCTACAAATGCTGCATCTGCTGGTGATACTGTAGAATTCTTTTCAAATATAACAGAGACAGATACAGTATCTTGGGCATTAAAAGCAGGTGTTAATTACAATATGAATGGGTACACCTATACTTTAGATGAACCTACAGGAACAAATGTACTTGATACATCAGGAATTATAACCAATACTGAAGTCCATTTTTGGAATGGTAGAATTAAAAGAAGAGGCTCTTCTGCAATTGGCGGCAATACTACAAATATAGTTCTTTCGACTGGTACTGATATGACAATTTATTTTAATGATTGTATTTTAGAATCTGATAATGGAAAAGTTCTCAAGCTTTCAGGTACTACTAAAATAATAGGAGGAACTTACATTTCACAATGGGCAGGGGGAACTACTACAGGTATGGGAACTATTGATTTAAGTGCAGGAACGGGAAGTGTTACAGATGCTACAATATTGTCAAAAGGAGCATTAGCAATAAGAGGTTTTGGTAGTTGTAGGTTTTTTAATTGTAATATTTATTCACAGAATTATATAGCAGTACAAAGCTACAATGCAGGTTTAGAATTACATAATTGCAGTGTTCATAGTGACGGAAGTGAAGCGGTATCTGGTTCTAATGGAATTTATATTAATACTAAAGCATCTTCAACAGCAAGTGATGGTTTTAGTGTTGGAGGTAAACTTATTGGGTGTACAGGTTATTCAAGCACAAGTGCTGGAATGAGAATTCCTTATACAGGTATGCAATGTTTAGGTTTAAAGGCATATTCTAAATCAAGTTATGCATTTTATGTAGCTTCTGGTACAAACGCTATTTTAAATGGTTGTTTTGGAAAAAGCGATGCAAGTGCAGCTTGTTTTTTTGGAGGCAGTATAGCATCAGGTTGTACTTTTGAAGGAGGTACAACAGCTTCAAGTCACGCAATTATACCTTATTCAGGTTCAAAGGTTTCTATATTTGGATGCACTTTAGTCGTTAATAATACAAGTGCAAATGGAATAGGTGCTTTAATAGCTGTAAATTCAGCTTATGGTAACAATAGTTTTTTAGGAAACCCGACTATACCTGTTAATGCAAGTATAACACAACAACAAGTAACAGTAGCTGATAGTTTTGGAAACATAGTAGCAGATTAATTAACTTAATAAATATTAAAATAAAATGGCAAAAGAATTAATACAAGTTGTCACACAAGATAATCAGCAAGGACAATTTGGACCAATAGAAAAAAGAATTATTGTTCAATATCATGACACAGATACAAATGAACAAGATCAAGTTTTAGTCAATTATGATGATATGACTACAGAAGCTAAAGCTATTTATGACACATTTATTCAGATGTGTGAGGTATACTTAACTGCATAACAATGGCACAAAAATATAATCCTTTATTAGAATTAGGTTTTCAAGAAGTCAGCACTGGTGGTGGAGGTGGTGGAAGTTATACACCTTCTGATGCTTATACAATTCCAGGCGTTACTATAGATTTTTCTGTTAATTCAGTAGGTTCATTAAATGGAAATCAAGGAACTTACGCAGGATGGAGAACAGGTAGGTTATTCAGAATAGAAACACCTGTAAGTATATCTGCTTTAAAAATGAATATTAAAAGTTTATCAACTAATGATCCTGCAAAAGCTTATGCTGCATTATATAAATATGATCCAGCTGCTAAAATTTGGAATTTAAGATTTCAACCAACTGCTGAGTTTGATTTTAGTCCATCAACAGGAGTGACAGGATGGCAAGAAGCAAGATTAGCACTACCACATTATCTTGAACCTGGTTTATATATGAGTACTTTTTTAGCAAATACTACAGGTGGAAGTTGGGGATATGCAACAGGTGCAAGTAGTATAACTGCTGAATTAATGGGTTTTAATCCATCTAATACAAATATGTATTATGGATTAGTACAAACAAGTGGTGCATTTCCTTATGATTTTGCAAATGTACCTACAACATTAACATCTGCTCAAATGTTTCCTGCACCTTATGATGTAGTAGATAGATTTAGAGTACATTTTGAAATAGCATAAATTAATATAAAATGGATTATTATAGAATATCAAAAGACTTTTGGGGTACTATCCAAAAATTTGCAAGTCTTGAAGATGCTCAAGCTTTTGCTGATTCACTTGGTGAAGGGTACACTGCTGAGTTTTATGCACCATTTGTACCACTTACAATTCAAGAAAGGTTGCAAATGGATATGCAGTTCGGACAAGACCTTGTGTTTGTCTTTGTTGAGGACAACAGAATCATGGGTACAACACAAGAACAGAATGATGCTATTCTTGTCAAGTTTAGAGATATTCTTGCCTTTGCTCAAACAGGTGCTATTGAATCAATTAATACGCACTTACCTAATATTCCTGTAGATGAAGTCTTTACACAAGAAAGAAAAGACAAGTACACAGCAATGGTCACCGATTACTTAGCACAGTTTGTATAATGAAAGAGTTTAAGATATTTGGTTTAAAATGTTTTTGTCCAGAAGTGTTAGCTTTCTTAACACTATTTATAGGAGATATAATATCTTCAATATTAGCTATTACATTTTTGATATTTGCTGATACATTAACAGGTATTTGGGCTTCTCTTAAATTAAATATCCCTATTACTTCTAGAAAGGCAGGAAGAATTACTTCTAAATTAATAATCTATCCTTTAGCTATTATTGTTTCTAAAGTAGCAGAGTTTTATTTAACACCAGCGTTACCCTGGATACAAGTTACTTCAGGTATTATAGCTATAGTAGAAGTTAAAAGCATATTTGAAAATATGAGTATTATACTAGGATATGATCTTTGGGAAAAAATTAAACTAGTTCTTTGGAAAGAAAGAGAAATTGCAAAAAAGAATTTAAAAGAAAAAGAATAAATTAAGTTGTTATAAGTAAAACTTGTATAGTTTAAACTTTTTTAGTTATATTTGATATATAATCAAAAAAATTTTAAACGTCATGAGTAAAAACCAACAACAAGACTCTGAGCAAAAACTTACCTCAGAGCAAATTGCACAAATCCGCAAAAACGCAATTACACATTACACAGAAGAAATTAAGTTTTTAGAAGTTCAAAATCAATATGAACAACTACAAGCTGACATTGAAGAGCATAGATTACGTAAGATAATAGCTATAGCTCAACAATCTCAATTCTTTTCTCAAGATGAAGAGACTGAAGAACGCTTACAAGAAGAAGCTCCTGCTCCTCCAGCAAAAAGTGTTAGTAGAAAACTTAAAAAAACAGAATAACTATGAGTGTTATTAAACTAGGATCTTCTGACAGAGCTACTGTTAAAATTATACAGAAAGTTGTAGGTGTAAAGCCCGATGGTATATTTGGTCCCAAAACAATGAATGCTATAGTACATTGGCAAAGACAAAATAATTTAACAGCAGATGGTGTTGTCGGTCCACAAACTATGGAAGCTATGGGTATTTTAGATACAGATCTTAAAAATGTATCTCAATACACAACAGATGAAGGATTAATTATACAAAAACATTTTTTACCTAAAGGAGAATATCTAAAAGAAAGTTATAAAATTCAAAATGACTATGTTTTTTTACATCATACTGCAGGTAACTCAAATCCTTTTGCTACTATTGATTCTTGGGGTAGAGATGATAGAGGTAGAGTAGCTACTGAATTTGTATTAGGTGGGCAGGATCATAAAACTGGAGATGATAGATATGATGGTGTTATGGTACAAGCTTTTCCAGAAGGTTGTCAAGGTTTTCATTTAGGAAAAACAGGTTCATCATATATGAATAAACACTCTGTAGGATTAGAAATTTGTGCTATGGGTTATCTAACAGAAGACTATAAAACTTATGTTGGTTCTCAAGCAATAGAATCTCAGGTATCTAAATTAGAAGAGCCTTTTAGAAAAAGAATTTATTATCATAGATATAGCAATAAACAAATAGAAGCTACAAAAAAATGGCTATTATATATTGCTAATAGAGATAACATAGATATTGATCAAGGTTTAATTCCTTGGATTAAAAAGTTTGGTCCAACCAAAGCTTTTGGTTTTCATCAGGATGCTTTTGAAGGAAAAGTAAAAGGTCTTCTTTCTCATTGTAATGTTAGAAAAGATAAGACAGATGTTTTTCCTCAAGTAGAGCTGGTTGATATGTTGTTATCTATATAAATACAAAGTTATGGCGGAAGCAAATTTAGTGACTAAAAAAGTAAGAATGGGTCACAGAGATATTATTAAATATCAACTCATTACTTATTGTTTTACAAATAAAATACAATTAAGTAGTAATGAACTTAACTGTTTGACTTTATTAGGTGCTTATGGTGAATGCGAGTTAGCAGAATTTTGTAATTCTACTGTTCAAGAAAAAATATTTAAGACACCTCAAACTGTACGTAATTTTTTAAGTAAAGCTTGTAAAATTAAATTAGTTAAAAAAAACGGCTCAAATAAAAAGAAAATCTCTTTAAGTCCTGATTTACAAGTACAGACTAAAGGAAATATAGTTTTAGATTTTAAATTGTTTTATGTTACCAAAGAACAGTAAACATTTTTTACAACCAACAAGTGAAAAACTAAATATGAATCTATCTATGATAGAGGACGTTATTAATTTTTACTATGTTGAATTAAGAAAAGCACTCTCTAATTTAGAGTTTTATAATATACAAGTTGAAAATTTAGGATCTTTTCAAATAAAAAAGAAAGAGTTACCAAAGCTTGTTATGAAATATACTAATCACTTAAATGTTATTCAACCAGATACATTTAATCAGATGGTAATTAAAAAAGATATAGAAGAAAAATTAGAGAAAGTTCTAAATGTTCAAGCATTACTTTATGAAGATATAAAACGTAAACAAGAATTTTATAAAAAAAAGATAGATGGATTTAAAAAAGATATGGAACAATAAAAAACAAATTCTTGAGGGTATTAAGAATAATTTGTTTAAGCAAGAACATATAGAAGAAGTGGCTAGAGAAAGGCATTTAGTTTGCACTGTCTGCCCTAAAATAGATCTTATAGGAGAAAACTGTGAGGTTCCTGGTACAAATCCTTGTTGTGGAAGTTGCGGGTGTAGTTTAGCATTCAAACTAAGATCCTTATCTTCTTCTTGTCCTGAAGGTAAATGGGATGCTGTTGTAACAGAAGAAATAGAAGATCAAATCAATAATCAAATCAATAATATGTAAAATGGAATTAATATTTAAAGCAGATAATCATACTTATGAAAGTAAAAACAATCCTAATAGCAAATGGTTAAGTACTACATCTTTAATATCTCTTTTTAAACCACATTTTGATGCAGACAGTATTGCATTGAAATCTTCTAAAAATAAAAAATCCAAGTGGTATGGAATGGATCCAGAAAAAATAAAAGAAATCTGGAACAATGAATCTCATAGGGCGGTATCTTTAGGAAGTTGGTATCATGATCAAAGAGAAAAAGAACTTTTAATGTGTGAAACAATACAAAGAAGTGGTATTGATTTACCTATTATACATCCTATAGAACAAGATGGCGTAAAACATTCTCCTGTTCAAGCTTTAACTCCAGGTATATATCCAGAACATTTTGTTTATTTAAAATCAGCAAGAATATGCGGTCAAGCAGATAGAGTTGAAGTTGTAGGAGATAAAGTAAATATCTATGATTATAAAACAAATAAAGAAATAAAAACTAAAGCTTATGTAAACTGGGAAGGTAAAATGTCTTGTTTAAATGGTCCACTGTCTCATGTAGGTGATTGTAATCTAAATCATTATGCTCTGCAATTAAGTATTTATATGTACATTATACTTAAACACAATCATACTTTAAAACCTGGTATAATGCAGATACATCATGTTTTATTTGAAGTAGAAGATACTGATGATAATGGTTATCCTTTAGTAGCAACAGATGCAATAGGTGATCCTATTATAAAAGAAGTTATTCCTTATGATTTACCTTATATGAAAAAGGAAGTTAACGCCATTATAAAATATTTAAAACTACATCCAGAAGTTTATGATTAAGTTATTAGATATAGAAAACAATGTAGTTAAGCCTACTGAGCATTGTCAAATGATTAAATGGTTAAGCGTTATTCAAGAAAAATATCCTGAAAACGCATTAAAAATATATGCTTACATATTTTACATGTGTTGTCCAAGTCAAGAGAATCCTTATTTTAATATGCAAATTGAATTAAGAGAAGATGTTATAATAGATGACTTAGGCATTGATTTTAGTTTAGAAGAAGATGAAATAATAACAGCAGTAGAAAAAGCTACAAGCATGTATGAAACACCTACAGTAAGAGCATACAAAGGTATTACAACTATGTTAGATAATTTAACAGAATATATGAGTACTACAGTTGTTACAGCAGGTAGAGATGGTAATATAAATTCTCTGCTTAGAATAGCTAAAGAATTTGATGCTATACGTCAATCATACAAAGGCGTAGCAAAAGATTTAGAAGCAGAACAAGAATCTCATGTAAGAGGAGGTCAACAATTAGGTTATGATCAGATGTAAAAACTATGAGTGAAATCTATGAAGATATACCTGTTTATGAAAACAATGAATGGACAACAATAAGTTTTAATTCAAGAAGAGAGCTATATGAGTATGTAAAATCTACTTTTAAAGAACCTGGTCAATATGAGTTTGATGAAACGGCACAGTTATTTAATGAACAAGCAAGACTTTTTAGAAAACAAGGTGACGTATATTGTATGGCTCCTTTTAGAAGCAAGGATTTTGTAAAATACTGGGATTTTGAAAAGCAAAAGTCTAGGAAAGGTGTATTCTTTAAGAATAATAATAAGATATGGTACTTACCAAGAGACTATTATTTCTGGATTAACTTTCTTCCAATCTATGATAAAATGAAAAAGAAGTTTGATTTTCCATTAGTTTGGGATGTACAACTTCATATCTCTCTTTATGAGTGTTTAGCAGAACTAGATTATAAGCATGCTTCTATTTTAAAGAAACGTCAGATAGCCTCTTCATATTTTCATATGGGTAAACTTATAAACCAAATATGGTTTGAAGAAGGTCCTATATTAAAGATAGGTGCTAGTTTAAAAGATTATATTAATGTAAATGGTAGTTGGAAATTCTTAGATGAATATAGAGCTTTCTTAAATGGGAGTACTGCTTGGTATAGACCTATGAATCCTGGTAAAGTTCTTACCTGGCAACAAAAGATTGAGGTTACAAAAGGAGGTAAGAAAAAAGATGTAGGTTTAAAAGGTATGATGCAAGGTATGTCATTTGAACAGTCTGCTACAAAAGGTGTAGGTGGTCCGTGTACTTACTTTTTTTATGAAGAGGCTGGTATTGCTCCTAGTATGGATAAAACTTATGAATATGTAAGACCTGCAATGCAAGCTGGAGAAATAACTACAGGTATGTTTATAGCAGCAGGATCTGTGGGTGATTTAAAAGATTGTGGACCATTAAAAGATTTTACATTATATCCTAGACAAAATAACATATATCCTGTAGAAACAGATCTTATAGATGAAACAGGTATGAGAGGAGAGTCAGGTTTATTTATTCCTGAACAATGGGGTATGCCGCCACACATTGATGAGCATGGTAATTCTTTAGTAGAACAAGCTTTAGAAGCAATAGATGCCATGTTTAAAAAATGGAAAAAAGAATTAAGACCTAACTTGTATCAATTAAGAATATCTCAGCATCCTAGAAACATTAAAGAAGCTTTTGATTTTAGAGAAGAGTCTGTCTTTCCATTAAATTTGGTTGCAGATCAAGAAAGAGAAATAAATGAAGGAGCTTATCCTTATGAAACAGTAGATATACAGGAAAAGCCTGACGGTTCTTTAAGAGTTAAAAAAATATCTAAAGCTCCAATTACAGAATTTCCTGTCAAAACAAATGCAGAAGATAAAACAGGAGCTATTGTAGTTTGGGAAAGACCTGATAAAGATCCTGAGTTTGGAACTTATTACGCTTCTATTGACCCTGTTTCAGAAGGTAAAACAACTACGTCAGATTCATTATGTTCTATTTATGTTTATAAAACCGCTGTAAATGTTACACGGCATACAGAAGATAGGATAGAAAATTTTGTAGAAGGAGATAAAATTGTAGCTGCCTGGTGCGGGCGTTTTGATGATATTAATGAAACGCACAAAAGACTCAGACTTATAATAGAATGGTATAACGCTTGGACTCTTGTAGAAAATAACATATCTCTTTTTATTCTTTACATGATAAAGGAAAGAAAACAAAACTATTTGGTTCCAAAAAACCAAATGCTTTTCTTAAAAGAAGCTCAAGCAAATAAAACTGTTTATCAGGATTATGGTTGGAAAAATGCAGGTACTCTATTTAAAAATCATCTTTTAAGTCATTTAATTGAGTGGCTAAAAGAAACTATAGATGAAGAAATAGATGATGAGGGAACTATTATAAAAAAGCATTATGGTATACGAAGATTACCAGATCTTATGGCTTTAAAAGAAATGCAGGCTTACAGACCAGGTGTAAATGTTGACCGTATTGTATCTCTAGCAGCTCTTATAGCTTTTGTTAAAATACAAGATTCTAATAGAAAGACTAAAGTTAGAGTTGAAAATGAGATTCCAAATAAATTGGAAAATTCACAAAATTTGTATAAATTAAAGAGTACCCCTTTTAGAAATTTAGGTAGAAAAAAGTCTAACTTAAACTTCAAAAAAAAGAGGTCACCTTATAAAAGACTACGTTAATGAAAATATATAACGCTCTTGATTTAAAGAAAGGAAAAAAAGCTGAAACTAAAAGGTTGTGGGCAGTGTCACAACCTTTACAGTTTATTCCTAAAAAAGAAAAAGATACAGACTGGTGCGCATGGAACATGGACTGGTTAGAGTGGAATGGCATTAAACAAATTAGAAGAAATGCTAGAAGACTCATGAAAAACTATAAGTTAGCAAAAGGTCTTATAGATAAAACAGATTATATTGTAGAAGAAGATAATGAAATGTTAGAGATTGTTGATCAATTAGCTATTGATGATGAAGCTCCAGCATTAGATTTAAAATTCTATCCAATTATACCTAATGTAATAAATACATTAGTTGCTGAATTTGCAAAAAGAAATACTAGAGTATCTTTTAGAGCTGTTGATGAGTTTACTCATAATGAAATAATGGAAGCTAAAAGAGCAGAAATAGAAAGTGCTCTAGTAAAACAAGCTGAGTTAAAGTTATTAGGAAAAATGATAGAGCAAGGAATGGATCCTCAAGATCCTGAAGTTGCTAAAATGATGCAAGAACAGCTTAGTTTAGATAATATAAAAACACTACCTGAAATTAATGAATTCTTTTCTAAAGACTATGAAGTTATAGCTGAAAAATGGGCTTCTAAACAAATGCTTATTGATGAGCAAAGATTTAGAATGGATGAGTTAGAAGAAATGGCTTTTAGAGATTCTCTTATTACTGATAGAGAATTTTGGCATTTTAAGATGTTAGAAGATGATTACATACCTGAAGTTTGGAATCCAGTACTAACATTCTACAATAAATCACCTAACTGCAGATATATATCTGATGGTAATTGGGTTGGAAAACTAGATATGATGACTGTCCCTGATGTAATAGATCATTATGGATGGTTAATGAATGAAGAACAGCTAGCTTCATTACAACAGTATTATCCTATTAGTGCAGCAGGTTATCCTATTACAGGTTATCAAAATGATGGTACATTCTATGATGCTACTAAATCTTATGATTGGAACGTAGGCTCTCCATCATTAAACTATAGACAATTAACGTCTATGAGAGATAACTTTATTAATAATGGTTCTGATATAGTAAGTTGGGTTCTTGGAGAGAGTGAAGATTATGGAACTGAGTGGGTTACTAATATGATGCGTGTAACCACAGCTTATTGGAAGTCTCAACGTAAAGTAGGACATCTTACTAAAATAGATGAGACAGGTACTGTAACTACAGATATTGTAAGTGAAGAATATACTATAACAGATAAACCTATTTATAACAATGAGCTTATAAAAAATAAAAATACTTCTACACTTGTTTTTGGTGAGCATATAGAGTGGATTTGGATAAATCAAGTTTGGGGTGGTGTAAAAATAGGTCCTAATGCACCTACATTTTTAGGAGCAGAAACAAACGGTATAAATCCTATATACTTAGGTATTAATCAAAATCACATAGCACCATTAAAGTATCAGTTTAAAGGAGAAAATACTTTATATGGTTGTAAGCTTCCTGTAGAAGGTAAAATCTTTTCAGATAGAAATACCAGGTCTACATCATTAGTGGATATGATGAAACCTTTTCAGATTGGTTATAACATTGTAAATAATCAAATAGCAGATATACTTGTTGATGAAATAGGTACAGTAGTTATGATAGATCAAAATACTTTACCAAAACATTCTTTGGGAGAAGATTGGGGTAAAGGTAATTTAGCTAAAGCATATGTGGCTATGAAAGACTTTAGTATGCTTCCGCTAGACACATCTATTACTAATACAGAAAATGCACTAAATTTCCAGCATTTTCAACAACTTGATTTATCTCAGACAGGTAGATTAATGTCTAGAATTCAGTTAGCTCAGTTTTTTAAACAACAAGCTTTTGAAGTTGTAGGTGTTAATCCGCAAAGACTTGGGCAACAGATAGGTCAAACAGAAACAGCTACTGGTATTGAACAAGCTGTATCTGGTTCTTATGCGCAAACAGAAATGTATTTCATAGAGCATTCAGACTATTTAATGCCTAGAGTTCATGAAATGCGTACAGATTTAGCTCAATTTTATCATTCAACAAAACCATCTGTTAGATTACAGCATATGACTAGTAATGATGAAAGAGTAAATTTTGAAATTAATGGTGCAGATCTTTTACTAAGAGATATAAATGTTTATTGCTCAACAAAAGCTAATCATAGAAAAATACTTGAGCAAATGAAACAACTAGCTGCTAGCAATAATACTACAGGAGCTAGTATATATGATTTAGGAGAAATAATTCAGTCTGACTCAATGGCTACCTTAACTACAGCTTTAAAACGTATTGAAGATAAAGGTATGCAGAAAGCTCAAGAGCAAAGACAGCATGAACAACAAATGATGGAAATGCAAGCTCAACAAGCTGAAAAACAAAAAGCTATGGAGCTTGACTTTAAAGAAAGAGAAGCTGAAAAAGAACGCAGAAAAGATATTCTTGTTGCTGAAATTAGAGCTTCTGGTTATGGTGCAATGCAAGATTTAAATCAAAATCAACAATCTGATTTTATAGATAATCTTGAAAAACTTAAAAAGACTGAACAATATCAAGAAACTATAAACTTGCAAAGAGAAAAAGCAAGTGATAGACGCAATGAGCAATATGAAAAAATCAATCTTAAAAGAGAAGAACTTGCTCTAAAAAGAGATATGAAAAATAAAGATCTTGAAATTGCTAGGGAAAATAAAAATCAGTATGATATCCCAAAAAAGAAGAAAAATAAAGAAGACTAAAAATATTGTAGCTATATAGTGGCAAAATATTTTTTTTTACGTGAAGTTTTTTAAAACTTATTATATTTATTTTTCTTAGAATTGTGTATATTATTTATAGACAATATATATGTCAGTTATATAAAACCAACAAAAATTTTTGATTATGAGTGAAACACAAGAAACAACTAGTGTAAGTAAAATAGACATTGACCTGGATGATATCTTAGGTACAGGTAATGATTCTATTATGCTAGCTGATGAAAACACACAAGTAAAAGAAAAAACAGAGGATAAGAAAACACTTTTTGCTCCTATAGAGCAAGACATGTCTTTTTTGAACCTTGACAAAGAAGAAGTTGTAAAAAAGTCTGAAGAAACTTCTAAACAACAGGCTTATACTCAAGAAGAAATTGATACTACTTTAAAACAACCAGAAGAAATTGAAGTAGAAGAACCTGTAAATAAAGGTGGTAGACCAACAGCTATGGTATCTGCTACTAAAAATTTAATTGATAAAGGTTTGCTGCTTCCTTTTGATGATGACAAAAAAATTGAAGAGTACACTACTGAAGATTTTGAAGAGCTTATTGCAGCTAACTTAGAACAAGTACAGAATAATCTTCAAACTGTGATGCCTCAAGAATTTTTTGGTAATATGCCTGAAGAAATGCAACAGGCTTATCACTATATAGCCAATGGCGGTACAGATCTTAAAGCTTTATTTGCTGCATTAGCTTCTTCTAATGAAATGAAAGAACTTGATGTATCTAAAGAAGAACATCAAAAATATGCCATTAGAGCTTATTTATCTGCTACTAATTACGGAACTCCTGAAGAAATTGAAGATGAGATATATTCATTAGAAGATAGAGGAGAACTAGAAAAGAAAGCAAGACAGTTTAAGCCTAAGTTAGATGCTATGCAACAGCAGATTGTTAATCAAAAGCTAGCAGAACAAGAAAGACAAGCTGCTCTTAGAGCAGAACAGTCTCAAAAATATATAGAAAGTGTTTATCATGCATTAGAACCAGGAACATTAGGAGATCTTAAAATAGATAACAGAGTTCAAAACATGCTGTATTCTGGATTAGTTCAATCTAATTATCCTTCTATTAATGGTAAACAAACAAATTTACTTGGACATTTATTAGAAAAATATCAATGGGTAGAACCTAATCATGGTCTTATAGCTGAAGCTTTATGGCTTTTAGCAGATCCTCAAGGTTATAAATCTCAAGTAAAAGGTGTTGGTTCACAAGAAGAACAAGCTAAAGTTATAAGAAGTTTGAAAACAGAGCAGTCAACAAGAACTACTACAAATCAAACAACTTCTGCACAACCTGATGCTAAAAGAACACCGCCAAGAAGAAATGCAATTAACAGACCAAAAAGAAACTTTTTTGGTAGGTAATTAAAGATTAAACAATAATTAGTAATTTTTTTAAAAACTCAACAAATGGCAACACCAAGTTTTAACAATGGACTCTTTTTAAGGGATACTTCTTATCAAGCAAGTTCACATGTAGACAGTTACCACTTAGCTAACATGTTGAGAGATGCAGAACCTACTGATATGGGGCCAGTTGATATCTGGGCAATGACTCAAAAAGTAGAAATGCCTCTTTATCAAATGTCTAGCTTTGGTGGGAAAAATGTAATTGAAGTTGACAACATTCGTGGTGAATGGAAATGGCAAACACCTATTTCTCAAGATCTACCTTATGTTGTTGATGACGTTGAACCTCTTAATAATAACAAAGGGGTAGATGGGCAACTATTCAAGATTAAGTTAAACACTAGAGAATTTGGTCATGGTGATATCATCACTTATGATAAATACAATGGTGTGGAACTTTTAATCTCTTCAGAAGAAGATATCCTTCCTCTAGGAGATGGTTTCTTGTATACTGTTCAGGTTGTAAACAATGACAATTACAAGTATCTAGAAAATCAATTCTTAACTCCAGGAACCAAATACTTCCGTAAAGGTTCTGCAAGAGGTGAGTATGGTGAAAGATTCTCTGACATCCAAACTAAATCTGGCTTTAGAGAATTCTATAACTATGTAGGTGGAGCTGAAGCTCACGTACACTACTCTATCTCTTCAAGAGCAGATATGGCTATCAAAGGTGGTCTTAATGCTGATGGTACAGTTCCTGTAACAGAAATTTGGAGAAACTTTGATAAAAGCGTTGATCCTTCTATTTCTACTATTGAAGATTTAGTAAGCAAAATGGGTAAAGACTATGTAAAAAGAGCTGTTGCAAACGGTGATCTTTCTAGATCTTTCCTTACTTCTTTAGAAGCTGCTCACTTAACTAAAATTGCTACGGATATTGAAACTTACCTAATGTGGGGACACGGTGGTAGAATTAAGCAAGATGGTCCAGATGATGTTAGATTATCTGTGGGTCTTTGGAAGCAGCTTGATAACTCTTTCAAAAGAGTATATAACAAGTCTAGCTTTGATCTTGAATTATTCCGTGCAGAACTTTATAACTTCTATGCAGGTAAAGTTGACTTTACTGGTCCAGATCCAAAAAGAACAATTATTGTTCAAACAGGTATGGGAGGTATGAGAATGGTTAATGAAGCTATTGCAAGAGAAGCTGGTTCTACTTCACTATTTACAATTGAAGGTTCTGAAAAATATGGAGTAGGAGCTGTAACTAGAAAAGGTATGAATCTAGGCTTTGGATTTGCATTCACTAGCTATGTGATTCCATTCCTTGCAAATGTTCAATTTGTAATTAATCCTGCATTTGATAACGTTCATACTAATGACATTGAGAATCCAATCATTGATGGACATCCTCTAAGTTCTTATAGCTTTATTATCTTTGATGTTACTGATAACACAAATGATAATATTTATCTATTGAAACTTTCTTGGGATAACCAATTGAAATGGTGGTATCAAAATGGAACAATGGATTATATGGGTAGAACTCAAGGATTCCAATCTTCAGGCCAGTTTAATGGATATAGAGTTTATATGACTCAATGTATGCCAGCAATCTGGGTAAAAGATCCTACCAAGGTTCTTAAGATTGTGATGAGAAACCCAATTACAGGAGGGTCCTTCTAATATGTACTTTTATTATAAAGGGAGGGTTTAAAAACCTTCCCTTTTTTTAGTCAGAATAATAAACCAACTTAAAACAATTTTAAAATGCCAAGACATAAAAAAACAGAAAATGTTGCTGGAGAAACAGTTAAAGTAACTGGATTACCCGAAGCATCAACTATCACAGTAGAAATTCCTGAAACATTGGATGTCCTAGAACCAATTGAAAAAAAGAAAGTTACTATAAAAGATATCTTATCTAAAGTAGGAAAAATACAAATTAAACCTTACATAGATCCTAATTCAGAAAACATGGGTCTTGAAGATTATAGAATGGTTGTTTTTCCTGGAGTTACTCATGAAGAGCAGTTAGCTGCTATAGAAAGAAATGGGGTTGTTAGATATATTACAGGCCTTGATGAATTTGCAACAGAAGTGCAAAATATTCCTGATATTTCACAAAAAAAAGCAATTATTAAGAATATTAGAATTGTTGTAGCTGATTTAGAACAAAGATTAGCTACTAATGTGCTTAATATTGATGATACAGACTTTTGGAACAAGGTAACTTTACTTAGACCAGAAAACATTAAATTTTGGGAAAAAATAACTATGAGAGTTGGTAATGAACCTGTTCATCTTAGCCCTTTAAAAGATCCGTATGATCTTATTAAATTAATGGCAATTGAAGCTGGAGGGTTTGATCTTATTGCAAAAAGTTATGAAGATGCTCAAGCAAAAGCAAGACCACCAAAATTTTATTTAGATAAAGAAACACAAACAGTATCTACTAAAACTATTTACAAAAAATTACGTAATAGAGCTATTAGACATCTTGATGAGCTTTATAGTAAGAATCCTAAAAAACTTCTTTATGTTACTAAAGTAGTAGATGCAAATAGTTCTACATATAAAACACATACACCAATTGATATTTTATATGAAGCATGTGATGAATATATTGCAGGTAATAGTGGAGAAAAACCTAAAGTATCTGCTCAAAGATTTATAGACACTTGCTCTTTAGATATGGAAACTGTAAAACTAAAAGCTTTAGTTAAAGATGCTTCATTCTTCAGAATGATTACTTTAAAACCGGATGGTATGTTATATCATACTAAATCATCAGCTTTATTAGGAAGAAATGTAGCTGACGTAGTTGAGTTTTTAAAGAATCCTTTGAATGAAGATTTATTAGTAAAACTTTTAGGTGAAGTTGAATCACTTTGGAATTCTTAATGATAAATGGATAACGCTACTATTCAAATAAAAATACAGCAAAGGCTAAATAAATTAGCTAGTCAAGATTATGACAATATTGAATGTTGGCAAATAGTTGAAGCATTTAATAAAGGTCAAGTAACTTGGTCTAGAAGACAATTGCATGGAGTAAATGCTAAGCAAGAAGGTGATGAACAGTCTAAAAGAAGGATTGATGACATGCAAGTTTTACTTACAGAACTGACTGTTAATTTTAATAACAAAGATTTGTTTGTAGAAGTTCCCGCTTTGCCTGATAATTATTTTGAATGGAAAAGAATTACTGTAGATGCTACAGATGAATGTTGTAATGAACCAAGAAAAATGGTTGTTTATCTAGCAGAACAAGGTAACGTAGATGAATTACTAAGGGATAAAAATAAACAACCTAGTTTTTTATGGGCAGAAACTTTCTGTACTCTTCAAAATAATACAATAAGGGTTTATACAAATAATGAGTTTTCTGTTGAAACAGGAAAACTTTATTATTATAGACAACCTAGAAGAATACAAATTTTAGGATGTTCTGATCCTTATACTCAATTAGTATCAACAGCAAATGTAGAATGTGAATTTAAAGATGATATTATTGAATTGCTTATTGATGAAGCTGTTAAAATTTTAGCTGGAGATATTGAATCATTTAACATACAACAGATTGCTACGCAAGAAGTTGAAGGTAATAATTAATTATGAAACAAAGAATGCTTAAAACAGGAGCTGTATCACAACCATCTATCTTTAGACAACCTAGTCAACAAATGGTTTCTTTAGATGATAAGTTAGCAGATTGTATATCAGATATGTTAGATGCTGCACCTGCTTTTCATAGATTACATTTAAAAGTTACTGGACCTGGTTCTTTTGCACAACATAAAGCTTTAAATGAGTTATATGACGCATTACCTGGCTTAGTGGATACAGTTGCTGAAAGTTATCAAGGAGCTGCAGAAACTATTTTAAATTATCCACCATCTCAAAGTTTAAACTTTCAGACTGTGGAAGAAGCTATAAGTTATATACGTATGAAGTATGATTATCTTACTGAAATACAAAATGTTATGCCTTATAGTGAAATTGTCAATGACATAGATATGATAAAAACATTATTTAATGCAACTAAGTATAAGTTGCTATTCTTAAAATAAGTTATGTTATCTATTGTTGTCTCTGATAATTTTTGTATATTATAGTATATTTATTTATTTGTTTATTTATAAAATTTTTAGAAAATGGCTTATTTTAATCACGCTTTTCGCAAATCCTATATCTGTACTGGTTTAGCTTCGGGTTCAGGTACTGTAACAAATCCTAATACTACAGGAGGATTTATTATTACAGCTGGGGTAAATACTTCTTTACTTTCAACACCAGGAGCAAATGTTGCTAAACCTGGTATTCTAGGTATTTTTGATGCTAATACGTATCTTTCATACAATGCTCCTGATCAAATGGGTTGTTGCAACATTATTATTGCTGGGTCTTCTCTTAAAACAAAAGACATGCAAGCAATGCATGGAGGTTACTTAGAGAGTAGTAAATCAAAAATTATTAATCCAAAATATGTTTCTAAGTTTTGGAATGTTAATGCTCAACCTGGTTTTCAATCTCAAACTTTAATTGGTGCAGCTCCTGTAGACTCTCCAAATGATACAGCAGATTGTCAAAAAGATTTTCTTTGTAATGAAACTTATTATTTGAGACTTGATATTAAAGGAACAGCTCCTTTAAGATTTGCTCACCATAATATTTATCATACAGTAGATGCTTATACAGGTTGTTGTGATGATCCTGCAACACCTACTAATGTAGATGCAGGTATTGTTTATGCAAAATGGGGACAAGCTATTGCTGATAGCCCATATCTTAAAGACTTTGTAATGCCTATTCTAATTATTACAGTAGCTGGTATATCACAAGCATTTTATGCAACTGCTGAACAAGCAACTGCTGATGGCTTACCTGGTGCTCTTTTAATTTCTGATTATCTTGCAAGCCCAACAACTTGGCCTTCAGATGGTGGTAACCAAGCAGGTCTTCTTCTTAAAGGTGCTTACGAAGATACTAAGTTTGGAGATTGTACTTTCCAACCTTCTGATTTCTATGGTAAAAACCCACTACAAATTTTTGCTTCTGAAGTAGATCTTAATGGTGATCCATGTGAATTTGAAGGAACTTGTGTAACTAGATATTGCCAAGGTAAAATGGCAGATACTTTAGGAGAAACTGTTCTTAGAGAAATTATTATTTCTGAATCTTACTTGCAAAACTTCTTATCTACTGATTTAAGAATCAGAGAGATTACGCAAGGAACAGGTATGATTGATATTGTAGATAGAAGTAGACTTTATCATAAAGTATATTTGTTACATTCAGTACCAAGATTTAATAATCCAAGCGGAACATTTGACAATGATCAATATCTTGTTGAAGTTGCATTCCCAAGTTCTTATGTAAACGGTGTTGACACTGGAGATGCTTTAGGAGCAGATGGAGATAAAGCAAAAGATGCTTACATTCTTCAAATTGATGGCTGGTTAAAAGCTTGCAATAATAATTGTGCTACAATTACAGTTGAGAACGGAGAAGCTGAATGTGAAGATCTTGATTATAGTGAGTCATCTTATCCACAAATACTATAATACTTTTAGCATATAATTTGTATTTAGATTAATGGGAGTGGAGTTTATACTCCCTCCCTTTTTTAATTTTAATTAACATGGCACAACACAAATTAAGCGTAGAAGCTCCTGATACTTTAAATACTTTTATCTTACGTCTAGTAGATACAAGTGTTTATGATCCTAATATGGCTGTAGATTGTCCAATATTGGAAATAACTTTACCAGGATTTACTCATCCTGTACAGTTTACTACACCTGATATCACAACAGGATTTATTAAAAACTTTACTGCTTGTGATTTAGAGATTCAAACAGCTAACTGCGCTACACAATACAATGATATACCTGATGGTATATATGTTATAAAATATAGTGTTAGTCCAAATGATGTGGTATACGTAGAGTATAACCATTTAAGGATTACCAAAGCTCTTGTAAGATATCAAGAAATTCTTTGTGATATTGATGTAGCAGCTTGTGATCCTACAGATGAAATAAGAAAAAAATTAGATTCATTAGCTTTAATCAAATCTTATTTGGAAGCGGCAAAAGCTAAAGTAGAAACTTGCCATGAACCTCAAAAAGGCATGGAACTGTTTAGTTATGCAAAAAAACTTTTAGATAAATTTGAATGTAAAAGCTGTCATTAAAAACCAACAAATATGGCTGTATGTAATAATTGCGGAAAAAAATTAGGATGCGGATGTCAAAAAAGAACAAGTCCTAAAGGAACATCTTGTTGTGCAAGTTGTGTAACAAGTGTTATTCA
>Ga0098073_1000234_pt1 | contig 20421 bp, 13 predicted proteins | sample 31_taG_FD_75060 | JGI IMG/M metagenome (GOLD analysis project Ga0098073, IMG submission 75060) | Marine viral communities from the Gulf of Mexico - 31_GoM_OMZ_CsCl metaG | ecosystem: Environmental > Aquatic > Marine > Oceanic | place: Gulf of Mexico | collected 2015-07-12
CAATGTATGAAAATGATGGACGCCTTGTTCTCTTGTTGGTGAAAAACGACCAGCTTTATAAAACGAAGAGCGAACACCTTTTTGAACGTTTTCAACAACAAATTCGTCTTCTCGCTCTACTTTTTCCAGGGCGCTTCCAGCTCCTTTGCCAAGCTTAGAAGGATCATACACATAAGAGATAAATGAGACTTTTGTGCGATTCATGTCTAGTGGTTTTACCACATTTACAGAAAGTCCCCAAGGATAAAAGTTAAACATCATATTTGGGAATACCCAATAATAGTACGCAGCAACATTTTTTCCATAATCGATATGGTCTTCAGGTAAATCAAAAACTTCTGTAGCTTCATCAGTATAACCTATTTGAAGATTGCAATACTGGTAAACTTCGGTTTTATAACTCCCATAATCTAAAACCGCATTTAAATCTTCATGTACAAAAGGCACGTGAAATCCTTCTAAATAGTTGTCACAATACAAAGCCCAATGTGCATGTACAAGGAAATCTTTCGAGAGAGAATTATCTAAACTAAATTCATCCAGTGGCAGAAAACCAACACGTTCATTCATTTTGTCAATCACTTGTTGAAAATCAAAGGATGGATTTAAGCCAGCAAATAGTAATGGTCCAAATTTTCTTAACGGGAATTGATGCAAATTATCACATGGTCGCGGAAAATCTTTAGCCTCATTAAATTCAGGCATGTGCTCAAATTCGCCTTTTAAATTAAATCGTCTACCATGATACATACAGGTTAATTTTTTTGATTTCCCTGGATGTAAAGCCACGACATTACCACGATGAGTGCAAACATTTGTCATGCAGCTTATCTTATCATCCTTATCACGAGTCAATAACATTGGTTCTGTTAAAAAGGAGTCGAGTAATACAAATGGATATACTGTTTGAGGAAGTCTTACTAGGTTTTCATCACCAATAAATTGCCAAGATTTTAAAAACACATGTTCTTTTAAAGCATCGAAAGTTTCAGCGTCTTTATAAAATTTTGCAGGAAGTGTTTCAGCTTCTTTAATATCTGGATTGATAAAATATTTCTCCATCGTTAATAATATAATTGTACATTCGTAATCAGCTCCTAATTTACTGAATTAAAATGTACTTATTTTAAACTTTATTAAATGAGTTCAAAACCACAAAAAATTGGGTTAATTACCTCTACATCTTATGTTGTAGGAAGTATGATAGGTGCTGGAATTTTTCTCTTACCAGCACTATTGGCGCCTTACGGAAGTATAAGTTTCTTAGGCTGGATTTTTTCGGCCATTGGAGCTTTAATATTAGCTAAGATTTTTGGTAATTTTAGTAAAATCATAGTCAATAAAAGTGGAGGTCCTTATGCTTATTCCAAGGCTGGATTTGGAGATTTTATTGGATTTTTGGTGGCTTGGGGTTATTGGATTTCAATTTGGGTGAGTAATGCTGCATTTGCGATTACTATCGTTGGTGCACTAAGTTTCTTTTTTCCGATATTAGATATCAGTCCTATTTATAGAGTATTATTAGCACTATCTATTATTTGGATATTTACATGGATTAATACCAGAGGGATTAAAGAATCTGGAAAAGTTCAAGTTGTGACCACTGCACTAAAACTCTTGCCATTATTTTTTGTGATTATTGCAGGATTATTTCTGTTTGACATTAATAATTTCCCCTCTTTTAATTTAACCAATGAGAGTAATTTTGCAATATTTCCAGTAGTTGCAGCAGCTACATTATATGCCTTTTTAGGTCTGGAAACAGCTTCTATTCCTGCGGCTAATGTTAAAAACCCTGAAAAGACAATCCCTAGGGCTACCCTTATTGGAACAATCATTGTCGCGTTGGTTTATATTTTGAGTACGTTTGTTCTTTTTGGCGTTTTGCCAATGGATGTTTTAGCGGCTTCTCCATCACCATTTGCGGATGCAGCCATATTAATAGGTGGTGAATTTGGAGGATACTTTGTTGCAGCAGGTATTGCTATATCTGCTCTAGGCTGTATGAATGGATGGATTCAATTTTCAGGACAAGTCCCAATGGCGGCATCTCAGGATAATTTATTTCCTAAAATATTTAAAAAGCTAAATAAGAAAGATTCTCCAGCGATGGGAATAGTTATTGGGAGCTTATTAACCTCTGCGATTTTACTAATGAACTTATCGGATGGATTAGTTGAACAGTTTCAGTTTATTGCAAATATTGTAGTGTTTTCTAATCTAATTCCCTATTTATTTGTTGCGGCCGCTTATATATTAGTCATTATTGAGAAAAAAATTCACATAAATAGTTGGTTTAAAACAATAACTTTGGGAATGCTTGGAATTGCCTATTCATTATGGGCAATTTATGGTTCAGGCAACAATACTGTTTTTTATGGATTTTTATTATTAATGTGCGGAGTTCCAATGTATGCTATTATGAAATGGAATCAGAGAAAAGATTAAAATGAAAATTACACATCATTCAGAATATTTAAAACTAAAACAGGTTTTTATCAAGCCAGCTAAAAATGCATTTGTATCTGATGAGCATTTAAGTGAGCAATGGGAATCACTTAATTATTTGTCAAGACCAGACTTTGAAAATGCTTTGGAAGAGTATAATAGGTTTCAGGAGTATTTTTTAAATAACCATATTGAAACGCAAAATTTCCCTTTCAATGATACTGTGCAAATTGACTCTATCTATTGTAGAGATGCGTCAATTGCTACAGATTTTGGAATAATAATTTGTAATATGGGAAAAGGAGGACGTATAAACGAACCTCAGTCTCATCTTGAATTTTACAAACAAAATAATATTCCAATACTAGGATCAATTGAAGCTCCAGGTACTTTAGAAGGAGGTGATGTGGCATGGCTGGATGAAAAAACGTTAGCAGTAGGTCACACTTATAGAACAAATCCAGAAGGGATTAAGCAATTAAAATCGCTTTTAGAACCAAATGGTATTGATGTAATAGTTGCTGAACTGCCTCATTATAAAGGAAAAAATGATGTATTTCATTTAATGAGTATATTAAGTCCTGTTGATATAGATTTAGCCGTCGTATATTCACCTTTAATGCCTATAAAATTCAGAAATGAGCTTTTAAGGAGAGGTATTGAGTTAATCGAAGTTCCTGATGAAGAGTTTGAATCCATGGGTTGTAATGTATTAGCAATTGCACCACGACAATGTTTAATGGTAGCAGGCAATACGAAAACTCAAAAATTATTAGAACAAGCTGGATGCAAAGTTACGGCTTATAAAGGAGAAGACATAAGCGTAAAAGGTGGTGGTGGACCAACCTGTTTAACGCGGCCAATGTTAAGGTCGTATTAACTACATTTTTAGATAAAAGTCTTTTGTCAGATTAATATAATCTTGCGTGAATTGATGACGCTCAGTTTCAATAATTAATTCATTGGTTTCAACTTTGTATTTAGTAAAAGAGAATTCTAAAAGACTTCTTTTTATTTCAGAATCTGGATTGCCTTTTACTCTAGTTATTCGATTATTAAATAAATCAAAATCTTTTGCCAAGCCAATAAAAGTTTCTTCTTCTTTAAAAGGAATAATTACTGAAAATACTCCTGATTCAGAAAGTAATTGAGTTACACTTTCAATTAAATGTTCAAAAGGTAGTGCATCTTGGAACCTCGCTATATCACGCTGTACATTATCACTTTTATAATCATCAGAATAAAAAGGAGGATTGGAAACAATCAAATCGTATTTATCGTCTATTTCTTCAACAAATTCTTCTAAGGAGGCATGATAGCAAAACAATCTATCGTTCCATGATGAATTTTCAAAATTTTCTGTGCATTGTTCATAAGCATCATCATCAATTTCAATAGCATCTATAAGTTCAGCATGACATCTTTGTGCCAGCATGAGCGATATAACTCCTGTTCCTGAGCCAATATCGAGAATAGAAAAGGGTTGTTGTTTTATTGAAGTCCAAGCGCCAAGCAATACACCATCTGTGCCAATTTTCATAGCACATTTGTCTTGTACGACTGTAAATTGTTTGAATTTAAAAGGAAGCGCAGCCATTAACTTAAATATAAATCAATAAGCCCAGGAGGAGTTTCAACAGTGATGGTTTTGTTTTTTCTGTTTACTTCAACAATAAACTCATCATTCATTGGAATTAATATTTCAATCCCATCTCTATCTACCTCAAAAAGCGCTTGAGCTGTAGAGTCATTAATAGCTTTAATTACTCCAATGTTTCCAAAGGATTTATCTGTGATTTTAAAACCAATGACTTCGTGAAAGTAAAACTTATTACCTTCAAGCTTCGGCAAGAATTCTAAGGGTAAATACAATTCACTTTTTATTAAAGCATCTGCATCAGCTTCTGAATCAACATCTTCAAACTTTATGCGCAATAAATCGGATTTATGAAGCTGTGAACTCTCTATAAAAAAAGGAATTAAATTATTTCTTACCTGAACAAACATGGCGTCTAAATATTCATATAATTCAGGTTGGTCAGTATCCAGTTTTGCCAAAAGCTCTCCTTTAAAACTATACTTTTTAACAATTCTACCTAAGTAAAAGCAATCTTCTTTTTTCATGAAATAAAATAAAAAACCCAGACGCAAAGGTCTGGGTTTAAAAGTATAAAAAATAATTTTTTATTCTTCTTCGTTTGTAGCTTGAACTTCTTCAGCTGGAGCCTCTTCTTCAGCTACTTCTTCTTCTACAACTGGAGCTGCTGCTGCAATACGAGCTTCGTTTGCTGCTTTTTCAGCTTCCAATGCTTTTGCTTTTGCATCAGCGTCTGCTTTAGCCAAGCCATCTTTTTTGGCGTCAACTTTAGCTGCTTTCTCATCTAACCAAGCTTGAAATTTCTTTTCAGCTTCTTCTTCTGTTAAAGCGCCTTTGCGTACACCACCTGCTAAATGATTTTTTAACAATGCACCTTTGTAAGATAAAATTGCTCTTGCTGTGTCAGTAGGTTGTGCTCCATTTTGAAGCCATTTTACTGCACCATCAACATCTAAATCAATAATTGCTGGGTTTGTGTTTGGATTGTAACTTCCTATTTTTTCTAAGAATTTACCATCTCTTTTTGATCTTGCATCTGCTGCAACAATCCAGTAAAAAGGTTTTCCTTTTTTACCGTGTCTTTGTAGTCTTAATTTAACTGACATAAAAAAAATTAATTTGTGAGGTTCTCGACCTCTATTATTAATGAGAGCGCAAAGATACTATATTTTTCTAATTCACAATTAATTAGTTTAAATTTTTATTATACTTTTGAGTCCTTAAAAACGTTATGCCTTTATGAGAAATAGTATTGCAGTTTTTTTAATCGCCATTTTTAGCCTTAGTTGTAGTGATGAAGTTAGGTTTAATTCGCCTGCGATGCAAGCGCATAAAAATGGAAATGAATTATGGAAATCTAATTTCAGAGCAGCTGATATAGATAATGGCGGCTTTGTGATTGAAGGTAGAAACGCTGGAGAAGTTGTACAATTAATTACGACAGATGATACGAGAGGAACGTTTGAAATAGGTATTGATACAGGTAATATTGCGATTTTTAAAGATGCTAACGGCACAGTATATTCTACAGAAAACATGCCAGATCCAAGTGTATCTATTTACCCTCCAACAGGTCAAATTATTGTTGATGACATTGATAATGATGATCCTAAAAACATTTATGGAACCTTTTGGTTTTATGCGTACACAGCAGATGGCTTACAAGCTATAAATTTTAATGAAGGTGTATTTTATAAAATTCCATTACTTGGAGGATTACAACAGATAAATTAAGCTTATAAAAAATATTTATTCATCTAATGTTCCTGTGTAAATGGCAAATCACCATTTGTTCTCATAACGAGGTATTTTTGTTATACGATTAAACTAAACAAGCCAGCATTATGCTGGCTTGTAAAGTGTAAATGATAATTGAAATAACTACTCAATTTCTATTTTTTTAGATGGAATTTCTTTTAACATTTCTTTTTTTAAAAGTTTAAATTTTAAAATTCCGTTTTCATACTTAGCTTTCACCTCTTCTTCAATAATGTCTTCAGGTAATAATAATGTACGCTCAAAAGAGTTGTAATTAAATTCTTTTCTCGTAAAATCATTATTTTCATCTTCCATTTCAGAAGTTTTCTCCACAAAAATCTTCAAATAACCATTGTCTATAGTTATTTCAAAATCTTTTTTGGTTAATCCTGGTGCAGCTAATTCAACTAGATAATAGTCATCAATTTCTCTTACATTGATCGCTGGTGTGTCAATCACATTTTTATGCCAAAAACGATCATTAAAAAAATCGTCTTCGCCAAAAAAATTAGAAAATTCTCCTCCTAACCAAGGGTAACGTCCCTTTTTAGGTTTAACTAATGTTGTCATAATTTTATAATTTTTGGGTTAAACAATTATTGAAATTAAAAGTAATATTTGACATTAATTTAAACAATGACATTTGTCATAAAGCTTGATTATTTTTAAACAAAACCTCATCTACTTTGTGTCGTTATCTTTTGTTCATAACTTTCCATTCCTAAAGCTATTATTATTCTTATTTTTAAGGCTCTAAATTTAGATTTTAAATCCAATTATGTACTTAATATTTGATACCGAAACAACAGGTTTGCCAAAGCGTTGGGATGCTCCAATTACAGATACTGATAATTGGCCAAGAGCTGTCCAAATTGCTTGGCAATTGCATGATGGCATGGGGAACTGTATCGAGCATCAGGACTATTTAATACAACCTGAGGGGTTTAATATACCTTATGATGCCGAAAAAATTCATGGTATTTCTACAGAATTGGCTCAACAAAAAGGCCTACCTCTTGCTGAGGTTTTAGAAAAATTTAATCAAGCACTCGGTAAATCAAAATTTGTAGTTGGACAAAATGTTGGTTTTGATTTAAACATTATGGGTTGTGAATTTTTTAGAGAAGACACCGCAACCAAGTTATTAGAACTTCCAGTCTTAGATACGTGCACAGAACACACTGCTGAACTGTGTAAACTTCCTGGTGGTCGCGGCGGAAAATTTAAACTTCCAACACTTACAGAATTACACGAATATCTATTTGATCAGGCTTTTAACGAAGCGCATAATGCCACTGCTGATGTTGAGGCAACTACACGTTGTTTTTTGGAGCTGATTAGAAGAGAAGAATTTACAAAAGAAGAGTTGGATGTTCAGCCAGATTATTTTAAACAATTTTCTGAAGCTAATCCTAAGGAAATTAAACTTATTGGATTAAAGCATATCAATCTCAAAAAAGCATCAGCTAAAATTCATGAGCAACTGCAGGAGATTCAGGAGATTGATGTTCAAGAATCTTCTGTTGACGCCTCCGAATTAGATAAGGTTAATTTTGTTCATTTACATAACCATTCTCAGTTTTCCGTATTACAATCCACTATAAGCATAAGAGATTTAGTAGCCTCTACTGCAAAGCACAACATGAATGCTGTAGCATTAACAGATCATGCTAATATGATGGGAGCGTTTCACTTTGTAAAAGAAGTAAAGAATCATAACAGAATTATTAAGGAGAAAAATGAAGAGGCTCTTGAAAATGGAGAGTCACCTGTTGGTCAAGAAATTAAACCAATAATTGGCTGCGAATTTTTTGTTTGTGAAGATCATTTAAACAAGTCCCATAAGGATTACGGTTACCAAATAGTAATGCTTGCCAAAAATAAAAATGGATATCAGAATTTGGTAAAAATGGCTTCTATTGCTTACACTGATGGATTTTATTATGTACCTAGAATTGATAAAACTGTCGTTGAGAAATATAAAGAAGATATCATTGTTTTATCTGGAAGCCTTTATGGTGAAGTGTCGAGTAAAATTCTTAATGTTGGGGAAAATCAAGCTGAAGAGTCTCTTATCTGGTGGAAAGAACAGTTTAAAGATGATTTCTATTTGGAAATCATGCAGCATAATCAAGAAGATGAACGACGTGTAAATATGGTGTTAAAGGACTTTGCCAAAACACATGATGTCAAGTTAGTAGCGACTAACAATAATTATTATTGTGAAAAGGAAGATGCCAATGCACATGATATTTTGTTATGTGTCAAAGACGGAGAAAAACAAGGCACTCCAATTGGCAGAGGTCGTGGCTATCGATATGGTTTGCCCAATCAGGAATACTATTTTAAGTCTTCTGATGAAATGAAAGCTTTATTTCAAGATGTGCCTGATGCTATTATCAATATTCAGGAAGTTGTAGATAAAGTTGAAGCTTATGAATTGGCGAGAGATGTATTATTGCCCGAATTTAATATTCCAGATGAATTTAAAGACGAACAAGATTTAATTGATGGAGGTAAACGAGGCGAAAATGCATATCTAAGACATATTACTTATGAAGGTTCAAAAAAACGCTATGGAGAAATCACAGATGAGATCCAAGAACGTATAGATTTTGAACTTGCAACCATAGAAAACACAGGCTATCCAGGATATTTCTTAATTGTTGAAGATTTTATCAGAGAAGCTAGAAACATGGACGTTTCAGTTGGTCCAGGACGTGGCTCTGCCGCTGGATCAGTAGTTGCTTACTGTTTGTGGATTACCAATATAGATCCTTTAAAGTACGATTTGCTTTTTGAGCGTTTCTTAAATCCAGATCGTGTGAGTATGCCAGATATTGATATCGATTTTGATGATGAAGGTCGTGGTCGTGTCATGGATTATGTTATTAATAAATATGGTGCCAACCAAGTAGCGCAAATTATCACTTATGGAACCATGGCTGCAAAGTCTTCTATTCGAGATACAGCCAGAGTTTTAGATCTACCATTGCATGATGCGGATCGCATTGCGAAATTAATTCCAACAATGTCTAAACTGAACAAGATTTTCGGTGTTGATGAAAAGGAATTAAGTAAGAAATTTAGAGCTGAAGATTTAGAAAAAGTTAATCAGTTACTCAATATTGCTGATGGTGACGACTTAGAGGCCGAAACGGTAAACCAAGCAAGAATTTTAGAAGGCTCTGTTAGAAATACTGGAATTCATGCTTGTGGAGTTATTATTACACCAAGCGATATAACTAACTATGTTCCAGTTTCCACTGCAAAAGATTCCGATTTATATGTGACTCAGTTTGATAACTCCGTTGTTGAAGATGCAGGATTATTAAAAATGGATTTCCTTGGGCTGAAGACTTTAACCTTGATAAAGGATACCGTTAAAATTGTGAAGGCCAAGCATGGTATTGAACTTGAACCTGATAATTTCCCAATTGATGATGAAAAAACATATGAGCTATTCCAAAGAGGCGAAACTGTAGGTATTTTTCAATATGAATCTCCAGGAATGCAGAAGCATATGAAGGATCTAAAGCCAACGGTTTTTGATGATCTTATTGCTATGAATGCTCTATATCGTCCTGGTCCAATGGAGTATATTCCAAGCTTTATTGCGCGTAAACATGGTGATGAAGAGATATCTTATGACCTACCAGAAATGGAAGAATATCTTAAAGAAACCTATGGTATTACAGTCTATCAAGAGCAAGTAATGTTATTGTCGCAAAAGTTGGCAGATTTTACCAAAGGTGAAGCTGACGTTTTGCGTAAAGCTATGGGAAAAAAACAGAAAGCTGTTCTTGATAAAATGAAACCTAAATTCATTGAACAAGCTGCTGCAAAGGGTATGGACAAAGATAAGCTTGAAAAAATCTGGAAAGATTGGGAGGCTTTTGCAAGTTATGCTTTCAACAAATCTCATTCTACTTGTTATGCTTGGATAGCCTATCAAACGGCCTATTTAAAAGCACATTATCCTGCTGAATACATGGCTTCGGTGTTATCAAATAATATGAATGACATCAAGCAAGTCACCTTTTTTATGGAAGAGTGTAAGCGAATGAAATTGAAGGTACTTGGTCCAGATGTAAATGAATCCTATTACAAATTCTCTGTAAACCAAGATAATGCAGTTCGCTTTGGAATGGGAGCCATTAAAGGTGTTGGTCATGGAGCTGTAAAAACGATAGTTGAAAATAGAAAAAAAGATGGACACTATAAGTCTATTTTCGATATGGCAAAACGCATTGATTTGCGAGCAGCCAACAAAAAAGCATTTGAAAATCTCGCAAATGCTGGCGGTTTTGACTGTTTCGAGGAAACACACAGAGCGCAATATTTTCATGATGAAGGTGATGGTATAAACTTCCTTGAAAAAACAATTCGCTATGCCAATAAGTATCAGGAAAACGAGAATTCTGCTCAAGTAAGTTTATTTGGCGAATCTAGCGATGTGCAGATTCCAGAACCAGAAGTCCCTCCTTGTGAAGAATGGGGAACAATGGAAAAATTAGCTCGCGAAAAGGAAGTGGTTGGCATTTATATTTCTGGACATCCACTAGACGATTTTAAAATAGAGATGAACACTTTTTGCAATGCTACAATATCGTTGTTTAAAGATTTAGAAAATTATGTAAATCGTGAGTTAACTTTTGGAGGTGTTGTTACGGACGTTCAGCATAGAATCAGTAAACAAGGTAAAGGTTGGGCTTCATTCACCATTGAAGATTATGTAGATACGCACGAGTTTAGAATTTTTGGTGAAGAATACCTCAAGTTCAGGCATTTTTTAATGAAAAGTAATTTTGTCTACGTGAGAGCTTATGTAAAAGAAGGTTGGGTAAACAGAGATACAGGAAAAAAGGGAGAACCACGTATACAGTTTAATAATTTTCAACTGCTGCATGATGTTATGGACACTTATGCAAAGAAACTTTCAATACAGTTTGACATCAAGGATATTGAAAAGGATCGTATAAAGGGCATAAAAGAGTTGTTAAAAACGCACCAGGGTAATCACATGCTTAATTTTGTAATATACGATAACAAAGAGCAAATCAAACTTAACATGCCAAGCAGAAAACAAAAAGTGAAAATTTCACAAGAATTACTTGAAGAGCTGGAAAGTCAGCAAGTGTTTTATAAGTTGAATTAATATCATAACCTCACTCAATCAACTAATAAGTAAAACAAATAGTGTACATGTAAGCTTTGGCAGAATTTTTGACTAATTTTGTAAAATAATTAGAAGTAAACTCATATAAATTAAAATATTATGGCATTAGAGATAACAGATGCAACGTTTGAAGAAACAGTTTTAAAAAGTGATAAACCAGTTATGGTTGATTTCTGGGCAGCTTGGTGTGGACCTTGTAGAATGGTTGGACCAATCATTGACCAAATCAGTGAAGAATATGCAGGAAAAGCTGTTGTTGGAAAAGTAGATGTAGATGCAAATCAAGAATTTGCTGCAAAATATGGTGTAAGAAACATACCAACAGTGTTAGTGTTTCAAAATGGAGAAGTTGTAGGTAGACAAGTTGGTGTAGCACCAAAAAATGCTTATACAGAAGCTATCGATTCACTTTTATAATAAAGTATCTAAAAGAAAACACAAAAGGTTTGCCTAATAAGCAAACCTTTTTTAGTTTAGATAACTCATGAACTTACAAAACGAAGTTAATAAAACCTCAGGGTTTAAAAATCTTGAATTGCTGGCCAAACAAGTTGTTGAAGGCTTTATTGCTGGCATGCATAAAAGTCCATTTCATGGATTTTCAGCAGAATTTGCTGAGCATAAAATCTATAATCAAGGTGAAAGTACGCGTCATATAGATTGGAAACTATTTGCGAAGACAGACAAATTATTTACCAAACGATATGATGAAGAAACAAATCTGCGTTGTCACATTATTGTTGATAATAGTAGCTCTATGCATTACCCTGAAGTGAATGAATTGTCTATTAATTCCTTAAATAAAATCGGATTTTCAGCTTTGGCAGCAGCCTCATTAATGCATATTTTAAAAAAGCAAAGAGATGCGGTTGGGCTAAGTATTTATAGTAATGCTTACGATTATTATGCCCCTGAAAAAGGAAGTGAACGTCATCATAGAATGTTGTTGGAGCAGTTAAGTGACATGGCAGTGTCTAAACCAAAGAAAAAAACCACCAATACTTACGAATATTTACATCAAATAGCTGAAAATATTCATAGACGTTCCATGATATTTTTATTTACAGATATGTTTCAACCAGATATTGATAATGACAAACTTTTTGATGCTTTAAGGCATTTAAAATTCAACAAACATGATGTGATTTTATTTCATGTATTTGATAAAGAAAAAGAGTTGAACTTTGATTTTGACAACAAACCAAAGCGTTTTATTGATGTTGAAACAGGAGATTTCATCAATCTATATGCAGAAAACATAAAGGAAAATTACGAAAAAGCCGTCAATGAATTTTTTAATGACATTAAATTGAAATGTGGTCAATATCAAATAAAATATGTTGAAGCCAATATCAATGAGAGTTTCAATAAAATTCTTACAACTTACATCGTTGAAAGGCAAAAATTTGTGTAGAATGTAAATTCTGTAAAAAATTGACAAAAAACATTTGCGGTATTGAAAATGGAATGTATATTTGCACCTGCAATTATGCAACGGTCTGGTAGTTCAGTTGGTTAGAATGTCGCCCTGTCACGGCGAAGGTCGCGGGTTCGAGTCCCGTCCAGACCGCAAATAAAGCCTCTCCAACAAGAGGCTTTTTTGATATTAAGATGTTGTGTTGTTCTCAGAGAAATCTGAGATATAGTAATACCAAATAAATTTGGTATTCCAATGGAAAGCTTTCCTTTTTTCTTTATAGAAGATTGGGATGCTTTTTTGTTTTATAAAGTTCTATTCTACTTACCCGCAATTTTTTGATACCTTAGTAAAACTAACTAAAAGATTAATTATGACCAAAGTAATAATTTTTGTACTACTGATTACTTTATTTAATTACAATAGTTTTGGCCAAAAGCAAAACACCAAATCAGTTTTAAATAATCAAATAATTGATGCCTCGATATTTAATGGTTTGAAATTTCGTAACCTGACTCCAGCAAGAACAAGTGGAAGGGTTGTAGATGTAGCTATTCATCCTAAAAACAAAAGTATTCGGTTTGTTGCTGTGGCCTCAGGTGGAGTTTGGAAAACTACAAATGCCGGAACAACATGGACACCTGTCTTTGATAATCAAGGCTCTTATTCTATTGGTACAGTTGAAATTGATAAAAACAACCCAATGATTGTTTGGGTTGGAGCTGGTGAGAATAATGCGCAACGTTCTGTAAGCAAAGGAGACGGCATTTATAAAAGTACAGATGGAGGTAATTCCTGGAAAAACATGGGCTTAAAAACCTCAGAGCACATAGGGAAAATAGCCATTCATCCAACTAACTCAGATATTGTATATGTTGCTTCCCAAGGTAGTGTTTGGAAGGCTGGAGGAGAAAGAGGTCTTTATAAAACGATTGATGGTGGTAATACTTGGGAAAGAGTTTTGCATATTAGTGATGATACTGGTATTTCTGATGTCACTCTAGATCCGAGAAATCCAGATATTCTAATTGCATCTGCTTATCAAAGAAGAAGACATTTTGGCATTTTAGTAGGAGGTGGCTCGGAAGGAGGAGCATTTAAATCAGTTGATGGAGGTAAAACATGGGAGAAATTAAAAGGCGGTTTCCCTCAAGGCGAACTAGGCAGGATTGGTTTAGCTCGATCGCCTCAAAAGCCAGATGTTCTTTATGCATTGGTTGCAGGTACTGAAAAAACAAAAGGATTTTATAGATCTGAAGATAATGGATCGAGTTGGAATAAGATGAATGATTATATGGTTGGCGATGCACAATACTATATGGAAATATTTCCAGATCCACACCAATTTGATAAACTTTACATAGTTGAAGTATTTACAAAAGTTTCTGAAGATGGAGGTAAGACCTTGAAATCTATTAACCATGATAACATTCATGTTGATAACCATGAAATAGAATTTAATCTAGATGACCCAAATTACCTTCTCATGGCTGGAGATGGAGGGATTTATGAATCATGGGATCAAGGCGATAATTGGCGATTTATTGATAATTTACCAATTACCCAGTTTTATCGTGTAGGTGTTGATAATGCCTTTCCTTTTTACAATGTTTATGGTGGCACACAAGATAATGCTTCACTTGGAGGACCGAGCAGAACAACACATCGAATTGGCATTAAGAATTCTGATTGGTATGTAACGCAAGGAGGCGATGGTTTTCAAACACGTATAGATCCTACTAATCCTAATATTGTTTATTCCATGTCTCAATATGCAGGCATTGTTCGTTATGATAAAATGAGTGGTGAAAAAGTTGATATTCAACCACAGCCAAATTCAGGCGAACCCCCTTATAAATGGAATTGGGATGCGCCTTTATTAATAAGTGCGTATGACAATAAAACACTTTACCTAGCTGCTAATAAGTTGTTCAAAAGTACAGATTATGGCAGTTCTTGGCAAGAGATAAGTCCTGATTTATCACGCCAAATGGATAGAAATAAAATGGAAGTGATGGGAAAAGTTTGGAGCATAGATGCTATTTTTAAAAATGTTTGGACTTCTCCTTATGGTACTATTGTATCCTTGGCAGAATCACCAATTAAAAGGGGTTTGCTCTATGCTGGCACTGATGATGGATTGATTCAAGTTTCAGAAGATGATGGAAATACTTGGAGAAAAGTAGAAGGCATAGCTGGTGTACCGCGTTTGGCTTATGTATCTGATTTATTTGCATCACCTCATAATGAAAACACTGTTTTCGCTGTGTTTAATAATCATAAATATGGTGATTATAACCCTTATTTTTATAGAAGTGATGATAAAGGCAAAACATGGAAAAGTATATCGTCAAACTTAAAAGCAGATGATTTTGGGTGGACAATTGTGCAAGACCATATTGCAGAAAATTTGCTTTTTGCAGGAACTGAATATGGTTTGTATTTTAGTTTAGATGGTGGAAACCAATGGATACAATTTAAGTATGGAATTCCAACTATTGCGATAAGAGATTTGGAAATCCAGAAAAGAGAAAATGACCTAGTAGCTGCTTCATTTGGAAGAGGTTTTTATATTTTGGATGATTTTAGCCCATTAAGGGATATTTCTAATACTAATCTCTCAAAAGAAAGCCACCTGTTCCCTGTTAAGGATGCTTTGAGCTATACTATTGATAATCCAGATGGAGGATCGTTTGGTGCTAATTTTTTTGCATCACCAAATCCTACTTTTGGAGCTGTTTTCACTTATTATCTGAAAGAAGGAATCGCAACCTTAAAAGGTAAAAGACAAAAAGAAGAAGCTGAAAAAATTGCAAATAATCAGCCTGTGGATTATCCGGATTGGAATGCTTTTACCAAAGAAAAAAGAGAAGACAATCCCGAAATTATGTTTACTATAACAAACGAACATGGTGAACTGATTGCCAGAGTAGAATCTTCAGCAAACCAAGGGATTAATCGTACTGCTTGGAATCTTCGGTATGAGAATAATAGCGCTTTAGTGACGCAAGGAGCTTATAATGTGAGTATGTCACAGTTGGTAAATGGTAATTGGCAAGATCTTGGACAAAGTCAGAATTTTATCGTAAAACAACTTGAAAATAAAACCTTCCCAACAACTGATTTAAAAGAGCAAGAACAATTCAGGAAAGAAGTGATGTCTTTACATGTTGCTATTAGTAATAGTAATGAATTATTAAGTAGCTCAATTAGTGAAATGGAGTCAATTAAAAAGGACGTTAAGAATAAGATAAGTGATCCTAAATTAATTGAAAAAGTTGAAGCGATTAGACAAAGTTTAATGGATTTAGAAATTCAGCTAAACGGAAATGATTTAATAACCAAGAATATGGAACTTATACCTCCTTCTATGGCATCGAGAGTATCAAGGATTAGGTATAGTTTTTACAGTTCAACCTCACCAAGTACATCAACTCAAAAACAGAGTTTTAAAGTAGCTTCAAAAGAATTTTCTGAATGGGCAGAAAATTTTAATAAATTGAATACTGAAATCAATGCATTCGAAAAATCGCTAATTAGCTACGGAATAATGGTTAAATCAGGAAAACAAAAAATTAATTGGAATGATTAAATTGAATTATTTTTAAGTTATAAGCAACCTTTATTCATAAATAACATCTTATAATAAATTGACGCTATGAAAAAGATGTTTTTGAAATGTTTTCTTATTTCTTTTTTATGTTTAGGATGTTCAGCTCAAAATGATAATCTAAATGATGAGACTTCAACCGAGGAAACACCAATAAATACCGAAGAGTTTAGACTGTTGTTTATAGGTAACAGTTTAACCTACACAAATGACTTACCTAATCTTGTTAAAGATTACGGGAAAACAAAAGGAAAATCAATTTCAGTTAAATCTGTGGCATATGGAAATTATGCTTTAATTGATCATTGGGAGGATGGTGAGATTCAAGCACTCATTGAAACCCAATCATACAATTATGTGATTGTCCAACAAGGACCGTCATCTCAAGCTTTTGGGAAAGCATTATTATTAGAGTATGGAGAAAAAATAAGTAATTTGTGTAGTGAAAATTACACAAATCTTGCGTTCTATATGGTTTGGCCTTCAATTACTTATTATGACACATTTCAAGGTGTTATTGATAATTATCGTTTAGTCGCAACATTAAATAATGACATCTTGTGTCCTGTAGGTGAGGTTTGGAAATCACATTTTGATACTACAAATGATTTTTCATATTATGGATCTGATGGTTTTCATCCGTCTTTACAAGGAAGCCAAGTAGCTGCTCAAGTTATTTATGAGGCACTTTTTAATTAAGTATTCAAAGTAATTGGAGCTACTAGTTGCAAGAAATAATTAGTTATTATTTTATATCTCTAAAAAATTAAAAGATATTTGTAACAGATATTAATATTCTGTAATGCAATTCAAAAACTATTATTTACTTGTTCTGTTTGCTTTTTTATTTAATTGCCAGAATGACATATCTCAAATTATTCCAAAAACAGATTCAGATAATGGTGGACTTTTATTGCCTGACGGATTTGGAGCGTTAGTTGTTGTAGATAGTATTGGAGAAAGCAGACATTTAGCGGTAAATAATAATGGAGATGTTTATGTTAAACTAAGAATTAACACTGGCGATAAAGGCAATGTTGCATTAAGGGATACTAATGGTGATGGCAAAGCAGATATAGTTGAGCGTTTTGGTGATTATCCAAACGATGGGAGATTTGCTACCGAAATGCGAATTCACAAAGGTTATTTATATTTCAGTTCAGAACTTGTCGTTTACAGGCAGAAACTTACACCAAACAAATTAATTCCGGAGGGAAAACCAGAAGTATTAGTGACTGATCCTTATCCAATAAGATGGCATAATGCAAAAGCCCTTGCTTTTGATGGTAAAGGTGGAATGTATGTTACCTTTAGTGCTCCAACCAATGCTTGTGAAGATGCAAGGCAAACTTTAAATGATCCCAATGCAGTGATTAAAGGCGAATATCCATGTTCTCAATTAGATATTTTGGCTGGTATATGGAAGTTTGATGAAGATAAACCCAATCAAAAAAAATCTGAAGGAAGACGTTATGCAACTGGTTTAAGAAGTATAGTTGGTATGGCATGGAATGAAGAAGATAATAGCTTATATGCTATGAATCATGGAAGGGATTTTTTAGACAATAGAGCACCTTTATATTTTAGTGAATGGCAAAACACAATACTACCAGCAGAAGAATTTATGAAAATAAAACCTGGAGACGATTTTGGCTGGCCATACACCTATTACGATCACTTTAAAGAAAAAAGAATGCTAGCACCTGAATATGGAGGAGATGGATTAAAAGAAGCTAGTGGTTATGCTGATCCTTTATTGGGAATGCCTGCACATTGGGCGCCAAACGATTTGTTGTTTTATAAAGGGAATCAATTTCCTGCTCGCTATAAAAAAGGAGCATTTGTAGCTTTTCATGGCTCAACCAACAGATCTCCATATCCTCAAGCAGGATACATAGTAGCGTTTATTCCATTTGAAAACGGAAAACCAACAAAACAGTGGGAAGTTTTTGCCGATGGCTTTGCAGGAGTTGATACAATAGTAAATATGCATGATGCTAAATATAGACCAATGGGATTGGCTGAAGGACCAGATGGATCTTTATATATTTCAGAATCAAAACAAGGCAAAATATGGAGAGTCATTTTTAAAGGCGATACTACCTCCTTTGGAGCATCTCACTTAGAGAAAATGGAACAACTTAAAACGACCAAAAGCTATTTAAAAACACCTGCAGAAGAATTAGATAAGATCAAAGTTGAATTAGAAGTGAATAAATAAATTATTTCTTACTTGAATGTGTAGGTTAAGCCTAATCCAGCATAATAATTATTAGGCTCTCCCGGATAATAATATCGAGGTGCACTGCCGCCAAAACCACTTGCATTTATGAGTAACATTGATGCATATTTTTCATTAAAAATATTATTAAATCCAATAAATAGGTTAAACTGTAAGGGCTTAAGTTCAGATGACTTATATCCAATTTTTGAATTAACTAATTCATAATTTTGTGAGTAAATACTATTGTCATCTCTAATTGGGATTTTACCAATACTATGGTAATTTAATAAGGCATAAAAACCGGAAGTAGTTTCAAAGTTTAGAGTAGTATTGAGTGTAAACTTAGGAACTCCTGTTAAATCATTGCCAGAGTAATTGTTATTATCATCAATAAAAGACTTGAATTTAAAATCATTATAAGAAAAGGCGTTGTAAGTGTATACTTTAATTGCATTTGTGCTCACTATTTTGTAATTAAGCATCAGCTCTAAACCATTATAAGTTGTTTTACCAGCATTAATTCCAATAAACTGATCGTCATCTGTACGTCTTGCAACCAATAGGTTTTTTACATTCATTTTAAATAAGGCGATGTCAAATTGAAGTCTATTTTTAAATAGGTTTCCACGACTTCCTATTTCATAATTCCAACCACTTTCAGGCCTAATATTACTATTAATTAAGCCGTCAGGCAATAAAGTTTCTTCAAGTGATGGAGGAGAAAAACCATGACTTATCGATGAATAGAGCATGATATTTTCAAAGATATCATGTGTTACTCCAAATTTTGGAGAAACGACGGTATTAAAGCTATACTTACCAGAATAGTTTGTGATATCAGTATTAAAATTATCTAACAACTTATAAAAGGTTGAATTAATGTTAAATCCGAAGGATAGATTGGTTTTACTGCTAATATCATAATTCGAATCAAAGAATCCATTGACATAACTTCTTTTTTCTTTAAAATCTGAGAGTAAATTGCCCTTAACTGAACCTATTTCTGGTGGATTGTCTTCATAAAGGTTTTCAAAGGTTTGAAAGGCATTAGAATCGTTAAATAGTTCAGCGCCAATGGTCCAGTTTATTTTTTTATTAAACAACGTCGATTTAGAAATAATCCGAGTTCGAATACCAAAACCTTTAGTATTTTCGTTTAGAATGTTGAAAGGACGAGGTTCGTAAGAGTCTAGAAAAGAAGTGAAAACACTCGTTTTTTGTTTGGTGTTTGAACTATAGAGATGTTCCCAAGATAACCCAAACAATCCTTTTTTATAATCTTCATAACCTTTAGAACGATTCCATGTAAACGCTGCATTAGTCGGTTTATTTAAATAGTCGTCTTCATTTAGTGAACTAGGGATAAAAGCTTTTAAATCAATGTAATTAGCAACTAAAGTAATTCTGTTTGAATTATTTATAAAATGTTTGGAAGCAATGGTTACTACTTGTCTTTTTGTTTCGTTATTTTGTCTGAAGCCATTACTATGTAGGTCAGAATAAGTGGCATTTACACTGTTTATGTGATTACCAATATTGGCCTGGAGTAAATATTTTCGCAAACCGAAAGAACCAAAAGTGTAATTTGTTTTAATGGCATTATCTTCAAATAGTCCTTTATTTGGGATTAGTTGAATGTTACCACCAAGGCCAGCTCCGTAAATACTTGAGGAAGGTCCTTTAATTACTTCTATCTGACCCAAAGCACTTATTTCTATGTCTTCAATAGTTGATGCACCTGAACCATTTGTTAAGGGGATATCTTCATAGTATGCTCTTAATTTACTAGTGCCAAACAAGTTTCTTGAACCAATGCCACGCATGGTAATCCTATTAGTTGTTAGAGTGCCATTATGCATATATATTCCTGGTACACTATTGAGAAGAGGTGCAATATTTATTGAATTAGATTTTTCTAAAAGCTTTGAATCAATAACTGAAATTGCTGTTGGTAATTTTTTTAAATTTTGCTGAAAATTATTTGAGCTTATTATAATTTCTGTTAGATTTTCTATGCTAGTAAATAATTCAACCACATTAAATTTAGTTGCATCTAAGGAAACAGCTTTTGAAAAATACCCTTCTTTTGAAAATTTGTAAGAACCTGATTTCGGAATGTAAAAACCACCTTGATCATTAGATATGGTTTTGAAAGTACTATCAGAACTAATTATAACTACGTCTGAAA
>Ga0098073_1000238_pt1 | contig 20274 bp, 22 predicted proteins | sample 31_taG_FD_75060 | JGI IMG/M metagenome (GOLD analysis project Ga0098073, IMG submission 75060) | Marine viral communities from the Gulf of Mexico - 31_GoM_OMZ_CsCl metaG | ecosystem: Environmental > Aquatic > Marine > Oceanic | place: Gulf of Mexico | collected 2015-07-12
ATTTATTTCTAAAGTTTGTGCACCAATATCTCGATTACTTTCTTTAACTGCTTTTACAACTTGACCCAAGCCAATATTGTATTGTCGCATGATTTCTGGGTTCACATCAATTTGGTATTCTTGCACATAACCACCAATGGAAGCCACTTCTGATACACCACTAGCAGATGACAGAGCATACTTAACATAGTAATCTTGAATACTTCGTAGTTCTTGCAAATCCCATCCACCTGTAACGTTTCCGTTTTGGTCACGACCTTCGAGTGTATACCAAAATATTTGTCCTAAACCTGTAGCATCTGGTCCCAAGGCAGGGTTAACGCCTTCTGGTAATAAACCACTTGGTAAAGAATTGAGTTTTTCGAGTATGCGACTTCTACTCCAGTAAAATTCTATGTCTTCTTCAAAAATGATATAAATACTTGAAAAACCAAACATAGAGGAACTTCGAATAGTTTTTACTCCAGGAATACCTAATAAGGAGGTGGTTAATGGATACGTAATCTGGTCTTCAATATCTTGTGGTGAACGACCATCCCATTTTGTAAATACTATTTGTTGGTTTTCACCTATATCTGGAATAGCGTCAACAGCAACTGGATTACTTGGTAAAAAACCAATAGACCAATTAAAAGGCGCGTTAACAGTTCCCCATCCAATAAATAAGACAAGTAATAAAACTGCTACGAGTTTGTTTTCGATTAAAAATTTGATGCTTTTGTTTAGCATTGGATATGATTATTAAACAGTTAGACATTGGTGTTTAGGCACCGAATAAAAAGAATTATCCGTTTAACATGAAGCTAAAGGATAAAATAGTCTATAGTTTAAAAATCAAATTAAATAGGTCTCGTCAATCTTATAGATACGCCTTATGACGAGTGGTGGTTTATATTCTTCATAAGAAGGGACATTACTGTCTAAACCTTCAAAAAAGTGAATATACGTATAAACAAATGAAGCTATAAATACCTGCTGTTGAAATGAAATTTTGACAGGTTGCAGTTGTAGTTCATCTTGACCATCAATTAGTAATTGTTCATTACTGCAACAGTTCTTTTTAGTAATGGTACAACCTTCTTTTAACGGATTGCTCATCTCCATACCACAGCCTTTCGCATTTTGAAAGAGCGCAGTTTCAACCAATGTTTTACCGCAATAATGCATATTAATAGTAAAGGACATTGTAGAGAGTAACACTACAAACACCATTACTAAAGACATTATTTTATGGATTCGTTGTTTCATGGTAATTGCGAAGTTACAAAATTTTAAACATTAGTGTTAATTAACAGAATATTAAAATTATGAATTTAAAATATTATATTAGTTAGTAAGGTTTGCAAATGAGAACTAATTTATTATTACTTAATTTCTACCCTGTCTATACATTAATCCAATCACCTTACTATTCCATTCATAAATAATTCAATAAAATTCCTTCATCTTAGCGATAATCCTTTATCTAATGGTATGTTATTAATCAGTCCCAACCAATAGCTCTATTAAACTAATTTCTGGTCGCATACCCAATCTTCCTGGAAAACCTAACCAACCCAAGCCTCGATTGACATGTAAATATTGGCTTTTATGATTATATAACCCAGCCCAATACTTGTATTTATATTTTATAGGGCTCCACTGTAACTGTTTGTATTGAAAGGCAGCTTGCATACCATGAGTATGTCCAGAAAGTGTTAAGGCTATGTTGGTTTTGTCAACCACTTCTTCTGTCCAATGAGATGGGTCGTGAGACAGCAATATTTTAAATGGAATAGCTTCTCCTTTTTTAATAGCTTGTTGCAAATCGCCATACTGTTTAAATGGTGGTTTACCCCAGTTTTCGACCCCAACAATTGCTATTTTAGCATTGTTTTTTTCAATAATATTTGATTCATTAAGCAATAAGTTAAAATCATTATCTTTATAAAAATCCTTAATGGCTTTAAAATTTTCTTGTTTTTCTTTTTTGGATTTCCATTCACTATAATCCCCATAGTCATGATTGCCCAAAACAGCATATTTACCTATGGTAGCAGATAATTTCCTGAATACTCTAGTCCAGCCACGTAATTCCCAAGCATAATTATTTACCAAATCACCTGTAAAGCAAATTAGATCAGGGTTTAAAGCATTAATCTCAGTGACAGCACGGTTTAGAATATGAAATCTATAATTAAAACTACCTAAATGCAAATCGGAAATATGCACAATTCTTAAACCATTGAATGGTTTAGGCAAGTCTTTTAATTCAATTTTTAAATGATTTGTTTTAAAGTTGTAAACTGATTTAAATATACCGTACACAATAACAAAAAAAGGCAGAAATCCAGAAAACAAACCTATAAGTGGAATAACAAAAAGTGATTCTTTTTCTGAAAACACAAAGTTTGTAAAGAATAAAACTGAAATAACAATGACAAAAATTATTTTAGGAATAAATGAAGATATGGTTAAACCATAAAATGAAGACACGAGCAGTTGTTTGCGTCTTGGGTCTATATCATCCAACCTTATTTTTAGTATAATTATTGATATGATAAGTCCAATCGTAAAAACCCAAAACGCAGCATGTATAGCGTTTGCTAAAAATGTTGAAGAAATAAGATTAGTAATAGCCTGCAGCCAATAAAAAGCTAAAATATCTACTATTAATATGGATAAACATAAAAGTAAAATAGTAAATAATGAATAGCTTCGCATTAGAGCAAAATATTAAGGTTTTTGTATTTTTTTAAGACGACGCTTATCTTTATAAGCCCAATAAATTCCTTTTACATCGGAAGCCCAATCCTGATACATAAAAATAAGTGCAATTTCTTCAAATGTTTCTAACAGTCCGAATACAATCATGACATAAAACAAGGTGTAGTTTGGAGAAAAAAACAATGCATATAGGATGAAAGCACTCTGTATAATAGCAGATATTTTTGCTAAATATGTATGGAACGCCGTCGCTTTTCCGTATTTATAATAAGCAATAATCATTTGGATAATATAGGGTACAAATGCAGCGCAAATTAAAAGGATGTTGTTTCTGATGAATGCCTTCTCCATTATGTATAATCCAATTAATCCTATTGCTAGCGTTACTTGGTCACCAAATGAATCTAGCTGTGATCCTCTGGGACTTGTTATTTTAAGCTTTCTGGCTAAATAGCCATCAATAGCATCAGTTAAATAACTAATCAATAAAAACCATGCAAAAAGCTGTTTTTCATCCAGCCATAACAATAAAACTAGAAAAGGCGCAGCCAAAACTCTATAAAATGAGATCCAATCTGCTATATTATAGTTTTTGAATGTGAGCATAAACTTTTATTTTTATAAAAATACATGAAACGTTATATAATAAAAATGAGGAATGTCATTAAAAAGCAAATAGAATAATCAAGGATCTTTTTAATTAATATGGAAAATTATGTAATTATTTTACCGTCTTCCATTTGAATAATTCTATCTGTTTTTTTGGCAAAATCCTCATCATGTGTAACAACTAGGAGCGAAAGACCTTGGTCATTACTTAATTGCTCAAAAATGTTGAATACATTCTCGGCGTTATGACTATCTAAATTACCCGTTGGCTCATCACCCATAATAATTGTAGGGTTATTAATAAGTGCTCTAGCAATAGCAACACGTTGCTTTTCTCCTCCAGAAATTCGTGATGCGCGCTTATTTGCCAAATGATCTATGTTGAGCGTTTTTAATCTCTCTATTGCATCGTGCTCTATTTCCTGAAGTGATTTTTCAGCCAATTTTTTTGCAGGAAGCATAACATTTTCCAACACCGAAAATTCTGATAACAAATAATGAAATTGAAATACAAAACCAATATGCTTATTCCGTAAATATGATAAGTGCTGCCTGTCTTGACCAGTAATTAGTTCATTGTTTAAAAATAATTCTCCATCATAATCCGTATCCATTGTGGAAAGAATGTAGAGCAATGTAGATTTTCCGCACCCAGATTTTCCCATGACAGAGACAAACTCACCTTTCTTGACCTGAAAATTTATATCTTTTAAAACATGAAATAATACAGGCTTTCTAAAGTATTTATCAATATGTTTAGCTTCTAATATAACACTCATTTTACTGTCCTCTAATAATTTTAACAGGGTCTATTTTTTTAGCTTTTTTCGACGGCAAATAACCCGCCAAAAAGGTTGATAGCATCGCAAATGAAAAACCAATTACAAAAAATAACGGATTCATATTAATTGGATAAGTCTCAACAGTAGGCAATGCTTCTGTTTGAAAAGGAATAGTATCAATTAAGCTTGCTAAACAATATCCTATTAGCAACCCTAAAATACCACCTACAAAACCGATAATCATTGCTTGACTCATAAAAATAAGTTGTACATCTTTACCTGAAAAACCAGTTGCTTTTAATATGGCGATATCATTCATTTTTTCATAAATAAGCATGTTTAGAATATTATAGATCCCAAAACCCGCGACGATAAGTAATGTGATGGAAACGGCATAAGTAATAAGGTTTCTAATGGTTGTTCCCGTTTCAAATTGTGCATTTGCAGTTTTAATATCCATAGCGGTAAGGTTAAACTGCTGCGCAATTTTTTTTGATAATGGAACTGCATCTTCAATATCATATAACTTCACATTAATATCTGTAATATAATTATTAGCTTTCCCCAAAATACGCTGAACTGTTTTAATATTGGTAAAACTTTGAACAACATCTAAATCGGCTATGCCACTTTGATAAAAACCAACTATTTTTAAAGGAAAAACACCTCCATTTATAGCACTTACCTGCACACGATCACCAACTTTTAAAGACATTTTTTTTGCGATTCCAATTCCCAACAAAATACCATTATCTGTATTCTGTAAATCTTGGGCCGAGCCTTCTACAATATAATCTCCCATATTAAAGAGCCTAGCTTCATCAATTGCGTTAATACCTATTAGGTTTCCTCCCAGTTCAATAGAACCTGCCATATAAAAAATTTGGGTTTTTATTTGTGGTAATGCACCTTGTACAATATCATTATTTTCCAAATATTTAATAATTGGCAAGGCATTATGTATTTTTTTTTGACTTAGTTTAGGCTTAATGGAATAAACAACATTAAAGCTTTCCTTACCAGTATCGTATATTGAAATAGGTTGCTTTTTGGAATGTTCAATCTCATTGTAAACATGAATATGGGGTGTTTGATTCAATATTAAATCATCCAACATGCTATTTAATCCCGTCATAAAACACACTAAAGTAATGTAAGCACCTATTCCAAAAGTAACACCCAAAGCGGCTGTAGCTGTTTGTTTAATTTTTGTCAGCAGATGAGTTTTGGCAATATTTAATATGACGCTCCAATTTGCCATTATTCTGGATTGTAAATATATGTGTCTTTGGTAATTCCAGAAAGCACCTCAATGAGCTCCATGTTTTGTAAACCTGTAGTTATGGTAACTAAACCATTATCTGTTTTAACTTTATCATCATCAATTATATAGGCTTTGGGTATCGTTAAGACTTTGTTTTTTGTTGCAATAATAATATTAGCCTCTCCTGAAAGCCCAGGATACAAAACAGTTGGAGGGCTATCAAAAACAGCCTCAATCTTAAAGGTTTGATTACGTTCGTCTTTTTGGGGATATATTTTAGATACTTTCCCTTTGAAAACTTTTCCTTCATAAGCATCCAAATTGATTAAAACTTCTTGCTCTTCTCTAATTTGTACAATATCAACTTCGTCAACTAACATTTCGATAATGAAATTGGTTGCACTACCAATGGACGCTAAAGGCTCCATGGTTGTAACTATCTCACCCGGTTCTTTGTAAATTGCATACACCTTACCATTAATTTTACTTTTAACGGTAAAGTCATTCGTGGCTATTAATGTAGTTTGGTAGTTGTTCTGGGCTTGTTTTACCTGGGTTAACAACTCATTTTTTGTTCTGTTATATTTACTATGCAATAACTTCAAATGATTTAATGCTAAATCGTAACTGAGCTTTCTTGAATCTAACTCTGCTTTAGATCCAATATTCTTATCCCAGAGGTTTTTTTGTCTGAAATAATTAATAGAATCGTTCTTATATTCTAGTTGTGAAGCGGCAATTTCTTGTTCAATACTATTTAAAATGGCAGCTCTACCTTCATAATTTTCCTTTGCTAAATCCAGCGCAAATTTTGCATTCTGCGCATTAAGCTTTGGAGTATTGTTTATAATTTCTATCAGCGCTTGACCTTTAGAAACCAATGTGCCTTCTTCAACAAGATTATTATCTAAAATACCTGCAACAATGGCATAAGCTTTATAAAGACTATCAGGTTGAATGGTAACAGACGAATAGACCGATTCTGTCAAGGTTGTTTCAGTGGGAAGAATTTTATTCTGCTCTTTTGAACACGACAAAATAATTAACGTAATGATAAAAATGCGAATCAATTTCATGATCAATAAACTAGTTTAGACTGTAACAAAATATACTCATTTAAATTTACACTATCTATGGCTCCTACAAGTTTTTCATTTTCTACAACAGGAAAAAACGATCTTCTTTTGCTATGAATTAAGCTATATACTTTTTTAAGGTCGTCATTAACATCCAGTGTTTTAAAGTTGGTGTCCATAACATCTTTTACCAACACATTTCTATTTGAATTATCTATAATGTCTTTATGATATAAAAGCCCGACAATAGTTAAATCGTTTATAACTACAAAGTTATTTTCTGTTCCGGAGATAATTTTGTTAACAACAATATCAATTGAATCATCTGGTTTAAATAATGTAATGTTTATCATCATGGCATCTTCAACTGTATGCCCTTCAAGCAAGGATAAATGTAAAACCATTTGATTCTCGCCATAAGCTCCCAAAAAAACAAAAAGTGCAATAACAATTAGAAATGGATTATACAATAACCCTAATAATAAAAAAATAAGTGCAAAAACTTGACCTATACTCGATGCTATTTGTGTTGCTTTTACACGGTCTATTTTCATCGCTAATAATGCTCTTAAAATACGACCTCCATCCAATGGAAATGCTGGAATAATATTAAATATTACAAGCCCAATATTTACGATAAATAAATAGAGTAAAAAAATTTGTATAGACAGCTCGTTAATTGATTCTAAACCTTCTATTAAACGGATATTTGCCAATTCTTGAATAGGCACAACTAAATAAATCAAAATTGCAATAACAACATTAACCGCTGGTCCTGCTATTACAACTAAAAGTTCTTGCTTTGGTAACTCAGGGATTTTATCCAAACTTGCCATACCTCCAATGGGAAGCAAGATTATTTTTTTTGTTTTGACCCCAAAACGCCTAGCCATTAATGCATGCCCAAGTTCATGTAATACAACACACATAAAAACAGCCAAAACAAAAGCAAGATTAAACAAAATACTTCCTATTGTTCCTCCTCTCTTTAGTTCATCAAAAACAATCCACAAGATTAAAAAGAAAAATGTCCAGTGGACTATAATTTTTATCCCGGAAATACTCCCCAAATTTAAACTTAGTTTCATTTTTGATATTATTACTCAATAATCTTTTTTATTGCCCACTTTCCTTTTTCATTCTTAATTATTACCAGATTATCAGAAATTTGTTTTGCTGCAAATTTTGGAGGTTTACGAAGAAATTTTTTATCTAAAACAATATTAACTCCCTTTTGTGTTAGATAATCTTTGATAATACCATCTGTATTTATAGTTACTTCATAATATTTGTAATACACAATATTTTTATCTAAAACCGGATTTCTACCTATTATTTCTTTATCTAATTCTAATGCTGTCGCAAGGTTATTATTAAAGTTTGTAGCGTTCAAAAACCGAGGTTTAATAACCGTTTTTCCTAAAGTGTTTATGTATCCAAAGTATGAAATACCGTCTTTTTCGGTTACAATTAAACATCTTCCATCTTGAAATATTGGGTAACTACCATCTACAAATTCTGTCTCAACCAAATCATTTCTATAGTCAATTACAATGTCTCCAGCTTTATTTATAAAAGCCCATTGGTTATTTTTTTTAATTGCTGCGACACCATTATTAAATGACGAAACATAGTCCAAATCTTCAATAGTTTGCGAAATTCCAAAAAAAGGGATTAATACTACTGCTATGAATATAATTATTGAATTTTTCATGATTATTCCATTTTAAAATTAATACGTTAAAATTAGGGCTGAACTCGTTAATATAAAATGATATAAATCAGTTCGACACTATTTTCTTGAAGGAATCACTAAAAAAGGAACGTTTAAATGAAATCCTATTTGGTTAATGGTGGACTTAAAAAATAGATTTTCAAAAAATGAATGTTTATTATTAATCATTACAAGCAAATTAATCCGTGCTTTTAGCTGAAAATTTGTAATGGCTTGAGGTACATTTTGATTTTTAACATCATGAAAGAGGTGAGATACTTTTTTCATCCTCGTTTCTAGTATTAATTTATTTTTTTCTTGAAACTCAGTTAAACCATTTCCTATAAAAGCGTGTAAAATATTAATCCTAGAGATATGATTTTGCGCAATCTCAATAATAGGATTTAAATGTAAGTCTTGATATTCAATTTCGTAATCTGTCGGAAAGAGTATTTCGTGCGGTGTTTCAAAAGAAAAGTCACTTGGTATTGCCATTACAGGACATTTGGCATTTTTTATAACACGGATCGTATTTGAACCAAACAATACACCAGTTACGCCGCTTGCACCTTTGGTTCCCATAACAATAATATCCATAATATTATTTGAATAAAGATCATCAATTTCTGATGTAAGATCATTAAATGCTGAAATTTGTAAATACGTATGCTTAGGATTTCTAAATTCTGAATTTATTTTTTCCTGTAATTCATTTAACCCTTTCTGGGATACATTTTTGATGGTTTCAATTATTCCTAATTGAGTAGAGCTTGATTGCATGTATTCAACTTGATAAATAATTGGCGTATAAGCATTTAACAACACAAATTGACACTCTTGATCTTTGAATAATTGCAATGCATATTTTATCGCATTCCAGGAATTTTTTGAAAAATCGGTTGGTAATAATACTTTTTTCATGATAACTTAATTTTTACTTAGTAACTCATCGTGACTATTATGTGGTAATGCTCAAAATGGAATATCCATTTGTAAACTGATTATTCTGCTATAGATTGCAATAACATACTATATAATAATGATAATCATATCTGCTTTTTAAGGTAAATATCTTTTAAAACAATGCTGTCTCCATCTTTGTTAACCACATTTAAATCATACCTAATAATTATTTTAGTCTTCACAGGTGCATAATAATATATAACCCAAGCATCTGCTTCATTTGTTCCAATACAACCATTAGAATATGCTTTTCCTAAGGTCTGGGCATTAGTAGTTGGATGAATTAATTGCCCATTTCTAATTCCATTTATTTCAGTCTCAATAAATGGAATTTGGGGCAGTTTTGTAACCCTCTCATCGTCTCGTTTAGTGACGAAATACTCACGATTATTAACAGGGTTTATATATCGTGGATCTCGAACATGATTAACAATTTGGCCTTTACCTGTTTTGGTTTTTAAATCCTGAACTCTTCCAGACATTTCAAGAAATACTTTTTCATCTCTACCAACTCTTACGTTAAATTCATAAAGCAATTTAGATGCCTCATAAATACGCAATTTAAACTCAGGAATATTAACATCTATAATGGTGTTTTTAAATGCATTTTGAATTTTTGTTGCTAAAGCATAATCAGGAATGATTAAGGTTGAACCTTTTGGTAATGCGACCATTTTTTTTTGATTATAAACAAAAGTGTCTTTGACAATTCTTCTGTAATAATCTGTATTTTGAAGTGTATCTATAATCCAAGGGTTTGCCCTCACCAAGACATGCTCTGTTAGTTTATAAGATGTTAATGAATCGTATTTTTTTACAATAGAGTCAATGAATTGAAAATAATTTTCAATAGTTATACTTTTATTTATTAAAACCTTATTAAGTTTTATTTTTTTTACCAACTCCTGGTTTAAAACTTTGTCATCATTAGCTTTTAAAAATGGCCTATCGGTCTTTTGGTAGGAACTCAAAATTAAGGCTAACAAAAGTATTGTAAACGTATAGATATATGACATTCTTCTGTTCACTTTACCAATAGGATTTTATTTAAATTATTTACCAAACATTATGTGGCCTTATTTAGAAAATATTTAATAATATCGGCAGTAGATACTATACCTACTATCTTATTATTCTCTAACACAGGGACTGCATGAAAGTTGCCTTCTGCTAATACTTTAGAAACTTCTTCAATTGTAGAACTTGAGGTTAAATAAAATGGATTTTTCGTCATTATATCTTTTACCTTTAATTTTCTATAAATAGTGTTGTCATCACTAATTCCAGCTCCAGAAATATTATACATAAAGTCTATTAAACTAACCATACCTATTAACTTTCCGTTTTCTTCAACAGGAATATGGTGATGAAAATTGTCCTTTTCATAAATATGCTTAACATCCAAAAGCTGTTGTTCTGGTGTTACACAAACCACATTCTTGGTCATTACTTCAATTATTGAATTAGTTCTCATCTCATTAATATTTAATTATAATAATATACTTAAAGTTAAGGCATAATTTGATCTCAATATATGACTAATGTCATATAAAAATAGAGGCTTTATTTATACATTTATTTCCATATTCCAATTAAATAGATAATAATGAAAACAAAAACAATTTTAGAGTTGCTTACACTAAGTTCTAGTCTTTATTACATAGCAAGAGATACTCATTTTCTGGAAAAAATAAATGAGTTTTCTGAAAAAGGAAAGGACAGTATTAATAGAATTGTGTCAGAATCTCAATTAGACGAAAATGGGAATGAATTGGAGTTTGTTGAAAAAATAATTTTGAAAACTCATGAGCTAAAGCAAGAGCTTGACGATAAAATTGAAGAAATGATTGTTAAGTTCTATAAGAAAATTAATATAGCTCACTTGGATGAAATAAAAGCTTTAAATGAAAAGCTTGAAAAATTGGATGCAACTGTTGCATTGTTAGAAGCAAGAATTAATAAAATGGAATCATAAAATAATGGGGGTTATAGCTGGAATTGGAAAGAATTTTAAATCCATCTCTAGATACAATCAAATAATTAAAGTTCTTATTAAATATGGCTTTGAAGACTTGGTTGATTATTTAGAGGAAAATAAGGAATATTCCTTTTTGCGGAAATTAATTCCAAAATCCTCACGTAAACAAGCTAAAGAGCATAGCAAATGGGCAAAAATGAGATTGGTATGCGAAGAGTTGGGTCCTACGTTTGTGAAATTTGGTCAAATTTTAAGTAACAGACCAGACTTAGTTCCATTAGAATTAACTTTTGAATTAGAAAAACTTCACGACAATGTGCCTCCGATGCCAGAAGATGTGGCCAAACAAGTGGTGGAATCGGAGCTAAAAGATAAAATAGAAAACTTGTTTGCTTGGTTCGAGCCTAAGCCATTTGCATCAGCTTCAATCGCACAAGTACATATGGTAACCTTACACTCTGGTAGACGTGTAGCTCTAAAAATTCAACGAACTGGCATTCATGAAGTTATTGAAGAGGATATAAAGGCAATGTATAAAATTGCCGATATTTTAGAAAGGAGAATACCTTCTCTAAAGAGCTTTGATCCTATTGGGCTTGTTAAAAATTTTGAAGATTCAATTCTTAAAGAAATTGATTTTGTAAATGAATCCATAAATATTCAAAGGTTTTACAACAATCTTAAAAATGACACTTCTTTAGACCAATTTGCCGAAGCTCCAAAGGTTTATACATCACTTACGACCACAAAGGTTTTAGCTATGGAGTTCATTTCTGGAATTAAAATAAATCAAGTTGAAGAACTTAAATCCAAAAATATTGATACAAAAATTATAGCTAGACGATTAGCTGTCAGTTATTTTAAACAAATTTTTGAATATGGTTTTTTTCATGCCGATCCACATCCTGGAAATTTATTAGTACTACCAAATAATCATATTTGCTATTTAGATTTTGGTATGATGGGAAGTATGCTACCTAGAGATATTTCAATTTTCAGCAAACTATTTATAGCTATTTCTAACAAAGACGTTAGTAATATCATTAAAACTTTACAGCAACTTTCAAATAACGTTTCTATTGCAAACATGAGAGACTTAGAATTTGATATTAATGAGTTTGTCGAAAAATATTATGTTCGAGAAATACATGAAAATGAAATGAGTACGATACTGTTGGATTTAAAAGATATTATTATTGTTCATGGCTTAAAAGTACCCACCTATTTTTTCCTTTTTGCAAGATCTTTAGTAACCCTTGAAGGAGTTATTGATAAGCTAGATCCAAAATTAGAGCAATTCGAAATTGTCAAACCCTATTTGAGAACAAATGTTGCTAAAAAATACAACCCAATTAAAATGGGTAAAAAGGTTGTGAATTCTATTGTAGAAATTACTGATTACATGGAGGAATTTCCATCAGATTTAAAAAATGCCATACGTAAGATTAATTCCGGTCAAGTGAAGGTTGATCTAACACATAAAGGCATGGATCCTATGATTCATACATTACAAAGAATAACAAAACAATTGATTGCTGCTGTCACTATGGTTGCGCTTATTGTTGGTGCATCATTATTTATAGTTTTTGAAATCGGTTCACTTTGGAATGGTATTTCTGTTATAGGTATACTTAGCTTTACTTTAGCATTAATTTTAGGATTTGGTATGTTACGGAACATAAAAAAGGGAGATTATGACTATTAATCATCTTTAACAAACAACTGTGATTTTAAATTAAAAAGACACGCTAATTAGCGTGTCTTTTAATTAGATATTTAATACCTGTTATGGCTTAGAAAAAGCCTTTTTGAAATGATCAAACGCTTCAGAAATTTCATTTTGAAAATGTTCAAACTGTGTTTCTTTTTTATCCTCTTTACCATACTTAATTTTAAGTTTATCGATAAAAGAATTGAAGTCCTGTTTTCCTTTTTCAAAAGTGTCTTTAACTTCAACACTATCTTTATTAAATTTTTGCTCTAAAATTTCTAGTTTAATCTTAAACTGTTCTATTTCAATTAATGTTAATGAATACATTTTATTCAAAGTCTCATTAGTTTTAATTTTTACCTCTATATCATGTAAAATTAACAGTAATTGCTTTTTTTGCTTTTTAAAAATTTCTTTAGTCTCTGCTTTTCCTAATGCTAACTGAACACGTAGTTCATCAAATTTAGTGTTGAGTTCATTAATTTTTTCTTTAACACCTTTTATTTTAAACTCACTATCGTGTACAAATAGATTAAATTTCTTTTTGACCTCTTCAAATTTATCTTGAGCCTCTGCTTTTCCTAAGGCAGCTTGAACTCTAAATTCTTCTATCTCAGTCGCAGTTTTTCTAAGAGCTCCTACAACTTTTTCTACAAATTGAATGTCTTCATTATTTTTCATGACTTCTTAATTTACGATGATATTAAATATCAAAATAAAACTTAAAACGTACAATGATAATTATCAGTTTTAGACAATTTTTTAATTATTTTTTTATTCCTTTTTTACTTTATCACTAGTCATCCTAATGATATGATATATATCATTTTATTCATCAAAATTTTCTTATACATTCGTTAAAGCTTGTTACAATTTTTGGCATGTTAGTATCTCATAACATAAAAGCACAGTTAAAATCCTTTTTAATTGAAATTGGAGAACTTTCGTTGTTTACTGGGCGTTATTTCAGAGAAGCTTTTAAAAGACCATTTGAATTTAAAGAGTTGTTACGACAGTGCTATCACATGGGTAACCGCTCATTGTTATTAGTAGGTATTACTGGTTTTATTATTGGTTTAGTTTTAACTTTACAAACTCGACCTACATTAATGGAATTTGGAGCCGTATCATGGATGCCTTCTATGGTAAGTATCTCTATTGTAAGAGAAATAGGACCTATTATAACAGCATTAGTCTGCGCTGGTAGAATTGGTTCAGGTATTGGTGCTGAATTAGGCTCTATGAGAGTCACAGAGCAAATTGATGCGATGGAAGTTTCTGGTACAAATCCATTTAAATATTTAGTTGTTACACGTGTTTTGGCAGTAACATTAATGCTCCCATTGTTAGTAATTATTGGAGACGTTATTGCAATATTTGGTTCTTATTTAGTTGAAAACGTGAAAGGAAATGTATCATTTATGCTATATTTTAATCAGGTCTTTGATGCTCTAGAGTTTGGAGATATTATTCCCGCTACTATCAAATCCTTCTTTTTTGGATTAGCTATTGGAATAGTGGGTTGTTTTAAGGGATATAATTGTGAAAAAGGAACTGAGGGAGTAGGTAAAGCAGCAAATTCCGCAGTTGTTTTTACTTCATTATTACTCTTTATCATTGATTTTATAGCTGTTTTCGTAACTGATATTTTTTATGACCTATGACTGAGAATAAAATCATATCAAACCGAGAAATTGTTCTTAAAATAAAAAACTTGTATAAAAGTTTTGGAAATAACCATGTCCTTAACGGGTTCAATATGCATCTTTATAAAGGCGAGAATTTGGTAATTATGGGTAAATCTGGTTCTGGTAAATCAGTTATGATTAAATGTTTGGTTGGATTATTAGAAGCAGATAGTGGGACAATATCAGTTATGCATAAAGATATAACCAAACTTGATCAAGAAGCTTTAGACATTTTGAGAGCTGATATTGGGTTTTTATTTCAAGGCAGTGCGCTATACGATTCTATGACTGTACGTGAGAATTTAGAATTTCCATTGCGACGTCATACTAAAAAATTTGGTAAGCATATTGATACTAATGAGTTGGTAGTTGAAGCACTAGAAAATGTAGGTTTAGCTAATGCTATAGACTTAATGCCTTCTGAATTATCAGGCGGCATGAAACGCCGTGTTGCCCTGGCTCGTACTCTTATTTTACAGCCAAAAATTATTTTGTATGACGAACCAACAAGTGGATTAGATCCAATAACTGCAAAAGAAATTACGATTTTAATGCAGGATGTTCAAAAAAAATATGGAACCTCATCACTAATCATTACTCACGATGTTGATTGTGCTCGCGCAATTTCTGATAGAATGATATTACTTATAGATGGTATCGATTATGCAGTCGGGACATATGAAGAATTATCTGCTTCAACAGACCCAAAAATTAAAGCCTTTTTTAAACATTAAAAACTATGAAACATTCAAACTCACAAAAACTAAGGTTAGGTTTATTTGTAATTGCGGGAACAGTATTATTTATAGTTGGCGTATATCTTATAGGTCAACGTCAAAATATGTTTAAAAAGACCTTTACAATTAGTACATATTTTCAAAATGTAAATGGTTTACAAAAAGGAAATAATGTGCGTTATTCAGGTATTGATATAGGAACCGTCAAAGATATTATTATGATTAACGATTCTACTATTAAAGTAGATATGAATATTGACGAAAAAATAATTACACATATTAAAAAAGATGCTATTGCAACTATTGGATCCGATGGGTTAGTTGGTAATATGATTTTAAATATTGTACCTGGAAATGGCCATTCAGATATTATACGTAATGGTGATACTATAGAATCGTACAGCAAGATTGGGGCAGATGACATTTTAAGTACTTTAAGCGTGAGTTCTGAAAATGCCGCTATACTAACATCAGATTTATTAAAAATAACCTCGGCAATGCTTAAAGGAAAAGGCACCGTTGGTTTACTTCTTAATGACACAATTATGGCTCAAGATTTAAAGCAATCTGTTAATAATCTTAAGGACGCTAGCAGAAATGCTGCAAACACGATAAATGAATTAAATTCAATGATTTATTCGTTAAAAACAAATGAAGAAACTGTTTTAGGTATGCTAATGAATGATACTATTTCTGGTGAAAAGCTGAAAAATATTGTTGGTCATCTTGAAACATCAAGTTTAGAAATTGAAAATGTATTAGCTAGTATTAATACCACTGTTGAAGATTTTAACTCGAGTGAAGATGGTGCATATAATTATATACTTAAAGACACATCCTTAGTAAATAGCTTAAAATCTACTCTTAAAAACATTAATGAAGGTACTGATAAGTTTAACCAAAACATGGAAGCTCTAAAACATAATTTTTTAACTAGAGGCTATTTTAAAAAGCTGGAACGCGAAGAGAAAAAACAAGCAAAAAAAATCGATAAAGAAAATTAATAATTAAGTAACCGTACAATTATTCAAAATGGTTTAGAAATGCTTCTAGGTATTCGATCTATTTTACTTAATTTATCGCTTTGTCAGAACCTATCCAATTAATAAGTACACATTATGATATTAAAAATGCAATAGCAAATTTTATATTAGTATATCATTTTCATTACCTTTTCTTCCCAGTAATGTTTTCTATTTTTATTAAATAAACGACTGGCGATTCTCCTTTATAAATTTTACTTGAAAACTCACTCAAGAAATCAAGTTTAGTACGTTCTTTTTCCATAATAACGTCCTTCACTCCTAAGGAAAATGCATGTAAATATGCCTTTGCATTACTCCCAAAATGTTGTTCAAACTTACCATGAACTAATATCGATTTCCAATTATTTACCGTAGATATTTCTGAAACCTGAAGTGATACTGCGCTATTTTCTCTCATGGCTTTTATTTTGTGACCTTCACTTGAATAACCAATAATAGCATTACTCGGCTTATCATAATAATAAGTTATAGGCACAACGTAAGGCTTGTTTTGATATATATAAGACAAATGACCTATGTAATTATTCTCAAGAATGAATTTCATTTCTTTATCTTCTAAGTTTTTAATCATAGCTATCGCATTAGATTTCTTATAGTTTTGAAAGTAATTAAATTTCGTGATTTTTTTTGACATCTATTTTAAGTTCCGGAACTTTAATTAGTTCAATAGTTGTAGATGCCAGCATAACTTGACCATTTGTGTTTTCTATTGCTTTCCCAATTAAATCATTTAGAATGTGCTTGATCATTCTTCTTTTCTTAAAATCTACGATGTATCTTAAGTTAAATTGTATCCAATTATCAGTAAGTGATACGGCTAAAGTTGGATCAACTTGGGCATCTTCAATATAATATTTATTAACGACATCTTCCCATTGTGATTTTGAATTTGCCGTAAATTCTGAAAGTACTTCTGAGGCTATTTTAATAATGATAGATTTCGCCAATTCGACATCAGATCCATATCGAATAGGTAAATTAACTTCGTCCCAAATAAATGGAAAGTCTTGCGAGTAGTTGTAAATAGGCCCCTTAAACACAAACGCATTGCTTAATTTTACAATACGTCCACTATAATTGTCACTACTTACCCATTCACCTATTTCCATCATTGTGGTGTAAATACTATCGACATCTATAACATCACCTTTTATTCCATGTATTTCAATACGATCGCCAGGCGCATAAACTTTAACAAGAAATATATAAAGTGACCCTGCTATACTTAATATTAGCTCTTGTAAGGTAAATGCAATACCAGCAGTAAAAAGACCAATTATTAGTGTGAAATCTTTAATAGTGCCCGTAAAATAGGATATGGCAATAATGACTAATAAAATATAACCTAAAATTTCTACGCCTTTTTGTGATTTATATCTAATTGAGGTATTGGGTATATTTTTTTTGAGCTGATTCCTTAACAATTTAATTATAATCAAAACTACTATAACCACAATGAGAAACTTTGCTATGTTCCATAACAATGGGTTATCCTTAATCCATTCTTGTATTTGTTCAGTTGCTATCATAGATTAATACATGCAAAGTCTATCCTATTACTCATTTTTTTAATTCAATATCTAGCCTTGCCAATAACATTAATTCTGATTTATTCACTTTTGAAAACGATGAAGCTATTGCTCTAGCTGTTTTTATTATAAGTTTATTAATATCAATAGTAAACAACGCTTTATGTTCATTTTTAAAAAGCAGAAAGCTGCTATAGCATTCTTCCGCATTATACTCATTATCTTCATACAGCCATAAAAACGTATTTACAATAGCTTGTTCAGCTTCTAACTTTAAATTATCATCATCAAAATGAACTAATAACCATTCCTTATCTACTAGTTCTTTTAGTTTATCAATTTCTTCTCGTCTTACACTTCCATCTATTGCGGCCATAGCAAAAAATAGTTTCCCAAGGTTTTGATGAAATTTAAGTACTAAGTTTTTCTTGGTGTCCATTTTACGTGTCATTTACATGAAAATAAATACTTATGATTAATTTAAATATGATATTAATCCGTTCACTATATGAAGAAAAAGCCTATCAATAATGAAGCGAAAGGTAAACACACTAGGCTTTCTTATACTTTTTTAACGCTTGGGCATTACCAAAATGGGTATGTCCGATTTAAAACCAAAATCTTCAACAGTGTGAGTTGTGAAAAAGCGCTCAAAAAAAGAATGCTTTTTGTTTACCATAGCGATTAAATGAATATCGTTTAATTTAATATAATCATTAACCTCCTTAAATACTTCTTCTCCTTTTAAATCAATAAATTTATGGGAAGAATGAGTAAATAATTTATCTATTCCTTTTATATTTTTTTCTTGAACTTCCGTGAGTGCAACATCCTGTGAAACATGTAAAATATGAGCAGTTGAATGATTAGATTGTATGATTTCTTGTAAAACGAATAAGTCTTTACTGTCATATTTGGTTAAATAATTTGAAAGAAAAGCAATCTTTTTAGGTTTCTTATATTTAAAATTATCAGGAATTGCCAAAACAGGTACACTTCCCCTATGCATAACTCTTACTGTATTACTGCCAAAAAAGACTTTTTCCAATCCTGAAGCTCCTTTTGTTCCCATGACGATTAAATCTATTTTTTTTACTTCGCAGATTTGATTTATAGAATCAATAAAATTATCATAATCTACAATAGGGAATAACTTATGTTTTGGGTTATTATTCTTAGATTCAATACTTTGAATCAAATTATCTAAGGACTTTTTTGCCGTATCAATAATTGCCTGATATAAATTTACTGATGGTGAGGCAGTCATTAAATCATCAGATATGAACGATGAGGCTTTATGAACATTTAATACATAAAAAGTACAATCAACATCTTTAAACATTTTGATTGCGTAATTAATCGCATTTAAAGAGTTTTGTGAAAAATCTGTTGGCAGTAGTATTGTCTTCATAACTCAAAAATATGTTCTAAAATACATCTCAAAAAAGGCAAAAACCATGACATAAGTCAGTTTACAAAATTATTTATTGTTTTTCGTGAAAAAATTACAATCTTTGATTTAACAATTTGTTTTCGGCACAATAAATGATTGTATTTTCGTTATTAATAAAAAATCACATGAATCGAATACTATTAACCATTGCATTATTAATTTCTTTATCCATAAATGGTCAGAATAACACAATTGCTGCTGGTGAAAAATTAACTTTTAGTGCATCATACAATATGTCTGGACTAATGACAGATTTGGCTCAGGTAACAATGGAAACTAAGGAGGTTAAAACTTCTAAAGCTACATTAATGAGATTAAGATGCAACGCCCAGACCTACAGTAAATGGGATAATTTTTTTAAAATCTATGATGTTTATGAAACTTATGTAAACCCAAAAAATTTAGTGCCTTATTTACATAAACGTGAAATAAATGAAGGTGGGTACTATAAAAAAATGCAGTATAATTTCGATAGAAACCTAAACAAAGTTAAGAGTGTTAAAACTAAAAGAAGAAAGGATGGAACCTTTTGGGATGAAAACAAAAACTTAACTATTGGAGCAAAAACTAATGATATTGTAACTACCATTTATTACATCAGAAATTTAGACATTCATAAAGCAACTGTTGGCAGCTCAGACACATTCACTATTTTGTTTGATAATGAAGAAACTAAAATGAAGCTAACCTTATTAGGAAAAGAGACTATTAATACAAAAATTGGCAAAAAAGAATGTTACAAGCTTTCTGTTTCCTTGAACAATAATGTTCTTTCAGGTGAGAATAATAATCTTCTTTGGCTTACAGCAGATGCCAATAAAATTCCAGTATATGCCAAATTTAAAGTACCTGTTGGAAATGGCGAACTGAAAATACAAAGTGCAACAGGTTTAAAACATTAAAATCATGAGAGTATTAGTTCTTACATTAAGTATTATTTTAACAATAGTTGGATTAGCATTATCAATACTACCCTTTGGGTTAATAGCATTAATACCAATTATAGCTGCATTTATTC
>Ga0098073_1000239_pt1 | contig 20205 bp, 14 predicted proteins | sample 31_taG_FD_75060 | JGI IMG/M metagenome (GOLD analysis project Ga0098073, IMG submission 75060) | Marine viral communities from the Gulf of Mexico - 31_GoM_OMZ_CsCl metaG | ecosystem: Environmental > Aquatic > Marine > Oceanic | place: Gulf of Mexico | collected 2015-07-12
AGCGACGAATTTAAAGTGCCAGTAAAATATATTGGAGTAGGTGAAGGTATTGAAGACCTTCAAGTCTTTAACAAATATGAGTTTGTAGATAGTTTTTTTAAGTAGAAAACTTAAAACAAAAATTGCTTAATTTTAAAAAATGAGCAATAACATTTACCATAACTTTATGACTTAACGGATTGAAAAACTATGTAGAAAAAGGAATCATTGTTCCTTTTGAAGAAAGAAATTGAATAAATTACTATTTTAGTGCAAAACACTAATCATGCGTCATTTAATTTATTTCTTTATTATACTTTTTATTTGGTCTTGTAAAGAAAACCCTTCATCCAAAGAGCCTTCCGATAAGTTAGTCGAACCTTCAACTGACTCCATTAGTATAGGTGTCACCACATTTAAAGAAGCTGAAGTCAAAGATTTCAGGGAATTCAAAGTTTTAGATTCAAAGTACATCAACACTTCTGAACTTTGGAGTCCGTTCCAAAGTCAACTAAAAAACTTTTCAGAAAATGATTATCAAACCTTAATGCCACTCATCCTTGAACAAGATATTCCAGCGCTTCAAAAACATATTGCTGATGGAAAGTTGAATTATGAAAAGCTCACTAAGTTTTATCTCTATCGCATTAGAAAGTTTGATAGGGAAAATGATTTGTCATTAAACTCAGTCATTTCCATCAATCCGAATGTTATTGAACAAGCCAAACAAGCGGATAAAACGCGATTTATTGATGCACCACATCCTATTTTCGGCATGCCAATTTTATTAAAAGACAATATCAATGCTTCTGGAATGCCAACTACAGCAGGTGCTGTAGCTTTAAAAGACAATATAACTGAGGATGCTTTTATTGTTCAGCAATTAAAAAAACAAGGTGCTATTATTTTAGGAAAAGCTAATTTAAGTGAGTGGGCTTATTTCTTTTGTGGTGATTGCCCAAGTGGTTATAGCGCTATTGGTGGACAAACCTTAAATCCTTATGGTCGTCGTGTTTTTGATACTGGAGGTTCAAGTTCTGGTAGCGGAGTGGCTATGGCTGCAAACTTTGCTGTGGCAGCTGTTGGTAGCGAAACCTCAGGCTCAATTCTATCACCTTCGAGTGCAAATTCGATTGTCGGACTCAAGCCAACAATTGGATTAGTGAGTAGAAGTGGTATAGTACCAATTTCATCAACCCTCGATACTGCTGGACCAATGACCAAACATGTGATTGATAATGCTATTGTTTTAGACGCTATGTTTGGTGAAGACTTATCAGACTCCAAATCAATTTATGCATTGTGGCTCAACGGGTTTTATTATGAGGATTTACCGCAATCTAAATCGCTTGACGGGAAGACATTCGGTGCGTTTAAGCGACTATTATCGGATTCTTTATACGTTACAGCAATAGAAGATTTAAAGGCATTAGGAGCAACGATTGTTGAAGTAGAAGAAGGCGAACGACAACTTCCAAACTTTATTAATCTATTGAATTTAGATATGAGAAATGATTTGCCACTATACCTCAATACTTATGCAAACCCTTCATTAGAGATTCATTCAGTTTCGGATGTCATCGATTTTAATAAAACCGATTCTTTAGACATAATGCCTTATGGTCAGAAGTTATTTCTTGGTATTGTTGCCGATGAAGGTGATGAGAATTCTTTAAAACGAATAAAAGATTCACTTAACTATATTGGAAAATCTTTTTTTGACCAACCACAGAAAGCTAATAACTTAGATGGATTTTTATCCATTAATAATTATCATGCTGGTTTGGCAGCTGTTGCTGAGTATCCTGCAATAACAGTTCCAATGGGTTATGAAGCTAATGGCAAACCCAAAGGATTGACGTTTATTGGCAAACGATTATCTGAAAAACAATTATTGGAATACGCTTATGCTTATGAACAAGCAACCAAGAAGCGTCAATCACCAAAAAATTATAACTAGATAGTTTAATATTTAGAAGTTTAAGGTTGTATCTTTGCAGCCTTAAAATTAGGTATGAGAACAAAATCACTTAAAAAGAATAAAATCAATGTGGTAACTCTTGGTTGTAGTAAAAATGTTTATGACAGCGAAGTGTTAATGGGACAACTGAAAGCCAATGGTAAAGACGTTGTACATGAAGAAGAAGGTAATATTGTAGTGATAAATACTTGCGGTTTTATCAATAATGCTAAAGAAGAAAGTGTAAATACCATTTTGGAATTTATGCAAAAAAAGGAAGCTGGAGATGTTGATAAAGTATTTGTAACCGGTTGTTTGAGTGAGCGTTATAAACCTGATTTGCAAAAAGAAATTCCAAATGTAGATCAATATTTTGGTACCACAGAATTACCAAGTTTACTAAAAGCTTTAGGAGCAGATTACAAACATGAACTTATAGGTGAACGTTTAACCACTACACCAAAAAATTATGCATACTTAAAGATTGCGGAAGGTTGTGATAGACCTTGCAGCTTTTGTGCTATTCCTTTAATGCGTGGAAAACATAAAAGCACACCAATTGAGGATATTGTGGTTGAGGCTGAAAAGTTAGCAGCGAATGGTGTAAAAGAATTGATTTTAATAGCGCAAGATTTAACCTATTATGGTTTAGATTTATATAAGAAACGAAATTTAGCCGAATTACTAGAAGCTCTAGTGAAGGTTGAAGGTATTGAATGGATTCGTTTACACTATGCATTTCCAACAGGCTTTCCAATGGATGTGTTGGATGTGATGAATCGTGAGCCTAAAATTTGTAACTATTTAGATATTCCTTTGCAACATATTAGTGATTCAATTTTAAAGAGTATGCGAAGAGGAACCACAAAGGAAAAAACGACCAAGCTCTTAAACGAGTTTAGAGCAAAGGTTCCTGAAATGACTATTAGAACGACATTGATTGTTGGTTATCCGGGAGAAACAGAAGAGGATTACCAAACGCTTAAAGAATGGGTTCAAGCGATGCGTTTTGAGCGTTTAGGATGTTTTACCTATTCGCATGAAGAAAACACACACGCTTATAACTTGGAAGACGATGTACCAGAAGAAGTGAAGCAAGAGCGTGCCAATGAAATCATGGAAATTCAATCTCAAATCTCTTGGGAACTCAATCAAGAGAAAATTGGTAAGGAGTTTAAAGTGGTTATTGATAGAAAAGAAGGCGATTATTTTGTTGGACGTACCGAATTTGATTCACCAGATGTTGATAACGAAGTACTCATTGATGCAACAAAGACTTATCTAAAAACAGGGGAATTCACCAAAGTGAAAATAACTGATGCAGCTGACTTTGATCTTTATGGTGACGTAGTATAAAGTTGAATTGTAGGATAAAGAAAAATCAATTAAAAAAGTGACTTTATTGCATATAAGGCGTCATAAATATTAAAGACAACTTAAAATGAATAAAGCTAGGCAACATAATAAAAATAGAATCGTATTTCTATTTGTCATATGTTCAATTTTACGTGTAATACTTATAGTTATTTTCTAAAACTGATAAGCTAATCCAACCTGAAGTGTATTTAATTTTCTGGATACTCCAGGTCCATTGTCCAATAATCTACTTAAAGCAAAATAAGGTCTTGCCTCAATGAAAAAATGTGGTGCTACCTCATAATTTGCTCCAAAAAAGAAACCAAACATAAAGTTATTGAATTGGTCTGTTTCGACATCACCAATACCTAATAAAAACTGTCCTTCAGGTCCAATAAAACCCGTAAAATTATTGGCTAATTCAAATTTTAATGAGACTGGAATATGAATTAAATCAATATTGTCATTAATATTATATCGAGACGAGCTATATATCATTTCAGGTTGTACGCTAAACGTTTCAGAAGTTGGGAAATTTACAAAAGCTCCAACATAAATGCCAGCGTCGCGTTGCACATAGTCACGACCTTGGTCTTCTATTTTCATATGGATATTATTGTATCCAGCTTTGATGCCAAAAGAAGTTTTTAATACATTGGAATTATCATCTCCTTGTGAATATACGTTTGTAGCAATAAAAAGAACGCAGAATAAAATTGATAAGTGCTTCATTATTAAATAGATTATTTTAATTTCTCCTTGAAAAAATCAACGGTTCTCTGCCATGCCAATGTTGCTGCATCTTTATCATAACGAGGAGTTGTATCATTATGAAAACCATGGTTTGTATCTGGATAAAAATGAGCTGCGTATTCTTTATTATTAGCTTTTAACGCCTTTTCATAATCTGGCCATCCAGCATTTACTCTCTCATCTAAACCAGCATATTGCAACATTAAAGCTGCGTTTATTTTTGGTACGTCTGCGTCTTCTGGTTGTCCACCATAAAAAGGAACAGCAGCTTTTAACTCTGGAATACGTACAGCCATCATATTAGAGATCCAACCTCCGAAACAGAAACCTACAACACCAATATTACCATCACAATTTGGATGTTTGCTTAAGTAGTTATATGCTGCAATAAAATCTTCAAGCATTTCGCCACGATCCCGTTTACGTTGCAAAGTTCTACCTTCATCATCTGTTCCTGGATAACCACCTAATGGTGTTAGCGCATCTGGTGCTAACGAAATAAATCCTTCAAGGCCAGCACGTCGACCAACATCCTCTATATGAGGATTAAGTCCTCTGTTTTCATGCACTACAACAACTCCTGGAAGTTTTGTTGTATTTCCTTTTGGTTGTGACAACAAGCCTTTTATGGTGCCTCCACCTTTGGGTGAGTCGTATTCAATGAAACCTGAATCCAATCTTGGATCGTTAGCCTGAACTTGAATTTTTTCTTGATAATCAGGCATCATAAAACTCATTAAAGAGCTAACAGTAAGTCCACCAATTGCGTATAAAGATAATTTTTCAGCGAATTGACGTCTGTCAATTTTGTTGTGTGCATAGTCGTCATAAAGGTTAAAAACCTCCTGATTAATGTCTTCTTTCTTTAATGATTTCATGATATTATGATTATTATTGTTGAATAGTTTCTTCCGTTTCAATTTCATTTAATAATTCAGGTTTTCCAAAACCTAAACCTTCCAATTTGCTCATTTGAGTAGCAGCATCTCCAACTACAAGATAAATCATTTTTTCTGGATTTAAATATTTTTCCGCTAAAGCTTTAATGTCTTCAACTGTCATAGCCTTTACAATAGCCTCACGTTGCTTGGCATAATCATCGGCATAACCATAATTACTAATGTTGGTGAGCATATTTAATTTGCTACGTAAAGTTTCAAATGCCCTAGCTGTACTCTTTATCATATAACCTTTGGTTACGTCTAGATCATTCTCATTATAGTTTTTGCCATAATTTTCTAGAATTTCTTTTACCAAACTTGCTGATTCGTAAGTTACATTAGATCTTACACCACTTGAAATTTGGAAAGGGCCTTTTATCGTTGAACCTGAAAATCCAGATCCAATGCCATAGGTGTAACCTTTACCTTCTCGCAATTGTTGAGTTAATTGAGAAGCGAAACCTCCACCTCCTAATCTGTAATTTAATAATGATGCTGGATAATAATCACCATCAGTTGCAGCAAGAGCTGGATAACCAAAACTTAAAACCGATTGTTTGGCACCTGGAACATCGTAAAAATAAACCTTAGATGCATCAGGAGCTAAAGGATCTGCAATGTTGGGAAACTCAACTATTTTAGGCGTCCAATTGCTGTTTAAATCTGTTAATGAAGTTGTGACTTTATCCTTAGAAATGGCTCCAACCACGTGGAATTTGGTAATACTTGGCGATATAAAATTATTGTAATAGGCTTTTAAATCATCCAGTGTAATAGCATTTACTGAAGCTTTAGTGCCTAAATTATCATGTGATAAAATATGATTTTCACCATAGATTAATTTATCAAATTGATTGTTCGCAATGCTATTAGGCTGCGCCTTTTGGCGTTCAATTTGAGCTAGTGTGCTTTGTTTTAATAAATCAAATTCTTTTTCATCCCATCGTGGTTGCAACAGAATTTCTTGAACCAATGCCATTGTTTTGTCATAGTTTTTGGCTAACGTGTTTCCTGAAATAGTGATGTTTTCTTTTGAAGCACGAGCATTAATAGATGCGCCTAAAGTTTCAATAGCGTTTTCAAGTTCTTCAGGTGTTTTATTGGCTGTTCCTTTAGTCATTAGGTCTGCTAATAAATTTGAAACACCAATTTTTTCTTGGTTTTCCAATAGCATTCCACCTCTTAATTGAATTTCAAATTGTACTAAGGGAACTTCATTGTTTTCAATACCAAAAACTTTGATGCCAGAAGACAACTCATCTTTCCAAACATCTGGTACTTTTACATCTGGGCTTTCACCATAAGTAGGCTCAATGCTTCTATCAAAACTAGATGGTGTTCTTTCATATTCAGCAGCAATACTAGCATCAAAAGTTTCTTCAGCACCATCAATAATAGGTTCTTCAACTACATCAGCTAATTTTGAATCATTGAGAGCTAATTCTTTTTGACCTTTTGGAACAAAACTAGTAGCGACAAAATTTTTGTCTTTTACGTAAGTATTATAAACACGCATGACATCATCTGCTGTCACAGCAAGAATGTTTTTTACATCTTGATTGACAAAACCTGGATCTCCAGCAAAAATTTCATATTGTGCCAATTGAAATCCTTTTCCTAAAACACTAGATAAACTGTTGTAAAAACTAGTTTCTTGACCTGCTTTAATTCGATTTAAATCGGATTCTGAAATACCTTCTGCCTCAAATTTTGCCAAACCTTTATTAATGCCACTCAGTACATTTTGGAGATTAGTTTCAGAAAAGGCAGTAACCTGCATCATAAACTGACCTGCAATCTCTGAGTTATATTGGAAAACATTTATATTATCTGATAATTTTTCATCTTCAACGAGTACCTTATATAATGGTGCTTTTTTTCCTTGTGATAGGTAAGTTGCTAAGACTTCTAAGGCATAAGAATCAGGATGGTAATTATGAACTCCAGGCCAAGTTAAGGTTAACTGAGGTGCACGTGCAAAATTATCTTCGTAGTATAGTTTTTTGGTTTCAGATAAAGTCACGGGCTGCTTTTCCATTTTTGGGATGTCTTCACCTCGTTTAATTTCACTAAAATATTTTTCAACCCATTTTTTGGCTTGTGCAACATCAAAATCTCCAGCAATAGTAAGGGTTACATTATTTGGAACATACCAACGATTGTAAAAATCTTTGACATCTTGGAGGGTTGCATTTTGTAAATCTTCTAATGAACCAATCACTTCCCAACTGTAAGGGTGACCTTCTGGATATAAATTGGTATCAATAACATAGAAGTTATGGCCATAAGGACGATTATCTACACCTTGGCGTTTTTCGTTTTTAACCACTTGCTTTTCCTTTGCTAAAACAGGTTCTGTAACAGTATTAATAAAGAAGCCTAATTTATCAGCTTCTGCCCAAATCATTTTTTCAAGAGCATCTTTGGGAACAGTTTGAAAATAATTGGTTCTATCTCTACTTGTTGATCCATTGGCACCTGATCCACCAATACGAGCACTCATTTTATCAAGTCCACCTTTACCAAGGTTTTCAGATTCTAAGAACAGTAAATGTTCAAAAAGGTGAGCAAATCCTGTACGACCTTCTATTTCTCTTGCAGAACCAACATGGCTTGTTAAAGCAACAGCCACAACAGGGTCAGATCGATCTACATGCAAAATAACTTGTAAGCCATTATCTAAAGTAAATTTTTCAAAATCTACTTTAAACTCTGTTGTTTCAGATGAAGTTTCTTTAGCACAAGAGAAACTTAAAAGTAATAGGATTAAGGCGAGTGATTTAAAAAGTGATCGTATCATATTGTTCTGTCTTTATTCTTTTGAATTCGATAATTTATCAGTTAGAGATTTAGTAAAGTTACTTAATTCATCTTTTGCTTTTTGAATTTTGGTATTTAGTTGAGGATTATCAGTTGGTTCAACATCTTTAATAGTGTCTAAGGTTTCAGTATACCAGTTTTGCCAAGTGTCTAAAATATGAGTTTGTTCTTTGATATCAGCTCCTTCAGTAATGGCAGCTTTACTCAGTACAAATTCGTCATTAAGTCTATTCTTAGCTATATTCATTATAGAATCAATTAGCTGTATTCCAAATTCTGAGTCGGCATTCAAAAGCGCATAAGCACTTGCTAGTGCTCCAGTACCAACATTTTTCATAGTTTCTTGAGATACCTTGTCTATACGATCGTTATCTGTGTGATAAAACTGATCTGTAAAATGCCACAACAAAAGACCAGGAATATTAGCTCTCAAAAACGGCGTGTGGTCACTGCCTCCTTCAAACGGATTGGTTTCAACAGCCCAATTAGCAAACTCGCCTTGCTTATTAAACGTATTGATGATGAAATCATTTAAATAATGAGGTTTCATATCTTCTTCTTTTAGAGGTCGTCCTCCCCATTCTGTATGCTTGTCTTTTCCACGTGTCCAAATAGCACTTGGATCAGGCATTTTTTCGATTAAAAAAGTGCCTCCTGTGACATCAGTATTTTCGCCAACCATATCTAGGCTAATTCCCCATTTTATGTTGGTGTTTGTACCATTGTTTTCTTCAATATAACGTCTTGATGATGTAATTTCGTCTCCCCATAAAAAAGTTAGAGTTCGTTTTAAGTCTAGTTTTTTATCTTGAATAAGCTTAGCCGAAAGCATTGCCATTTCTAATTGTGTGCCAACTCCTGTGGCATTGTCATTAGCTCCTGGTTCTTGAACATGAGCGCTAAATACTAAGCTTTCATTTGATAATTCGGTTCCCTTTATTGAGGCAACAACCGTTAATTCTTCTGATGGATATATTTTGGTTGAAATATTCACCTTTGCTTTAACTGATCCTTTGCTTAACTCATTTTTCAATACTTCTTTAGCTTGATAAGATAAGGCAATTCCCCAAGCATTAACACCTTCTTTATAACGTAAACTTCTAAACTGAATAGAAGTGACATTCTTTTCTGGTTGTAAATAGTCCGGATTATTGTAAGTTATAATTCCAACAGCATTGCCTTGTGTTATTGCAGCATCGTAGAGTCGATAAGGACTCATTTCAGCAAATACAATTTTTCCACCCACATCTTTAGTTTTAAAATCGTCTAAAGATTCAATATGGATAACATCAGCAACAACCCCTTTTATTGGAGTTGATGCTGAATATTGGAAAATCATATTTCTATTGCTGTCAAACTTTAAAAGCGGTTGGGAATTCCCAACAATTGAAAGCTCAGCATTAACAGGTTCCCAAGTTGGACCTTCCATTGGACGTGTTTCAAGTCGATAAACCAAACGTGTGTTTTCGTTAACTTTATCCTCATTGATGTAACCTGCAGCTTCAAGATTTTCAATAATTCGATGAATACTATTATTAAATCCTGTATTCCCTGGAATTCGCCAAAACTGCTCAACGTATGCTGTAGTCTCAAAGGCCTTTTCCCCGGTGAATGAGGGTCTTACAATATCAAAGTAGGTGTCATTCGAGATGGATTGTGATTTGCACGAACTTAAAATAAGACTGCAAATCAATACAATCAGGACATTTTTTTTAAACATGATTAAAGAACAAAAGCGTTATTATTTACAAAGAAAATGGAGTTGACTAAAAATAACTTTCCATTTTCCCAAAAGCTTCTAAACACAACATCATCAACAAAATAAATAACACTTCCTTGACCCATTCTCTCTTCTCCAAACACTAGTGATTTTTTTAATTTCGGAATAGTTTCGCTTCCAGCAAAACCTGAGACTCGCATTGGATTATCTCCAATATGAGCCACATTGGTTCCACCATCAAGTAAACTATATGATGTACTTCCTAACTTAAGTGTAAAATACTCGTCGGAATAGCCATAAGCCATAGGATGTGTATTGTCAACCTTTGTTTTAAATATAGCACCAGTAATCATTTGTTTTGCATATTCACGCTCTCTATCAGCATAAGGAATAAGGTTGTTGTCTTTGTCATCACCGTCGTCATTCTTATTGTAGTTTAGTCCAAAACCATCTTTTCCTGCAAAAGCACTTAAGGCTCTATCAATGGCAATAACTTTACCACCTTTTCTAATCCATGATTTAAGCTCATTCATGGCGTTTTCATTAAGGCTACTTCTGTAATTGCCACTTGGCATGATAAGGACATCGTATTTAGATAAATCAATATAATTTAAATGTTCGGTATTTATGGAAGTCACAGGATAATTAAGCTGTTGTTCAAAGAAATGCCATAAAGCTCCATAATTTAAAGAGGATGTACCTTCTCCTGAAAGCATTGCAATACGTTGTTTGTTTACGAGCTTAATATCTGGAGAACCAATGTCTGGAATTCTATCTGAAAAACCAGTATTAATAGCCTCTAAAGGCTGATTATGAGCTTGTGCAGTAGTGTTTAATCTGGATTGAAAATCTTCTAATCTGTAGTTATCGCCTTTAAGGATGATTAAAGAACCTCTGTTATAAGTTTTTCCATTTTGGTACAACGGTTTGTCTGTAAAACGTACTTTGAAATTTTGTTTTAATAAATCGGCTAAAAATTTAGCATCTTTCATAGAATTCCAATTACTCACATAGCCATATGCATTTGTAATTGCTGACACTTTCGCTGGAGAGCTTGCTTGGTTTGAGCTGACTAAGCTAGTACTCGCTATTGCCTTCAGACCATGAGCATAAGGTAAACTCCATGCTGTGATGTCATAGGTAAGTGAATCGCTCAATTTTCCATCTGGTTCAAATAAAGCTTTAACCATTTTGCCTTTTGGTTGATTGGTACTCACCACCAAATCATTTGAAGTGGTCGACATATTGCCTTGTGAGGCTGTATCGTAATTGTATCCCGAAACTCTTGAATTAGAGGCGTTACCATATTTAATTTCATGACGATCTAAAAGTGTTTTTAGTGTTTCAATTTTATCTTCATCACCTTGCAATACATAACTTTTGTATTTTAAACCTGAAGTATTAAAAAACTTCTTGAACTCACTATTCAACTTTGATGCGTTTTTTGATGAAATCTCAACAGTTGACAGACCACTTGTCGTGTGATGCATGACTCTGTCCACTAAAGTTAACACTTCACCTTCATCATTTAAAACACCTAAACCACCACGACTATGACCTCCTTGTTCGTAAGTCATACCAATGGCTCCCATATAAGTTGGATAGGTGTCTCCATAACTTGGATAAAACAAATCAAAACGTTCTCTGGTAAAAAACAACCAGCCATTAGAATCAAAATATTTTGCATGGTTTCTACCTATTTGAGTTTGAAAGTCACGTTGCCAATCACTAATAATTTCATGATAAGGCTCTGCAGCTGGAGCAAAATAATAAGGCTCATTGAAACCTTGTTCATGAAAATCTACATGAATATGCGGCATCCACTTGTTATAAATTTTCAATCGACCTTGAGATTCTTTCTGACTAGCCCAAGCCCAATCTCTATTCAAGTCAAATAAGTAATGATTTGGTCTTCCTCCAGGCCAAGGTTCAATATGCTCACTAGATTGTGGATTGATGTCATAAGGTACACTTGCCGTTGTATTGTACCAATTGGCATATCGATCACGTCCATCTGGATTTATACAAGGATCAATGATAACAATTGTATTTTTTAAGTAATCTTTCTTTTCTGTAAGTAAAGTGTAAAGCGTTTGCATTGATGCCTCTGTACTCGATGCTTCGTTGCCATGTACATTATAGCTCATCCATACAATTGCTATATCTTGAGTGGTGGATTCTCCAGATAAAATTCCAGCATTTTTAAGGTTGTTCTGTCTGATAGCTTCAAGATTTCGCATGTTTTCTTCAGTAGAAATATAAGTCACATACAGAGGACGATGCTCATATGTTTCACCATATTTTTCCATCTTCACTTGGTTAGGAAGTTGTGATTCTACATATTGAAAATAGTCAACAACCTGATGGTGTCTTGAAAATTTAGTTCCTATCTCGTATCCTAAAAAGTCACTTGGAGATTGAATATTTTGAGCAATAGCAGCTGAAATAGAACAGCATACTAAGAATAATACTTGATAAAATTTTTGCATTTTGGTTGGAGTTTGTTAAAAAATAAATGTAAATATAGCAAGGTGAAATTAAAACTACTTATAACAAGACGTTAAAATGTAGCACACTTAAAAAACGAATTAACTAAAATTTAGGAGTTAAAATATTTAAGAGCATTATATTTACAAACGATTTTAAAATTTAGCATGCCAACCGATTGTATTTCATTTAGAGACACTAACTATTTTTCATCCTTAATTTGTGATTATCTGGATGAAAAAGAACAGATAAAACCCTTTTACAATAGGTATCCGAAGCTTGAAAATTTTAAATCTCAGATTGAAGAAAAACAGTCTTCTTTTCAAAAATCTACAAGAACAGTTTTAGTCAATTCATTAAAAACACAATATCAAAAACTAGAGGTCTCCAATTTGACTCGTCAGAATATTGAATTGTTACATCATGGAAATACGTTTACTATTACTACAGGTCATCAATTGAACTTGTTCACAGGACCACTTTATTTTCTTTATAAAATCATCTCAGTTATCAACCTTACAAACGAATTAAAAGCTGCTTACCCAGAAAATAATTTTGTTCCAGTGTATTGGATGGCAACTGAAGATCACGATTTTGATGAAATTAATTACTTCAATTTTAAAGGTAAAAAAGTACAATGGTCAAGACAGGCTTCTGGTGCAGTTGGACGATTAAATACGGAAGATCTTGATAAAGTATTGGACGTTTTTACAGCAAGCTTAGGCTTTGGGGCTAATGCAAATAGAATCAAGGAATTATTCAAATGCGCTTATTTAGACCATAAAAATTTAGCTGATGCCACTCGATTTTTAGCTAATGAACTGTTTGGTACTTATGGTTTAGTTATTGTTGATGCAGATGATCGTGATTTAAAATACCTATTTGTACCTTATGTAAAAAAGGAATTAACTGAACAGATTTCGTTTACAAAGGTTTCTGAAACTAATGAAAAAATTAATAGTTTAGGCTTTAATGTACAAGTGAACCCAAGGGAAATCAACCTTTTTTATTTGAAGGAAGACTTAAGAGCACGTATTGTAGAACAAAACGGAACTTATTTTGTAAATGATACTGATATTTCATTTACTAAATCAGAACTATTGACAGAATTAGAAAAGCATCCAGAACGATTTAGTCCAAACGTGATTATGCGACCTTTATATCAAGAAGTTATACTTCCAAACCTCTGCTATATTGGAGGAGGTGGAGAACTGGCTTATTGGTTTCAATTAAAGTCTTATTTTAAGGCAGTTAATGTACCTTTTCCAATGCTGTTATTGCGTAATTCAGTACTGGTAAAAACAGCAAAACAATCGGAAAAACTTAAAAAACTAGGTATTTCAATTAATGAGTTGTTTTTAAACCAAGAGGAGTTGGTAAATCAACAGGTAAAGAAACTTTCTAAAATTGATATCGATTTCTCAGCTCAAATAGAACATCTTCAAAATCAGTTTAAAGCGCTTTATCAATTGGCCAAAGAAACAGACAAATCCTTTTTAGGTGCAGTTGCAGCTCAAGAGAAAAAACAATTAAAAGGTTTGACTCATCTTGAAAAGCGATTACTTAGAGCTCAAAAAAGAAAGTTAAACGAACAAATTTCTAGAATAACTGAGATACAAAATCAATTATTTCCTGGCCAAAGTCTACAAGAAAGAAACTTGAATTTTTCTGAACTTTATCTTGAGTATGGAGGTCAATTAATCCAACAGTTAATGTTAAATTTGCAACCTCTAAAAGGGGAATTTTTAATATTAGAACTGTAGCACATGCACAAAATAGATATTGAGCTTATTGAAATGACAATGGACGTCATGAAATATGCTATTGATAGAATTTCACACACTAAACAAAAAGTAGGGAAACCGCAAAAAGCTGAAGAACTTAAGGCCTTGGTTGGAGAAACCATAACTCCTAAAGGTATTGGAGGTGAATATGCATTTAATTTATGGAAACAACATTTGGCTAAAGCAAATGTTCCTGTAGATCATCCTCGAAATTTGGCCTTTGTTCCCGCTGCTCCAACACGAGCAGCTGTGATGTTTGATCTGGTCACCTCTGTTTCTAGTATTCATGGTGCTTATTGGATGGAAGGTGCAGGAGGTATTTTTTGTGAAAACGAAGCGATGAAATGGATTGTTTCCTTGACAGGATTGCCTGAAGGTGCATTTGGAGTTTTTACAAGTGGAGGAACTGCTGCGAATCTTTCTGCTATTGTTACAGCTAGAGAGCATTGGCGCGAAGACGAAACTTACAAAAGAGAAAAAGGATTAATTATTACATCAATTGGTGCACATTCATCAATTAAAGCGATGGCAAAAGTCGCTGATGTTGATATTATGTTGGTGGATACAGAAGAAAAGTTAACAGGAAGTTCGCTTCGCGAAACCATTGATAATTTAAATTTTCATCAACGCAAAAGATTGTTTGCGGTTGTTGCAACAGGAGGAACTACCAATGCTGGAATTATTGATGATTTAGAAGGCATTGCTCAGGTTTGCGAAAAAGAAAATATTTGGTTTCATGTGGATGCTGCTTATGGTGGAGGTGCTTTAGCGGCCGATTCTGTTCGTCACTTGTTTAATGGTATTGAACGCGCGGATAGCATCACTATAGATCCTCATAAATGGATGTTTTCACCTTACGATTGTGGCGCTGTAATTTATAAGAAACCTGAACTGGCTAAAAATGCACATTCGCAACAAGGTTCTTATCTCGATATTTTTAAAGATGAAGGCGCTCATGGTTTCAATCCAACCGATTATCAAATACAGTTAACGCGTCGTGTGCGTGGTTTACCTTTATGGTTTTCTTTGGCAACGCATGGCACTGACAAATACAAAGAGTCTGTAGAAAGAGGGATTGAGTTAGCGCAAATTGCTGGTAAGATGATTGAAGAAAATCCAAATGTAGAATTGGTAAGAGAACCTAGTTTATCCTGCGTACTATATAGAAGAATAGGATGGAAGCCTGAAGATTATACACATTGGACCTACGAAAATCATAACAAAGGATTCGCTTTAGTTACACCAACTAAATGGAAAAATGGAGATTTCTATGAAACCGTTTCGCGTTTCTGCTTTATAAATCCAGATACAACTGAAGAAGACATCAGAATGATTCTGGATACTATGGCATAAAATCAATGCGAAGTTCTTGACCTTCTTCAAGATTTGACCATTGATTTACCAAATTGTGATACGTGGTTCTAATTTGTTTAAGCGTTTCAGTATTGAGAAGTTTTGGAAAAGAAAGAGCATTCTTTTTTAAAATTTCAGAAAGGTCAATAAGGAAATTAGTGTTTAAGCCAGAATTCATCAATTCAACTTCTAATAAATTTACGAGGTGCTCAGTGATAATTGCATTTTCATGTAAATGTTGAGGTTGTACTTCTTTCGGACGCTGTTCTTTTGGCAACTCAAAATCGGCAACCGTAAACCCCTTATTTATTAATCCATAAAACGCATTATTAAATTGTAATGTAGATTCTACGGCATAATGGGCTAAATCATGCGTTTCCAATCCGCGATGAAGTTTAGACCAAGTGGTTGTTCCATCACTACGAGTGATTATAAGCACGCTTGGTTTCGAATTCATTTTCTTTAAAACAATGACCATATTCATAGTTAATAAATATCTGTAAAAATATGAATTAAAGGTTGTCAGAATATGCCAAATTATTAATTTTGCGCATGCAACACGATAAGGTATTAATTTTAGACTTCGGATCGCAATACACACAGCTTATTGCACGTAGAGTTAGAGAACTCAACATTTATTCCGAGATTCATCCATTCAACAAAATTCCAACTAACATTGACGATTATAAGGCAGTCATCTTATCTGGAAGTCCATTTTCAGTGAGAGGCAATCAAGCTTTACATCCAGACCTTTCAAACATTCAGGGTAAAAAACCTTTACTTGGTGTTTGTTATGGTGCTCAGTATTTAGCACACTTTTCGGGAGGGAATGTAGCGCCATCTAATACCAGAGAGTATGGACGTGCAAATCTGTCTTATGTAAAAGAAGCCGAAGCTTTATTTCAAGGCATTTCAACAGGTTCACAGGTTTGGATGAGTCATAGTGATACCATAAAAGAATTACCAACAAATGGTGAATTACTGGCAAGTACTCATGACGTTGAAAATGCAGCCTATAAAATAAACGGAGAAACGACTTTTGCAATTCAATTCCATCCTGAGGTATATCATTCAACAGACGGAAAACAACTATTGGAAAATTTCTTAGTGAATATTGCAAGCGTCAATCCAGATTGGACACCTAATGCCTTTGTTGAAGAAACCGTTGAAGAACTCAAAGAAAAATTAGGCAATGATAAAGTCGTTCTTGGTTTGTCTGGAGGTGTTGATTCTTCTGTTGCTGCAGTTTTATTGCACAAAGCGATTGGCAAAAATCTTTATTGTGTCTTTGTAAATAATGGTCTATTGCGCAAAAATGAGTTTGAAAGTGTACTCAAGCAATACGAAGGCATGGGACTTAATGTTAAAGGTGTTGATGCTTCGGCACGCTTTTTGGATGCACTTGCTGGAGAAAGCGACCCAGAGAAAAAACGTAAAGCTATAGGTCGCGTGTTCATTGAAGTGTTTGATGATGAAGCACATTTGATAGAAGATGTAAAATGGTTAGCGCAGGGCACCATTTATCCAGACGTTATTGAAAGTGTTTCTGCAACTGGAGGACCAAGTGCGACGATAAAAAGTCATCATAATGTTGGTGGTTTGCCAGACTTTATGAAGCTAAAAGTAGTAGAGCCATTAAAGGCTTTATTTAAAGATGAAGTAAGACGTGTAGGTGCTACTTTAGGAATTGATGCAGAGCTATTGGGTAGACATCCTTTTCCAGGTCCTGGATTGGCAATCAGAATTTTAGGTGATATTACGCCTGAAAAAGTTCGTATATTACAAGAGGTTGATGCCATCTTTATTAATGGATTAAAAGAATGGGATTTATATGATAAGGTATGGCAAGCAGGAGCAATGCTGCTTCCTGTAAATAGTGTAGGAGTGATGGGAGATGAGCGAACTTATGAAAAATGTGTGGCACTGAGAGCTGTTGAAAGTACAGATGGTATGACTGCTGATTGGGTAAATTTGCCTTATGAGTTTTTGCAAAAAACATCGAACGATATAATAAATAAGGTGAAAGGCGTTAATAGAGTAGTATATGATATTAGCTCAAAGCCACCAGCAACCATTGAATGGGAATAAAATATATGTGACTTGCATGTGTCTAAATCTATAAAGACATTAGTTACGTATATACTTTTAAACACAAAGGATGAAAAAAATTTTAATAGCACTAAGTTTTGTTTTAGCATTTTGTAGCGGTACAGTTGCACAAAATTATAAAACTCATAAAGTTAAAGTTGGAGAAACTGTTGAGGACATTGCCAAAAAATACATGGTAACTCCTTTTGATATTTTGGCATTGAATCCTGATGCTAAAACCAGCTTACAGCCTAACGCTATTTTAATTATTCCAGAATCTAAATTTTTAGAAAATCCGGTTGAAGTTGAAGAAGTTCAGCTTGTTGGTTACACCTCTCATAAAGTAAAACGTAAAGAAACAGTTTACGGAATTGCACAATTGTATAACATTTCAGTTGATGAATTAAAAAAACACAACACAAGGTTGTATTCCGAAAATCTTCGAAAGGGCGATAAGCTTCAAATTCCTGAATATAGTAAAGTTAAAACGCGGAGTAACTTAGGTAATACAATTAAGAAATATACAGTTTTACCTAAAGAAGGGAAATGGCGTATTGCCTATAAATTTGGGATTTCTGTTCCTGAGTTGGAGGCTTTGAACCCTAAAATGAATGAAGAATTGCAAGCTGGACAAGAAATAAATGTGCCTAATATAGCAAGTAATGAAGAAAAAACTGTTGAAGAAAATTACAGTTATTATACAGTTTTAAAAAGCGAAGGCTTTATGGCGCTTAAACGAAAATTAGGTGTTTCACAACAAGAATTGGAGCAATTGAATCCTGATTTGAAAGAAGGAGGGCTCAAATTAGGCATGATTTTAAAAGTGCCTTTAAATGCAGTAACAAACATAGAATTAGAAGATGTACATAAATCAACTTTAGCTACTGAAATAACTAACTTTGAAATGAAACGATTGGCTGTTATGATTCCGTTTCAGCTTAATCGCATTAATTTTGACTCCATAAATGAAGTTAAAAGTTTAGTAAAGTATGATAGATTGCTACACATTTCTGTCGATTTTCACACAGGAGTTTTAATGGCTTTAGATTCTGCTAAACAATTAGGTCTTTCAACAAAATTAGATGTTTACGATACCAAAGCATCAGCTAGTCAAATTTCATCAATTATCAGTGATAACGATTTTTCAAATTACGATGCCGTGATTGGTCCTTTCATTAAGAGTAATTTTGATCGTGCTGCAAGTATGTTAAAGAGAGACAATGTGCCTACGGTTTCACCTTTAACCATCCCTGAAAATTTGTATGACAATGTGTTCCAAACCATTCCATCTGATGACTTATTGATGAAAAAGATAGTCAACTTTGTTAAGCAAGATTCAACGCCTCATAATATCATTGCTATTACCGACGAAGCTCACAGACAAATCAGTAATACTCTGAGGTCTGAACTTGGTTCAGTAAAACAAATCTTCTCTAGAAAGAATAAAGATGGAAAAGAAGCTTTCTTTATTTTAGCTGATGACATCAAACCATTTTTAAAGGAAGGACGTAATTATGTGTTTCTTGAAACCAACAACGAAGGTTTCATTTCCAATGTATCTAGCATGCTTAAAAGCTTAAATGGTATTTCTGTTGAAGGAACTGAAGAAAAACCAATTGAGGTTGAACGCGAAATCATTTTGTTAGCCACTAAAAAGGAAGAAGCTTTTGAAGGTGAAAACATTTCAAACTACGATTTATCAAACCTTAAGTTTCATTATCCATCTTACAATCTTGATAACGATTACGAAGTACGCAATTCATTTGTTAAACGTTACCAACGTGAATATGGTGGCTTGCCAAGTAGATATGCAACACGTGGTTTCGATTTAACCATGGACATCCTTTTACGTTTGGCTTCTGCTGAAAACTTATACAAAGGTGCAGAAAGCAGCATTGAAACCCAATATGTCGAAAACAAATTTCGCTACTCTAAGAAATTATTTGGAGGCTATTACAACGAAGCTGCTTTTATCGTAAGGTATGACAATTTAAAAATTGTTGAGGTAAAGCAATAAGCTCACAGCCATACTAAACTAAAGCATTCTGTCGTTACTCTACATATGTATAAACTCCTAATCGCTTGTTTGCTAAGTTTGTGTTTGTTCCAGCAAGATCGTTCCATGACTTGGAGTGACGATTTACAATTGCAATGGGAAGACTTTAACGGAACTCCAACTCGAGGCACAACCGTTGTGGCTGTTACAGCTTCTGGATTGTCCTTTGGGTTTTCTACCAAAATGACTGAAACGCAACTGGTAGAATATACAGCCTTTGTTGATGCGCATTTTTATCCAGATAAATCCTGGTACGTAAAAGAACGTGCCAATTCAGTTATTTTAGATCACGAACGATTGCACTTTGATATTACCGAACTTCATGCTAGAAAGTTTAAGCAACGTATTGCGCAAACTAAGTTTGACTTAAGAATTAATTCACAAATGGAACGAATTCATAATACCATTACCGATGAGCTTAGGCAAATGCAACAAAAGTATGATACGGAAACTGATCATTCTCAAAATGTTGACAAGCAAAAAGAATGGCAAAAGTTTATCAAAGTCCAGTTGGATAAGTTATCTTACTATAAATAAATGCTAGACCAGAACCAAAGTAAACAGTTTTTACTCAAACTTGCCAATACCAAAATGCCTTATGGCAAATATGAAGGCAGATACATGATAGACTTACCAGAATATTATGTGGTGTGGTATCGAAATAAAGGCTTTCCAAAAGGCCAAATAGGACAGATGCTAGCAACTGTTTACGAGCTTAAAGTGAATGGATTGGAAGAGTTGGTCAGGAAGCTGAGGAAGTGATTTTTATTTTTGATATTCGCTTTCGGAAGCGTTATGCGTAGTCTTGTTTTGGATTTTAAATATATCGAATTTATTCGTATTTATTTAAAATACAGAGTAAACAAGAACAAATTGCGTATAACATTAGTTGGTTCACGTTTTTCCTA
>Ga0098073_1000241_pt1 | contig 20143 bp, 43 predicted proteins | sample 31_taG_FD_75060 | JGI IMG/M metagenome (GOLD analysis project Ga0098073, IMG submission 75060) | Marine viral communities from the Gulf of Mexico - 31_GoM_OMZ_CsCl metaG | ecosystem: Environmental > Aquatic > Marine > Oceanic | place: Gulf of Mexico | collected 2015-07-12
CTCGGCCAGCGCCTCAAGGTCCACTTGCAGCGCCCCTGTGGCGTCGATGTAGGCGCTTTCCATGACCCGCCGTAGATCCGTCAGTAGCTTTTCCTGCCGCGTGCGTGACAGGGCCGTTAGATCGTCCTCAAGCAGGCGCTCAACAATGCGCGTGTCCGACCGCTTGAGCAGTGCCAGCACCTTGCGAAGTGTGGCTGTGCTATACCGGCGCAAATACACCTCATGGCGCGTTAAGGCGTCTAGCAGTTCGTCATTGACCGCCATTACTCAGTCCCGCCCATGCCCCCAAGGTCAGGGGCTTCCGTTTCGATGGCTTCCAGTTCGTCGGCGGGGTTTAGGTCGTCACGAATAAACCCACGACGCGACATTTCCCGCAGGAACGTGGCCTTGCTCAGGTTGCCCGTGTTCACCGCAGAAAGCAGCGCCGTCACGTCCTGGGCGGTCAGCATCGCCGTGCCGAACTCTTTGTTCACATTGGCCTCGACCGTGGCATCCTCGCCGCCGTACTCGGCCATCCAGATCAGCGCTTGCTCTAGCGCGTCCTTGAGGGCATCGGCTGTCATTGCCAACGTGCTTGTCTCTTTCTTCGCGTCCAGCACCTCGCCCGTGGCCGATTGCGCCCCGCTGGTGACCAGCAGTTGCAGCCCGTGGGTTTCCATCTGGAACTCAAGGTCCTTCAGGTCTTGCCGCCCTGCCCCGATGGCTTGGCCGCTATGCTCAACCCATTGCAGCTTGGCATCCGGCGCGGCGGCTGTGACCGCCATACCTGCCGAGATAACCAGCGGCTCGTCGTCTTGGCGACCGGACCCGAACAGGATCGGAACCCGTGCGAAGTGCAGGATATTGCGCTGGTCGCTTTGGCTCTGCCAGTGGGCGATATTCACATCTGCCAGATCGTCCAGCAGCGGTGCGCCGATAAAGAACCCCTTGCGGTTGGCGTAGAATGGAATGACCGTGATCGCCTTGGCTTGGCTTTGGTATGTCTCGCCATACTGCACCCAATCGGCACCGTCTGCGCTTTCGCGGAACAGGCGGACATATACCGCGCCCTCGATCAGGTCCATGACGCGCACTTGCGCAATCTCAACCTCGTCAAACTCGTCGTCGGGGTCAGGTTCGCTGATCGTCTCCATGATGCGGATCTGCGTCAGAGTGGTGACGTTATCAATCGTTTCCGCACGCCAGCCCAGCACGTCCTCAACTCGCAGATGCACCAAGTATGGGCGCAGGTTGCTTGCCCGTGCCTGCTCTTTGGTCACCTCGCCTTCACGCGGGGGCGCGTCTGCCATGATGTAGGACACGCCGCAGCCGCTCAAGCCATCCTCGAACACCTCGCGTGCGAATGTGGATAGGTCGCGGCCCTGCATGTCTACGTTCGTACACCAGTCGTTAAGGCGCTGTGATGCGCCCTCTGCCAGCTCAACCGGCTTGTCAAACACGCGGCCCGTCATGTCCCGCGATGTCTTGCGGTATCCGTTGAACAGCCAGGACGATTCCAGCCGTGCGTTGTATGCCTCTTTGCTTTCGGCATCGAACTTGGGCAGGTACGTCTCGCCCGCCTTTCGCATAGCCGTTGTGCCGCCCATGAGCGCCCGACCCTTGGCGGCGGCGTGTAGCATCGCCTCCGATGCCTTGGATCGTTCTGCAACCTTGCTCATAAACGCAATTCCTGTGATTTGAAGCTGGCACGATCAATCGGCCATTCACGGTGGACCATGTAGCCAATCGCTGTGGTGATGTGCTGGCTTTCGTTCTTCTGGTCCTCTTGGAATGTGCTGCCCTTTTGAAGCTGCACCGTTGCCAAGCCCTTGTGGCACATCGGTGCCTTTGTCGTGTTCACGAACAAGCTGCGCTCACCCGCTGCGTTGCATATCTTCGCCCGAACAGCGTTCTGCCGGTCCTTGATCGCTGGTGCTGACCGCGCAACCTTGCGGCTAAACGTCCATCCTGCATCGCGTAGCACGGCCTCAATCTCGGTATAATCCGATGCGTGACCGTGCTTTTCGCCTGCGCGTCCAGCGGGGTCACCGTAAATCAGCACCCGTTTGTTCTTGTGGTCCTTGTAGCGCTCCACGAATTCAACCGCTGACTGCCGCGAAACCGCGCTGATAAGCACAATCTCGTCCAGCAGAAGCAGGTTGCCATTGCGCACCACCCCGATAGCCGACGAAAGCGGCGTAAAGTTCTGGTCGTGCATCCAATGAAGTTGCTCGTGAGGCTGGATTTCCTCGGTCGTGTGGTTCGCCGTGCTGTAATCCTCGTAGATACGCCCGGTCGCGGTTTCAAAGCTGGCTTCGAACTCCTGCTGAAACTGCTTTTTGCTCATGACCCGCTTAGCCGATGCAATCACATCAGAAGGCAGAATCTCCGAAGACTTCCAATGATACGCCGCCCACTCAGGATCGCCCGATGTGGTCGCATACTGGTACATGTCGTAATAGTGGTTCAGGCCGTCAGGCACGCCGATCAGCCAGCACCACGCCCGATAGTCAGGGCGTAGAGGCGAAACCGTGTTTAGGGCGGGCAGAATGTTCGCCTGCCAAGCGTCCTCTTTCACGTCTGCAATTTCGTCAATCACGCCGCCGGTCCAAGGAATGCCCTCGATCCGCTGCGGCTTGTCTAGCCCGATCAGGTGGATCTCCGACCCGTTCGGCATGAATATCTTTAGGTCACTCTCGCTTGGCGCTTTGGCGTGGGATGCTGAGAAGGTCATTGCCTTCATATCATCCCAGAAGATCTTCTTGACCTGATCCCGCGTAGGGGCAGCGCAGAAATAAAGCTCGTTCGCGTTTTTCATCGCCTGTTTGGCAACGTACCGCTTTGCCCGCTCTGTCTTGCCCGACCGGCGACCCGCTGGCACAACCTTGAACCGGACCTGCTCGTCCTTGAGCCTGACCTGTTCGGGGATGTCGATAAGCGGATACCAGCGCCCGGCTTGCCGATCTAGCTGGATGCTCACCCTGGCAGCTTGTCAGCGATTTTGTTCAGCGCGTCTGCCACCTCGTCGCCCCCGCCGCCTTGCTGGTCGTGGAAGTGTTGCCGCAACTGGCCCAATGCCGAGACACGGGCAGAGTGGCTAGTGCCTTCCCCTTCGCGCTCGGCCTCAATAGCCAACCGCTGGATAACGTAATCCATTGTGATGTGAGTGCGCTCTGTACGGTCTGCCTGTGCTTTTGCAATCGCGGCAGCAATGTCGGGTTTTGTTAGGTTCTCGGCACCCGTCGAACGCGCCGTCTTCTCGCTGTAGCCCGCCGCAGTAGCTGCGCGGGTAGCGTTCCCGTCGATTAGGTATTCCGCAACAAAGCGCTCCTGCTTAGCAGTTAGCGCCATATCTAGACTTCCCGTCTGTTGTGCTGAGGTGAAGGGCTTCCCGCCCGGTGGTGCGTATCGCCGCCGCGTTGTGTCTCATGTGCTGAGAAAATGTCGAGTAACCGTCGACTAGGCGTCGAGTAAGTGACGCGCCTTAGCATCCATGCTTAGAAGGGTGCCATCCATGTTACGGGCCTTTAATCCCCGCTCGGGCAGTCCTACTGAAAGCCGCCGACACTCACCCCGCTTTATAGGCGCAGGGCTTGACCGCCACATGGGCTACCTATCCGGGGCCAGTTAAGTGCCTCAACCCGGAACTGAGCAGATGACCCGCGCATGTCCGAGGCCGGAGCCAAGTGCAGAGGCGCGTGTCGTATGTTGAGCGGCGGGACTTGATACCCGCTTCACCCTTTCGGGCTACCGAGTGTGTTGCAACTCTGCCTTTCCGGCTTTCGCCGCGCTCTGAAAGCCTCGACACGGCCAGTCTAGCCGACGTATTCTCGCAATAGGCGCTGTTGCTCCACATGCGATAGACGAAGCCACCAGAAAGCGGCTGTGTTGAGCGCGTCCGCCATTCGTTGGACAAAGGCCCCTGCGGTCGGGGTGCTAGCACTGCCATGTTGCCGCGCTCATGTGGTGTGCAACCTATGTCGCCGTTTTGCTATGCGGGGACGGCCAAGCCCTCAGATCATGCACACCACATCAAAGCGGCTTGAATCGAAAAATGCGCCCAGATAAATCAAGACGCACTTCGAGTTTCGACAAGGCACGCGAAACTTGCCTCTGACGATAGGGCATTTTAAGCCCTGCGTCAACCACGATTTAGCGTAAATGGGTCTTCCCAATACGCACGATCAACAGCGTTGTGGGCCTTGTGCTTCACGTCCATTTGGTTGGTGCGCAGATAGGCGTATTCGTCGGCTGGCTGTTCTTCCATAGGGGCACCAGCTTCAAACACCGGATTGACCCCAAGAAACTCGGCAGCGCCCTGTATCGCGGCGGCTCCATATGCGGGGTTTGCAAGTGACCACTCGCCTTCACACGGGAACTGCCTGCGCATCCGCAGCAAGGCGCACCGCTCCACTACCTTCGCATCATCCGTTGAAAACTCGGCCCAATAGCCGATGTGCAGATCTCGGCCAACAACGTCCTGTAGCTTCCGCATCCTATTCTTTAGCTGGGTGGTGCGCCCTATCTTCAAAAGCGGCATGTCCTCCAGCACTACGCAATAAACGACAGAACGCTGCTCATCGCGCTCACGGGATTGCCGTGCCGCATTCGCCGCCCAAGGTGCGCCTGCGTCTCTGGATGGACGAACGCCGCTGTTTGGTGCTATCTCATTTTTAGCCATTTCGAATCCTTTCACATTCGATTTCGGTCAGGGCTGGCGAGGTGTGCAACCACCTTACCGGCCTGTTTTTTATAGCAAAAATGGACGCAATAGGCAAGCATCAAGCACTTATCGCGTCCAAAGCGTCGCGCAATTTCCACACGGTCAAGCGCCCTGCCTGCTCCGGCGGCATGTCCAGCCCGACTTCAAGCACGCGCACCTGCGGCGGTGTTAGCTGGCGGGTGATGTGGCGGTATGCACGGAACACTTCGGGGTTGCCGTCTCCGTCGTCGTGCCCGCCTACCCCACCGGCCAAGCATGAGCGATACCCCGACACGCCAAGCTCTGCCACGAATGCGGCGCGAACCTCCTGGAACGAACGTGCTGCCTCAAGCTGTGCTTCGGTTATCTCGCGGCGATGGTACAGCGTGCCTGCCATGTCCGACGCCAGATCCACGTCGGGCTGCTCTGCCTTGCCCTCTACCCACACGCCATGCGCCCGACGCTCGTCTGTGGGCTTCATGCTCTGCCGCTTTGCCACGGCGCGTAGGCTGCGCTCTTTGACGCCTGTGCGCTCGTTGGTCGCTACCTCTGGGGGGGTATACCCCTTGGCGCGTCGTTTGTTGCGGCGCTTCTGTGCTTTACTGCTCATTGAATAGCCTCTCTGCGATTGCCTGCGGTGTTGTCTGCGCCTCTAGCTCGGCTATGCGGTTGCGCTGCCATGTCACCATGCGTTGAAGTGTGTCGATCCGTACCGCCTGCGCTTCGGCCTTCACGCGAAGCTCACCGCGCTCTAGGCGGATGCGGTCGATTGTCTCGGCTTGGGTGGCGTTGCGGGCCGAGAGGTTCATGGGCGGGCCTCCTGCTGGTCTAGCCAGCGCGTCACCTCTGCCCCATCGAAGCAGGCGACAACCTCATAGCTGCACTCTGCCTGCTTCACGTTGCAGATCCGCCCCAACGGCCCGCTGCGTCCATTCAGGCGAACTGTTGCCCCCTTGGGTAAAGTCTTACGGGGCATTGTCAGGTAGCAGCCCTTGTTCTTCGCGGCGGCTCGAAGTTCGTCAAGCGTCATGGCGTCTCTCCCTTGGGGGTTTCTGAGATAAGGGCGCGTTGGCGCTCAAGGTCGTCAATCACCGCCTGCAATCGTGGGCACCTAAAACCGTGTCCAAGGTTGGCGGTCTGGCGGCGAACGGCAAACGCAAGAACATCAGCGTTCAACATGTTCCAGTGCCAAAGCCGGAACCTGCGGTACAGGCGGGCTGGTAGCGCTTCTCTGCGGTTATCTCGTGGGTCTGGGTGGGGGTCATGGCTTCACTTCGATCAATGCCAAGATGGCGGGGGCAGCTATCTTGTACTCGGTTTGTGAAATAGCCTCCGCCGCCTCGCGCAGCGCGGATTCTCTCGCCCTAATCCGCGCCATAGCAACGTCCTCACCTGCAATCTCCAGCCAACCCTCCAAGGCCACAATTCTGGAAGCCAAGGCAAGAAGTGTGTCGGCTGCGATAAACTCATCGTTTTCGCGCAGTTCTTCGACCGGCTCTTTGTGGTTCTGTCTTAGGCGCAAGGCCAACCGCTCAATCGCTTCTGGTGTGATATCTACCTCGCTCATACCCCGCCCTCCGCTTCTGCAATCGCCATCGCTAGGCGGTCGGATGTGGTCAGGCGTCCGCGACGGTTGAGGCACGGCGGGCACTGGCAAAGCTCGTTATGCGCGTGTGATTGGCAGACGCCCATCTTGTTCTTGGGGTCTAGCGCTTTGCCGCACGTTCCTACGGCGCAATGACGAACGGGCTTGGTGGGTTTGCTCACGCGGCGCTTGGTGCTTTTCTTCGCCGTCGCCACGTTCACCGTGCTGGACGCGCTGCGGGGGATATTCCGCATGATGCGTTCCCCGCGCCAGTCGTCGTCTACTGCGTCGATCTGCGGCTGCTTGGGAATAAAGCGCATCACGGGCGGACGGCCTAAAATGTCGGTGTGTTCAGTCATTCTGCGGCTCCTTTGAACATGTTTTGGGTGTTGCCTACGCTGCGCCGAGGCAGGCCAGCCGATGCAGCAACGCGGCGAATTGTGCTGCCCGACACGTTTAGGGCGTCGGCCATCTTTTCCGTTGGCACGCAACCAAGCCATGCGGCGCGGAAGGCGGGACCGGCCTCAATCGTTCGGATGGTCGGGCCGATCTTGCGTTTTGGCAGACCAGCGTTTCGCGCCCACCTCGCAACGGTAATATTCGAGACGCCCAACTCTGCGGCCATCTCAACCGCTGGCACGCCCGCAGCCCAATCACGGCGGAACTTGGCACCCACGGGATATTCCAAGCTGTCACCGTCGATCTGGATCAGGTCAAACCCCAGCAGCTTGTAGATCTGCACGATGTTGACCAAGTGCGTGTCGTCAGCGTTCACGCGGGCCGTGATGTCCGCCACCATGCGGGCGCGGGCGTCTTGCTCGTTCATTGGGAACCCCCCAAGATTGATTTAACGTCAGGGACCGTGCGGCCCGTCATGCGGGCGATCCGCGACAGGTTGAAGCCGTACACGTCAAAGGCGCGGGCCATGTCAGGGCGGGTCCAGTGGGCGAATTGGCCGATCATGCCACATCCCCCCAATAGGCAAGCGTCTGGCGTCCGTGGTCGGCCAATGCGCCGCCTTCCCGAACCCACCGCCGCGCCGTGGGCAGTACTTGGCTTTCAAGCGTTTGAAGCTGGTCGAATGTCAGGCGGCTGCGGTCGCCGTTGGATGGTTGAAAGTCCTTCATGCCTCACCTCCGAACCGCTTGGGCGTGAAGCCCGCAGCCTCGCAGATTTCCTGCGCCGTCTTTGGGTCGCAGCGTTCTTTGACGGGTTCCGGCGGCAATGGCTGGTGCACCAGCTTGGGGCGCGGGCGTTTACTGAGAATGATGGCACGCAATGCGCCAGCGTCAGGCTTAGACAAGCGGCCTCGCGCCGTGCGGTTGTTCGGGTCGATCTGGTAATCCCGCCATGCGTAGCGGATTTCCGAGTGGGAACAGTTTTCGAGAACGTCCATCCAGCCCTCTACTTCGATTGCCTTCTCAGCATCGTGAGTTTCGAGGTCTTGCCAGAATTGGCCGAGAATGGCCCGCGCTCTAACCCCAATCTTGGCGCGATGTGCCTGTTGCTGCTGCGGCGACAATGCGTTGAATCCGGTCGGGGTCGTGAGGTCGTTTGCCATTGTGGCCTCCTTCGATTGCGTTGAGTTGGGTTGGCGCTATTGCCGTGACTGCGGGGGCGTTCTTCGCCCCGGCGTACTGGCGCAGCGGGTCGGTGAAATATCTGAGGCTTTTGGCGGGTCCGTCGCGCTTGCGGGCTGCAATCTCGGTGACGACCTCAACCGCCTCTTTTTCGCTTAGACCAAGATCAGTGCGGGCCTTGTCGAATTCCGTGAACTCAACCTTGCCTCCGACGATCTTGCCATTTGCAGTGATGCCAGACGCGTCATGGCCTGCTGCGACCATAATCCGCTCTCTGAAAGTCAGGCCCTCGCCCGCGCTATCATCATCAATCATAACACTTGGTATCTTGGTATCTTGGGTAGGTTTCTCCCCAGACGGTTCCGCCGTTGTATCCACGGTTGATACCGGATTGTTATTTTCCAATGGGTTAGCGGAATTTACAGCCGTTTCCGTTTCTTGCGGTTGTGTTGCCTGAGTTCCTGCACATGTGTCACTTTCATTTCCGCTACCTGCTTTCCGGTCGCTCTGGCCCTTCAAGAACTTCTCAGTTTTCGCGGCCTCTTTCGAAAGTCTGGTGTTGGTCCAAAGACCTCCATCCACATTGAAAAACGGCTCAAGTGTCGGGCGAATGCGGGATTTCCACAGCTTAGTTGAACAGCGGGAAACCCGCGCAAGCTTGCGGTCGTCGTCGGGCATGTTGCAGGCTTCACGCGACCACATGGCGTACAGGATCAGGTGATAAGCGCCGAACTCATCTGCCTCTAGGTCAAGCGTGTCGCGCAGGAATGCATCTACCCAGATAGGGCAGGCATACTTGGTTCGCGCTTTCTGGGGATTGTAGGCGCTCTGGCTCATGCAGCACCCCTAAGCGGGAATGTGGTCAGCGGCGTGACCTCAACGATGGTCTGCGCCTCACTGCCCCACATCTTGCGCTTATCCACCATGCAGACTTGGCTATCGTCCACATATGCGATGCGGTTAAGACCGTCCAAGATGGCCTTTTCGATGTTGTCCAGATCCGGCTTTTGCGTGTGGGGGTTCCACATGGCAGCGGCCTTGCGTTTCTTGCTCCACGATTGGGCAGGCTCGAACACCGCGACGATAGACAGGCGAACGGGGCCGTCCAACACAGGCAGGCCAGCGGCTACCGCGTACTGCCCGACCGTCCGTTCAAACGATACGGTTGCCGATGGCGTGTAGGTGCGGCCATTGGCAAAGCGGGGGCGCTGCTTGGCAAAGGGCTTGCCTGGAATAACGATCCTCATGCCTGCGCCTCCATCGAATAGGACGCCACGAAAGCGCCGGAGGGCGTCTCTACGCGGGCGGTGTGGATTTGGTGGCCTGCCTGTTTCAAATCATACACCCTGGCCCCAAGGCGCAGACAGCCGAAGCGGTTCAGCGCTTCGATAGGCGTGATGTGCTGGCCTGCCTTTAGGGCGGCGAGGATTTGGGTGGTCTGGGTCATAGGTCAAATCCCTCCTGCTCTGCATCGGAACGGCTCAACATCAGCAGACGGGTATCCTCGGGTCGGGTCTTGCCATCCCAGACATACCAAGCGTTGAGCATGGGCGGCGCTCCGGCTCCGGTGAAATCGATACGCCAGCGCATGAGGTAGACACGGGCGGGGGGATTCCGCGCCCACAGGCCAGCCCGCGATTCAGCGCCCGGCCAGTTGAATGGCAGCAACAGGGCCATGTAATCAACGCCGAGAACGTCAAGCGCGTGGCGGTTCCATGCGCCTGTGTTGCACTCGCAAAACGGCGGATTGGTAACGATTGCGTTTGCTGGTGCTGCTGAAAAGTCGTAGAATGAGCGCAGTTCAGCGCCCGCGCCACGGTCAACAAGGTCCGAGCATATGACGCTGTATCCTGCCGCCTCGATTTCGCGCGCCATAGCGCCGTCACCGCAGGCAGGCTCCCAGATGGTCGGGAACCGCTCAAGATACGCTTTCTCAGCCCTTAGAATGGCTCTCGTTGGCTCTGGCGGGGTTGGGTAGAAGTCGTCCTTCTCGCGCGGCACTTCGTCCACATAGACAGGAACGCCGTCGATAAGGTCCGCCATCACCGGATGCGCCGTTTTCCCAGTTGCTCTAAAAAGTCCGCGTGCGCTGCTCATGCGTCACCTCGTGAGAAGAAAAGCGCAGAGGGAGCCGTGGGAAGCTCAACCTCTGCTAGTTGATCCGCGCTAGGGGATGAGGGAGCAGGCGCGGATACCCAGCCACAGGGAGGGCGGCTGAATGGGGGAAAGGGGGTCATGCTCGGTACGCCTTTTGCGCAAAGGACACGCCGCCAAGCGCTTCCTCAGAGTTGCCTTCGATGATATCAAGCGTGAGACGCGGGGCGCGGTCGCGGGACGTGTCCACCTTGCCTGTCAGGCTCAACGGGTTACGATTGGCGCAATTCGCGCAGTTGGCGGCGTCGGTGACCAGTTCGCGGCACTTCTTGCAGCGCTGGTACCCTTTGGGGTTGCGGAACTTCATGCTGCACCCCGCTTCGAGCGCTTTCGTGCTTGCCGATCATCTTTGATGAAGTCCAAGACGCGCTGCATAGTCCCGATGCTTGCAGTGCCTTTTCGGATACGTTCGCAGGCATGGCGGTTCTGCACCGCCATCTGCCCAATTGTCGGCTCACCAATGTTAAAGTCGGCGGCGTGGGCCTCGATGGCCTTGATAACTTCTGAATTCTGCATACCTATGTTTAGACTTATGTCTAAGTGAGGTCAACAACAGATGTTAGACAATCGGCTTGTAGCCCCATATTTTCCGCCGTGCCATTATTTGGCTATGGCTGGAAAATCATTTAGAGACCGGGTTCTCGCTGAAATCAAAGAACGAAACATATCTAAGGCCGACCTGTCGCGCAGGTCGGGCGTTCCCTACCACGCAATAGACAAGTTTCTTAAGCGTGAAGGCGCAAGCACGAATGCTGAAAACGCGCGGGCGCTTGCTAATGTGCTGGGCCTTAGTGTTGACGATGATCAGGCATACGAGGAACTTCGCGAACTGTTTTACCAGCTTGACGAAGAACAGCGCAAGTTTCTGATAGCAAGCGTGCGCGGCCTTGTTGGCTAAGATCAGCCTTAATTGCTGTCGCGATGCCGTCGGGCGCGTCTTTCAAAACATCTAACAAATCATTGTATTCGTGCAATTTGGTACTCCCTTTGTTCTATAGTGAGCAAGGTTGTGATTCTTTGCAACCATAAGGTTACCTGACAACTGAATTAGACACATGTCTATTTTAGGGGTTGCATTAGCCTTTTGTCTAATTTATCTTCATCCTCAACAACAACACGAGGATGAACGACAATGACCCCGCATTTCTACAGCAACAGCGCAGGCAAGACGGCCACGCCCCAACAGATCGTGGCGCGGGTCAAGCCCTTCGCTACCGGCCTTCTGGTGAACACCGCTGCGCCCTGCCCCGCCCCCACTTCTAAGCTGATCACGCCCTCATGGGTAATAGAGCCGCATGTGATCGACGCGGTGATCGGCGGTGCGTCGTGATTGAAGTATGGATCAACGTTGAGTCTGTGGACGAGGGCAGCCAGCACTCCAAGGTTCACGGCCCTTACAAAAGTGAACGTGAGGCGCTTGAGGAGTCCAAAGACCTCTGCCGACTTGCGGGGAAAAGCATCTACGACTTCGAGCAGAAGCGGTTGGGCCTATGAGCTTCCAAACGCAAATATCCCCGCCTCTCTCTCGGCCCCCTCGCCTACGCCTCGACAAGATGCCCGCAGAGGACAGCACCGCTGATATCTCCGATGTCTGGGCTGACGAGGTTGAGAACGAGGAAGGCGCAATCGTGACCGCGTATTTCCGGCACACCAGCGACGACCACGGCGGCTTTTACGCTGACCTTATCGGGGTTGGCGTCCTGACCAACACATCTGCTGTGCTCTACAGCCACGACGGCGCGGTTGCGTGGTTTGGCTGGGAGACGGTGAACCGGATTGAGAACGTACAGACGCAGGCAATCGCAGACGGGGTGGCGACATGATCCGCCGCATCCTCGCCAGCCTTCGCAGCATCAAGGCCGATGCCCAATACATGAACGACCTGAAATACGAGTTCGACCGGATAGAGCGCAAGGCCATCCGAGACGCCGAACACAGCGCAGAGTTCCACGAGGAGAATGTGACATGAACCGCTTTCTTGAATTCATTGCCGATGCTGTAGGGCTGTTGTGCCTTATCGCGCTTCTCTGGATGGCCTTGGTTATCGGCTACGGGATGGGCTGGTGATGGATTTTCAAGCCGCACTCCGCAAGCTGAATGATGCCGCATATGAGGCATTCAAAGCTGCCCGCCCCGATACCGCAGATGCCAACGACCGCAACACGCTGTTGCAGATCCGACAGGCGACAGACCGCCTCTGCGACAAGCCTCGAACCGCACAACAACAGGAGGACGCAGCATGAACGCCGTCACCGATATCAAAGCAGACCACAAGTCTATTGCCCAGGCTCTCGCCGCCGCGCAGATGAAGATGGGCAAGGCGTTGAAGTCTGCCAACAACCCGCATTTCAAAAGCAAGTATGCCGACCTCGCCAGCGTTGTCGATGCCTGTATGCCAGCGCTGAACGAGGCGGGTATTGCTGTGATCCAGCCGACCACCGACGACGATAGCGGGCGGTATGTTGAAACGATCCTTATTCACGGCGAGAGCGGCGAAACGCTAAAATGCCGCGTCCCGCTGATCGTGGGCAAGAACGATATGCAGGGGTATGGCAGCGCGGTCACATACGCCCGCCGCTACGGCCTTATGAGCATGTCAGGCATAGCCCCAGAGGACGACGACGGCAATGCAGCGGCCAAGTCACCACCACCCGAACAAGCCAAGCCGCGCCTTCTGACGCCCGACCAGTTCATCAAGCTGCGCGACAAGATCGAAGCGGCAGAGGTTGACGAGGCAAAGGTGCTTGAACGCTTCGGTGCTCCGTCTCTCCAGCAATTCCCCGCGATCAAGTTTGAAGCCGCGATGAAAAGCCTAGACGCCACGATTGCCGCCAAGGCCCCGCAAGAGAACGCCGATCTAGAAGGCGACAACATTCCAGAACACGAGGACGCATAACATGAATGTGCAGACCAACATTGACCCCATTGCGGCGGTCTACAAATCAAGCCGGTTTGTCTATTTCGATATTGAGACAATTTGCAGCCAAGATGAGGACTACCGCCAGACGCTTGCCCGCAAAGTGACCGCGCCCGCAACGTTCAAAAAGCAGGACAGCATTGACAGGTGGCTTTCCGAGAACCGCGACAGCGCGGCAGACGAGGCGATGGCAAAGACTAGCTTTGACGGCGGGCGCGGCCATGTCTGCACAATCTCATGGGCAAAGAATGACAGCGGCATTGAAACCCGCCACGCCAAGACGATCAGCGAAGAGCGCGAGGTGATTGGCGACTTCTTTGCGGATCTGGACCCCTACCACTCGGAAACGCTGGTGGGCCACAATATCACGGGCTTTGACCTGGCGTTCCTGAAAAAACGCGCCGTCTGCTTGGGCATCAAGATGCCAGCGCCGTCCAGCTTTCCACGCGACCCGAAGCCTTGGGACAAGTCGGTCCAAGACACCATGAGCATGTGGGCTGGCGGCACGGGCCGGATCAGCATGGATAACCTGTGCAACATTCTCGGCATCAAGGGCAAGGAAGGCTTTGACGGGTCGATGGTGGCCGAAGCGTGGGCCAAAGGCGATCACGATACGATTGCGGAATACTGCCGCGACGACGTGTGGCGTACCCGCGAAATTCACAAGCGCTTTCTGATGGCGGGGTACTGAGCATGAGCGACGAAACCCACCGCGTGACCGCGAATGAGCTGCGTCAGTTCGTAGAGCGGATCGAAAATCTTGATGCGCAGAAGAAAGACCTCGCGGACCTGCGCAAGGACGTGTTCGCGGAAGCCAAGGCGCGAGGCTACGACGGCCCCGCCCTGACGGCCCTGATTAAGCTCCGCGCTGCCGATCCGGCCAAGCAATCTGAATTTGAAGCGGTGCTGGAGATGTACCGGAACGCCTTGGAGGGCAAGTAACATGCAAGTTTTGATGATCGCAGGCAACGTGGGAATCCATGAGCTTTTGCGGTGTGACTTTTCTACAGGAGAGATAACCTGGAGGTTCAGGACCGAGGAGATGTTGATCAGGGCTGGTCGCGGTCAAGCACTAAACAAACTCCCAACTTGGAACTCAAGATATGCTGGAAGGAAAGGGTTCACCTGCATTGATGGGCATGGATACCTCATGGGTAGAATTTTCAGTAAGGCATACAAAGCGCACAGAGTAATTTGGGCACTGAAAAACGGTGAATGGCCTAATGATCAGATAGACCATTTGAATGGGGATCGAACGGACAACAGATTAATCAATCTAAGGTCGGTTTGCCAGTCCGAAAATAACCAAAACCTGAAAGCTAGAAGTGACAACAAAAGTGGTCACGTAGGGGTTTGCTTCGACCAGTCGAGGAAGAAGTGGCTAGCGACAATAAACACCAAATACATCGGACGGTTTGAAACTAAATGCGAAGCCATTGCGGCACGCCAAAACCATCCAGACGCACGCCAATTCACAGAAAGGCACGGTAACTGATGCAAACTCTTATTATAGCAGGGACTTGTGGTCGCGACGCCGTATTGCGCCGAACACAGGCCGGTGACGCCGTGCTGGGGTTCTCGCTGGCCGTGGACAACGGCAAGGACAAGAACGGCAACAAGCGCGACAGCACTTGGTACGATTGCAGCGTGTGGGGCAAGCGGGCGGAAAGCCTAGAGCGCTTCATCACGAAAGGAACCAAGCTGACCCTGACCGGACGCCCGACCGTGGACGCATACGAGGGCAAAGGCAAACTTGGCATTTCGGTGAACGAATTGACGTTCCAAGGCGGCGGCTCCGATAGCGGCGGCGGTCAGTCTGGCGGGGGCTATGACAGCGGCGCGTCTGGTGGCGGGTACGGCGGGGGGAACTCCGGCGGATCGCGTGATCTAGGAGATTCTATCCCGTTTGCCCCAGAGTGGCGCATCTGACCCCTCACGGGAAAGCGCGGCTTATCGCCCGCATTAACGCCTTCACCAGCCTGAGCGACCTTGCAGGCTGGTGGGAAAACAACCTCGCGTATCCGTATCAGCGCGACCCCGACATCATTGCAGCGAAAGACGCGAAGAAAGGACAGCTAGATGGCACCTAGAGTAATCATTCTGACCGGCGACATGCAGCGCACCCAAGCGAAATGCGTAGTCGATCAAGCGCCAGCGGGCGCGGTCCTCACGGTCACGCAGAAAGCCGAAATGCGCACCAACGCGCAGAACCGCCTTGTGCATCGCTGGTTCGCAGATATCGCCCGCCACCATTCGTTTGGTGAGAGCGAAGCGGATATCAAGGCAGAGTGCAACCTGATGTTTGGCCGGCCAATCCTGAGCCGCGACGACCCCGAATGGGAAAGCGTGTTCGGCTACATCTTCGACGCGCTGAACAAGCCGTCCAAGCTGAAAGCGATCCGCGTTCTGGACGTGCCGTTCACCCGCCGCATGGGGGTCAAGCAGCTTACAGAATATATGGATCAGATGTCCCGTTTTTACGCAGAGCAAGGCGTGATCCTGACGGACCCCGACGCCCGCCGCTATGAGCAGGATATGCAGCAAGAGGGGGCGCGGGCATGATTATGCTATTTTGCCTTTGCGCGACAGTTTGGGCGCAGGCGACCGATAGAGAAGCCGCATTCTGGGGCTTCGGTGCCGTAGTTGGTTTCATCGCAGATATTCTAATCGTCACTGCGCTTTTTGACGCCTTCGGGGGATGCCAATGAACCAGATATCCCCCCGTGGCCCGCTTGGCCTCAAGGTGCCAAAGCCAAAGAGAGTTAAGAAAGGCCTAAGAAAGGTCTCCAAGAAACGATCCGCCCACCGGTCAACAAAAAAAGGGCAATGCGGCCTTTCTTACATGGGAGCAGTTAAGCAACTTCCCTGCGTTATCTGTGGTTCACCGCCCCCGAATGACGCCCACCATTGCCAAAGCCGCCCGCCTGCCGACGAGCCGCACGGGTATGACCAGTTACCAGCAGCGGGTCGCAAGAGCGGTGACCGTGACACGATCCCGCTTTGCCATTGGGATTGCCACCAAGAAGGCCCGAACGCCTACCACAAGAGCAAGCGGGCATGGGAGGCGAGAAACGGGCCGGATTACGGGTTTATCCCAACTACCCGCGCAGCCGTTGCGGCGATGTTGGGCGAGATTGATTACTGAGATTCCCGCTCTGGGGATAACGCGGCCACAGCGAACTAGTGGCGACAAGAAGCCCGATGGGCGTTTGTTGTAACCAAACTGACGCGCTACGTCACCCGCCCGTCGATCCGCGCCACCTCCACATGAGGGGATCGGCGGGCAACATAGGAGAGAGCAATGAGCAAGCTTATTCACCGCGTCCGAGCGCTGTTTGCCACCGGATGCACCAGAGATTGCAACCAAGGGCGTGAGTGCCCGCTACGGAAGGCGAAGCCATGACCTACGACGACATGATCCTGCGCGGTCCAGAAGAGCGGAACGAGGTTGGCACCGAAGATGGCGACACCTGCGGGCGCTACCCTGAGCCTGACGAGGATATGCCGCGAGGGTATAAGCCGAAGCCCTGCGCGGGCGTTATGATGGATTGGGCTAACGGTATAAAATGCGACACTTGCGGAGAGATAGCATGACACCGGACGAACAGACAGTAGAGCGCGTGGCAAAGGCTTTGTGGGCCTTGAACTGCGAAGAATACACATATGACGAAGCCAAGAAGGGCGCGGCCAACGGAGAGCAGAAACACGCGAACGCCGTTGAGTACATCCACGAACTTGCCGAGGCCGCTATAATCGCCATGAAAGAAGCGGGGATGGATCGCCTCGTAGCAGAGGGGCAGCAATGTGACGCCATCGCCATCGCCATCGCCCGCAATGACGCGCTGCGCGAGGCGGCGCATGAATGTGAGCAAGTGGCTTACAGCGGTAAATATCCGCAAGACGACCAGAGCGAATTGGGTTGTCTTAGATGCCGCGACAACGTCCTCGCCATGATCGAAGGAGACACCAATGATTGAGCAACTAAAGCCCTGCCCGTTCTGCGGAGGTGAGGCGGATATAATGACACCCGAAGCAGATAACATGAGGTTTGCCACCGTCATGTGTATGGGCTGCTACGTCACGGGCAAGGGATGCGAGATTATAGCCGAGGCCGTTGAGGCATGGAACGCCCGCGCCGCTATCGCAGCCATGCGCAATGACGCCGCTATGGATCGCCTAGTAGCCGAGGGGCAGCGATGTGACGCCATGACACCGCAGGATGATCGAAGCCTGCCGGGCCGTATCATGGTTTGGCACAGCAGCCCTACGCTTAACCATTTGGGGACGTGGGCAACTACGCGTTACCCAGACGACGCCGTTGCTTACGTTCCGGAATCATTAGAGGCACCGACCGCAGTATTGGACGAAACATCACCAAGGGCAGCAATCGGTGAAATCGGGAACCAGATGCACAATTTGGCTTGTGAATTTCAGAGCAACGAAGACTTGGCCGAAAGGCTGGGAGGCTTCGCTTGTGAACTTTGGCGTGTTGCGCAGTCTGCATCATCCGAGCCTATACCCACCATGACACCGCAGGAGGCGGCGAAGGTATCCGCCGAAGACCGCGAAAACATCGTGGATGAAATCGAGAGCATCATCTGTGAGACGCACGAAATGGATGTGCGCGATATAGATTACGCCGAAAACATCGTTTCATGGCTAGAGCGGCACCACCCCGCCGCCCTACGCGCTATCTCGGAGGACAGCCAATGACCACATGGACCGAAGCCCAGATCGACCGCCACTTGCACCTTTGGGAGCATAGGCACGGGCCAGACAGCCCGGAAGCGGGGATTGTGCGGCAGTTGCGGGCGGAGCGGGATATCGCGCGGGAGTCTGCGGCGGACTATAGCGATATCCCTGACACGCCAGAACAGCGGGCATTTATCGCGCAGCATAATGAGGAAATGAAGCGCAGGCACCCTAACCTCAAAAGCATATACCCCACCACACAGGAGACACCCCATGAGTGATCGACGGAGACTTTCTAATGCAATAAGAAGGGCAGCCCAGTCAGCGGGCGAATACCGAGAGGCCCAAAAAGAAATGCACGAGGCGTTCGAGGCAGTATACGGTTTCGACCTCTGCATTGAAGAGCTTAACGACGACTGGACTGATCCGCTGGTTTATGGCGACGGGCCTTACCCATCGCTGGCCCAATTTGATCAAGCCGTCAATAAGATGAGGACACCCCATGAGTGATATGCGCGACACGCTAACGGGGATCATTGCCCGCGAGGTCATGGACGCGGAAGCAACCGCAGACGCAATCATTGCCGCGCTGCCGGGGCGGGTTCTGCCGTTGGAGTGGTTAGGTGGTGGAAAGCGCCATCACGCTGGGAATTACGTGATTGAGGATATTAGCACCCCACGGCGGGAAATCCGACGCTTGCTACACGCCTCATTCGGCACAACCTACTTGGCAGACTTTGGAGGTGATCGCCCCCTAAAAGCCGCCAAAGCCGCTGCACAAGCCCACCACACCGCCGCCATCCTATCGGCCTTCGGGGTACAGGGAGGGGAGGCATGAGCCAGCCGACAGCCTGCACGCGCTGCAAATGGTGGCAGCAGGGCCGGTCAGTTCTGATTGGCGAGTGCCGCCGGATGCCGCCCGTATTCATCGACAACCCCACCGAAGCCCGCGCTTGGCCTCATACGAAGCGCGGCGATTGGTGCGGAGAGTTTAAGGAGCGTGAAGAATGAGCAAAGTTCACAACAAACGAGCCGGAACCGCACCTCGTGACGCCGTTTACATTGGCCGGGGTAGCCCTTGGGGTAATCCGTTTGTCATTGGCAAAGACGGAACCCGCGATGAAGTCTGCGACAAGTTTGAACGCGAAACATTGCCGACGCTAGATATTGAGCCGCTACGGGGCAAGCATCTTGTCTGCTATTGCAAACCTGCACGATGCCACGGCGACGCGATCTTAGCTGCCCTGTCATTGCCAAAGGAGGGCGCAGAATGAGCCAAGCACGACTAATGAAGATCCACGACGCAGCCACCTATCTTGGCATGAGCGTGACCAAGCTGAAATCCAAGGGCCTGCCCGTCCGGCGCGACGGCGGCAACGTCCTCTATGACCGCCTGGACCTTGACGACTACGCGGACAACCTGCCGTATGACGGTAAACAGCAATCGGAGGGCGTAGAGGAATGGCAAAAGGCGTTCGACTAAAAGGCATCAAGGTCGTCACGAAGCCCAACGGCAAGCGGTATGTTTACCGCCGCGTAAGGGGGCAATTCGTATCGCTGCCGGACCTGCCGGAGAACCACCCCGACTTTCTGCGGGCCTATGTCGATGCCGAGCATTACGCCCCGACAGACGGGACGCTTGCCAGCACGATCAAGCTATTCATTGCCTCGAATGACTTTAAACAGCGCAAGGAAAGCACCCGCAAGGTATGGAGGCGCAGGCTTGAGAAGATCGCAATGCAGTACGGCAGTTCGCCTATCGACAAGCTGACGACCGATCTAGTGAACAAGGCTATTCGCAAGGTATCCCCCGGCGCACAGCGGGGAGAGCGCACTATCTGGCGGGCTATCTTTGCCTTTGCGCAGTCCGAGTTCCTACGCAGTGACAACCCGGCCAAAGACGCCATGATAGGCAAGACAAAGGCCGTACCGCATGGCACATGGACGCCGGAGGACGTTGCCACCTTCCGCGCCCGCTGGCCTGTAGGGTCACCAGAGCGCCAAGCCTTCGAGGTGATATACTGGACCGCTGCGCGATGCGTAGATGCGGCTGTGATAGGCTGGCAGCACGTTTCAGACGGGGTGCTGGAGTTCGTACAGGAGAAAACAGGGGGCACAGCCGTTGTGCCGATCACCGCGCCCGTCGCGTCGTATTTAGAGGCTGACCGCCGCTTGTTCCTGGAAGCCGCGTCACCTGATCTGCTTTTCATCCTCACGACCACGGGAAAGGGCCGATCTGTCAAAGCCCTAAGTCAGTTCGTAAGCCGCGCCGCCCGTGATGCTGGACTAGAGAGCCGGACAGCTCACGGCCTGCGCCGCGCACGCGCCGTAATCCTCGCTGAAAACGGGTGGACGCCTCACCAAATCGGTGCATGGACGGGGCATGAATCCTTGGCCGAGGTCAGCCATTACACCCGCGATGCGAACAAAAGGAGCATGGTTGTTGGCAACCACGTTGGAAACTCCGGCAATGTGAAGCGGTTTCCGTCATAAAAATAAGGGGTTTGAAGGCGTTTATGGCGGACCCTAGAGGA
>Ga0098073_1000243_pt1 | contig 20044 bp, 37 predicted proteins | sample 31_taG_FD_75060 | JGI IMG/M metagenome (GOLD analysis project Ga0098073, IMG submission 75060) | Marine viral communities from the Gulf of Mexico - 31_GoM_OMZ_CsCl metaG | ecosystem: Environmental > Aquatic > Marine > Oceanic | place: Gulf of Mexico | collected 2015-07-12
CACCCGCGATGCGAACAAAAGGAGCATGGTTGTTGGCAACCACGTTGGAAACTCCGGCAATGTGAAGCGGTTTCCGTCATAAAAATAAGGGGTTTGAAGGCGTTTATGGCGGACCCTAGAGGAGTGCGCGAAACCTGCGCCCGCCATGCACTTACGGGGAAACCGGATGCAGGGCGGGGCTATGGGTATCAATGGGTTGCGGGGGGAGTGGAAACGGTTAATTCGTTGTGGCTTGCTCAAATTCGGACAGGTCCAGCGTATGCCAGCGCCCATCCGATGCAGGGCCAGCCACGGCGAAAACAGCGTCAGCCGCCTCGCAATCCTCGCCCCTTTCGTCTAGCCAATTGGTCACAGGGACTGTAGAGCCGCCCACCATAAGCACTAGGCAAAGGTCGCGGTTGATTGCCTCAACTGCCATGGTTGCACCTCCGAGGCATTCTCTCCTGTCGATGCAAGTTCCAGCGCCAAGGGCGGCGGGGATCAATCCACAGCGACCACAACCAAGTGATGGATGATTGCGGATGATAACCTGCCAGCGCCAACTGCCCCGAATTGGTCCACGTCCAGAATGACAGCCCCCAGATGCGAATGCGGGGGAAACCCCAAGGCGCGAGGTGCTTGGAGCCGATGCGGATGATTGCAGGGCCGATCTTGATGTGGTTCCTCATGTCGTCTCTCTCCTTTGATATGGTCAGGGTTCGCGGCGGGCGGATTCTTCGGCAAGCTTGGCGAACATTTCCCAGCTATCCCAGAACACGTCTGCGTTGTTGCGGAACTGCTCTTTCGTCAGCCCGTCGCGCAATCCCTGCTTAGCCGCTGCCACCAGATGATCTGCCATGTCCATGTCCTCACTCACGGGGTGTTCTCCTTATTGCTTAGAAGGGGGTGGCGTCTTGCGCGTGATCTGCTGAACGGTGCGCCCGTTTTTGAACGTGACACCGTGCGCCGCAAAGGCCGCGATCATCTTTGGGAGCGAATTATCAGGCCCGCCGTTTAGGTAGCGGGAAACGGTTGCCCGCGTCACTCCGGCGCGATCCGCCAGCGCCCCCGTATCCCAATCTAGCAGGGCCATTCCGGCTCTTATAATTTCTGGCGTCATGCTTCACCCTGTAACTTTTCTCTTGCGTCCACAAGTATCATGATGTAACAATGTAGGCAAGCAAAAAGGAGATTGAACGATGGGAAACTACGATAACCGCTTTGCTGCGGCGAACATGCGCAGAAAGACGGACAAGCACGCCAAAGACGTCAGGTCCGACATTCTCAAGCAAATTGACGACGCGGAAACGCTTGATGAGATGAAGGCCGCCACCAAGCGCCTAGTTCATGCGCTTCGCATCCTGACGCAGTGACCCCCGCCATACCGGCGCATGACCTGAGCATGTCGGAAGACTCAACGGATAAAGGAGAGAGAACGATGGCGCGATACCGAGTTTATAGCATCGCAACCGCAAGCACCTTTTTGGGCGAGTACGAGGGCGATACGAAAGAGGCAGCGATCGACGCGGCGCTTGAGGATAACCCCCCGCATGTCAGCCTATGCCACCAGTGCAGCGGCGAGATTGAACTAGGCGACTTCTACGAAGAGCAAGCCGAACTGGTCGATTGACCCCCACCACGCCAAGGAGGCAGAGAGAATGACGGATACGAAAACCGACGCTGCGATGCTTAGACCGATAGACGCGCTGTCTGAAATGGTCGGCCTTACGGGGCTTGTTCGCGCACAACGCCTTGACGATGAAGCCGACGAAATGGAGTACAGGCTAAAAGCTCAAGGCGTGAAACAATGCCACTACGAAAACACCGTTCGGGATCGCAGGCATCACGCGTCCCTTATACGCGAAATTCACCGCCTATCCAACCCTGACTACAAGGAATAGACCACATGGGGATGCAAGACACCGCTGCGGATATCGTTGATTTGTATGACACCATCGACGCCAAAGACGCCAAGATCAAGGCGCTGGTGGAGGCGTTGGAATCCATTGAGGGGCGCATAGAACAAGCGGCAAACGATTTCAACGACGCTACCCGCTGGCCGGATGTCGCCCACTTCATGAGCGATTGCACGGTAATGGAATGGGTTATATCCCCCGCCCGCGCCGCCATTGAAAAAACAAAGGAGGCACTATGACCGAAACGCCAGAACGCATATGGGCAAAGCCGGGCTATGATAGCTGGAACGCATACGGCCATTGGTACGAGGACGCGACAGGCGGCGGCACTGAATACACACGCGCCGACATCGCCCGCCCTATGACGGCAGCAGAGGCGGCGAAGGTGCTGCTGGATGCGATGGACGCGGAAAAATTAGATAGAGCCATCAGCGCTGCTGACAAAATTTTGCGTGAAAAGTACAGCAATCAAACATGGCACAGCCGAACATCCATTGCACAGGCCCTAAGCGCCGCCCACCGCGCCCTGTGGCAAGGGGGAGAGTGATGCCCTTCATGGTAAAGATCACGGTCCACACCCCGCCGTGCGCTCAATGTGGCGAGATAGACATCATGTCTCGCCCCGTGCTCCATGCTGATGGGCAGTATTGCAGGCATTGCGCACCTATCGCGGCAATGAAGGCTGACCGCTACGCACGCGCCCAGAGACGGGCGGGTAGCATCACCATCCCGACGCAGAACTGGCACCCGCAGAACGACGAAAGCCGCGCCCCCAATCAAGAGGACGCGGCTAATACCACCGCTCAAACGAACGGCAGCAATGGTTAGTTTCCCGACGATGGAACATCACGTCCAGCACGCGACACAATCGCCGCCTGCCCGCCCAATGCGCCAAGCCGCACCACGAGATACGCAGGCCGGTAACTAGGTAGCAGGAGCGCCACGACAGGCTTTCAACGGCGGCAACGATCCGGTCACGCATGGGGGCGCTCCTTATCGGGGAATGCGATCTGTGAGAATGTCGATCTTGCTTTCGATGCGCTGCAACGTGCTTTCGATGCGCTGCGCTCTATCGTCAGGCCGTGCCGGGGGTGTCGGCTCTTTCTTTTCGCGCCAGACCGCCAGACCGCCGATTGCAATAATCAAGGCGGCAACCGATCCTAGAATAGCGGCGTAATCATTTGCGCTCATTTAGCCATGCCCTCCAAACGCGGGACACGTCCTTTACAGCGCCGTAGATGCAGACAAGCGCCTGCGTGCTGGCCCATGAGTACATGAAGACCGCAGTTGACGAGGCGTCCATAAGCCAGAAGCCCGTTGCAAAGCTGGCGTACACCAGCGCGTTAATCGCTGTGACGGCTGACCGGATGAACGGCGTCCACCATGCCCGCCCGTTGATGCCAAGCGCCACCATGTGCAGCGCCCCGGTGATCAGGAACAGCAGCGCCCAATCGCTTTCGTACAGCCAGGAGCGCAGCACCAGATAGGCATCGCTGTCCATCGACCGCGCCCCATCCGCAAGCCAGATGCCGAACCCGAACGTGCCCGCTGCTAGGGACCACTCAAGCCGCCTGTCCTTGTGGTAGATACTGCCGTCCATCCTAAGCGCACCCCGCGTCATGTCCGCGAACAACCGCAGTGCCCGCCCTGCCCACGTCGTCGGGCGTCTGGGGATTTGGTAGTGCTTCGGCAAGGCGTTCGATTGCGCCGGTAAAATCGGGGCCGCAAAACGCTGCATCACTTGTTCCTATCGCGCAACTGGTCACGCCAAGAAGGGGCAGCATCACTATCTTTGACCGCATCTGATATGTCCTTTTCGCGGGTGATTGTGGTTTCGCGGGCGGATTGCCGCGTGTCTTTTCCGCCCTGCCAGTAGAGGAACACGCCCAAGGCGCAGGTGATTGCGACTGCGATAATGATGCGTTTCATTTGGGCTGATCCACGAGACGGCCCACGACAACGCAGACGCCAACCGCGCCAACGATCCACGGCAACCAGCTTTCAGGGATGATTGCCTTCGTTTCGTCCGGCAGCGTGGCCCATGCCACAGGCAGCAGCACGACCAGCGCGCCAAACTGCACAGACAGCCACCGCCAAGCCGCTTTCCAGTCTTCGACAAGTTTCATGCTTTATCCTTTCCAAAGAAGCCCGCCAGCAGGGATGCCAGAGCGGCCCACAGGGAGCGTTGCGGGGGTGTTGCGGGGGTTGGTGGCGCTACGTGGTCCACAGCGGGCTGTGACGCGCCTAGAATGGCTGTGATGGTGTCTGATACGTCACGCTTGACCGCGCTGCCCCAGACGGGTGTTCTGCGGCTGGTCAATCGGGTGTATTCCGTCATGAAGCCGTCGCCGGACCACAGCCCATCGAAAAACAGGCTACATTCCTTTGAACGTCGCCCGATGATCTCGGCGGGCTTGTTGTACCACATGAACGCTTGACGAGCGCCGGACACGTCGCCCGCCTTCCAGCGCGTCACCCAACTTGCTTTGCGGATGCTGCCCGTGTTCCAGTGGAACGAGAGAGCCGCAGCGAATTGCGCCTCGCTCAGATCATGGCCCGCGAAGACCTCGCGCACATCATCCGCGTACCGCTCAAGCGCCCAGATGAACACCTCTAGGCACTTCTGCAACGGCTGCGGGTTGTTGATGTAACGGTCCACGTTGTGACCGCTGGCGTTGGTCAGGCCGACCGACCACGTATTTACGCCCTCGGAATCGCGGTAGGTCTGGCGAATGACGGCCTCGTGATGCGCCACCTCAAGAGCAACGCGCACGGAAATAGGATATGAGCCGCTCATGCGCTGTTCCTCGCAATCCGGTAGTTGGATACGGCAACGCCCAACACCAGCACCGCCAGCGCGACGATCATCCAGCGCTCACCGGACAGCCAGATTGCATATGCGCCGCCAAGGCTCAGCGCCAGCTTGACCAAGATCCAGCCCTTGCCAAGCTTCGCCATGAGGGCAGCGATAAAGCCGTTGGCCTCTTGCGCTCCTGGCGTCTTGAGCGCGTGAATGGTCGTGTAAATGTCCGCCATCTGGGCGAACACAAACAGGCCCCAGATCAAGGCATCAGTTTCGGAAAGGTTGCCCATCATGGCGACCTCCTTTCAGGTTTCAGATTTTCGGGGGTGTTAGATCAGGTCGTCGGTCATAACAGCCGACAGGCCCAATGCCTGAACCGCTTCGCGGCCTTCCATGCCAGCAATTGCCGTGATCTGTGCGGGGGTCGCGATTGGTGGCACGCCTTCGCCAGCCCACAGCACGACAAGCGCTTGCGCCTGCGTTGCCTTGGCTAAATCAATGATGCTTTCCGTATCCCACGCCGGGCGGGGTAACACAGACGTAGCGTTCTCAATGAACCCCGCGCCAGTCAGGACGCTGGCAATTGCATACAGGTTCCCCGCCGCGTCCTCCCAGTTGGCCGCGCCGTAGGTCAGCCCGTCCGCTTCGGAATACCCCAGCGACATCGCGTAGTGGTTGGCATTATCAATGTGCGTTTCCGGCACAGCAATGGTCACTCTCATAGCGTCACCCCTGTTTTTTCAGCAATATACTCCTCAACCCCATTCAGTTGAGACGTGCTCAAGCTAGGTCCAAAGCGTATAACAGCGCCGTAAACGTTCCCATTCAAGGGGGTGTCGCCGTTGCTCCTTCGCCCAATATATAAACGGTGATTTGCATAAGGGGTTGCGCCCAGATCGTCGCCTAAGGTTGTCTCATTCCCGTTAACACGAAGTATGCTGCTGTCACCGGGCAAATTCCCCTGACCACTTAACACGTAACTTAGTGGAGCGGCTGGAGAGGACTTCGATGTGATGACTCTGTTACTTCCTCGGTTGCTAAACGAGTGCCCGAAGGCTGTATTATAGAAGAAACCAACAGTGCCATTCGTATTCGCGCTAGATGTGCTGGTTTCTAGTATAATCGCGATATTATCGGACAGCCTCCGCACGCCTGCAAATATCTGCGCCTCATCTGTGCCTGCGGTTATCGCAGTTGCTGTAGCCAACATGTCGTCTACGCCGTCGAACGCCAGCCAATGAAGTGTACCGTCTGTCTGATATGCAGGACGAGCCGCAGCAGTGGCCTGAATCGCGTGGTTTCCGTTCCCGCTCTTGTCGTCCATACGCGCGACGCTTTGCCCTGCCGCTGTGACAGGCACTGTGCCGGCGGTGTCCTGCCACAACGTAGATAGATCGCTAGGATCATACCAAGCGCCAGATTCACCACTACTGAATAGCTCCCCCGGGAAGAAATTTCCGTAAATATTCCAAAACACCGACGGGCCCTTAAACAGGATCATAGGCTCTTTGCAGAAAATAAGCGCCGCCGGGTTGCTTCCCCCGTAGGTGACGGACTCAGCGTATGTGTCAAACGTCTTGATGTCTGGAACTGCCGCCGCTGCATCCGATGCCGCCTGCGCCGAACCTGCCGCCGCGATAACGTCCTCACCGGTTGCAACACGATCAGCAGCGGTTGCAGTTGCATCTTCGCCAGTTGCAACGCGGTCAGCGGCGGTTGCGGTCGCGTCGTTGCCCGTCGCAACGCGGTCCGCTGCCGTGGCGGCTGCGTCCTCCCCGGTCGCGGTCACAGCCGCCGAAATTGCAGCAACGTCGTAGCTTTCAGCGTACCCTTGGGCCTCGGCAACCTTGGCATCCATTTCTGCGACGAATGCGTCATATTCATCTTGCGACAGCACGCTGTAGAACGTGTTCTGCGCCTGCGGAATATCCGCCCGCAACAGCGCCGCTAGGTCATACGGCCCAGCGTCTTGAACCTGCACGCGGCCAATGGTTTCAAACGGCGTGCGTTCGGCCTCGCGAACCTGAACGATATACGCGCCGCCTACGTTGCCCCGCGTGTTCGGCCAAAGCTCAGCAGCGAACGAGCCGTCACTTGCAATGTCGAACTCAACGTACTTACCCGCCGCGATCACCTCATCTTCGTCGGTGTCGGGCCGGCCAAGCGTAAAGCGCACCACGCCTTCAGTGAAGGGATCGCCGTTCGGACGAACGATATAGCCTGAAATGATCTGCGTATTTTCGGCCATGCTCAGCCCTTTCTGAAAATGAGGTCAACAACGGCCAGTTTCAGGCCGAAATGCTGCACGATGGATTTGGTGATTGCGTCGTTGCGGCTCAGCGGTGCCGGGCTGTCAGGCTCAAACGCGAGGGGGTCGGGCGCGGCGTCCACTTGCGCCAGATCGTCAGCCGTGCGTTTCCAGCGCAGCACGTCCAGCGCCTCGCCTTCTGTCAGCCCGTGGTATTTGATCAGGGCGCGTGCGAATGCAGCCCGCGAGATTGCTCTATCGGTCATGCTCACCGCCCTACCGCGAAATAGCGTACTGCGAACGTCCCGCCGGATGCGCCAATGCGGATAGTGGCCCCCGATGTGCTGAGGTTGTAGACTGCGCACCCAGCATCGTCAGTCACCCCGAATGCAGAGCCTAAGCACGCGAACGCTTGGTAAATCGCGGTTGAGAACACAAGCGGCCAAGTCACGGCTTCCGTGCCGTCGCTAGATATAGATACCTGACCCCACTGGATTATCAGTCCACATGCCATCTTATGGTAGCCGGAAGTTCCAAACGAACTTGCACCATCAACATACGCCTTGATCGACTGTTGCGATGCGACGGCATCGTCTCGGTTCGAGGCCATATCGTCTTCATCCAACCGCTCAAGCCCTAGCGCCTGCTGGCCAGCCTCTGGAGTCTCAGCCGCAAACACGGCCCGCCCTGCTGTTCCACCGCCCAAGTCCTGCACAACCTGCGCAGGCGTTCGGAACTCGGCGGCGGTTCCCGCTGCGTTAAGCCGCAGCATGTTTGTGGCCTGCCCCGTGATGTCCGGCAGATCCCCGCCAATCGCGGTTGCGGCAACCTCGTTCACGCGGTCCTGCATCCAGTCGATTGTAATAGGCAGTTCAGTCGTCATGCTGTCGAACAGGTTCATAAGCCCGTCGACATTGTAATCAAACGCGGCTTGGCTCTGCCCCTTGTCGGGGAATGGCGTTTGCATGGGGGTAATTGTAGGCGTTGCCATTATAGCGTCTCCACTTCGATTGATACGGTGCTGCGCCCGAACGCCTCGGAGACGGATTGCACGTTGCTGTGAAAGCCGTAGACCGAGAGTTCAGGATAATTATCGGGGCCTGCGAATACCGCCGCCACGCCGTCCAGATCGTCCATGAGACGCCAGAACGGGTCGGCCTGATAGCTGAGCAAGGTGACGGGGTATGTGACCTTTGCAGACGGGGTGCGGCGCAGGAGCGAGGTTAGCGAACCATCCGTCTTTTTGATCGACCGGCTGCGGATAGACCGCACAGGCTTGGTCGTTACGATCCCAAACGCGTCAACCACGCCAAGCGCCATACTGCCGACCGCCGCCGTGCCGCCGGTATTGTCCAGCGTGATTTCGATTGTCGCGCCCGCTGGGATGTTCAAATCAAGGTTCAGGTATTTTCGTTCAAACGATTGCGGCAGGAACAGCCAGCGCCACATGGAGCCGTTGTAGGACGTGGAATCCTTCACGGTATAGGTCATGTCCATGATATCGCCGGGGGTGTCTTGGCTGGCGCGGATATGGATGCTCTGCGCCACGATGCCAAACATGGCGATGCCTGAAATGCGGCTCAGGCCGGTCAGCTCGTATTCGATGCTGTCCGCGTTGCGGGTGACCGTCTCAACGATCCGGTATTTATCCAAGCCGAACTGCTGGTCAAAGGCGGCGTACCGGTTGGCAGGCCCGATGGAAAACCAGTCTGTGCCGGTGCCGGGTTCCTCCGTCGTCGTCTCGGCGCTGACCTCCCACAGGTATTCGCCAACCCGCGCCGTGTCGCCCAGGCTATACGTGCCTGCGGTCCACTCCGTTTCTAGCGCAAGGTTGGTGCTGACAATGTTTGCCTCGCGGATATCAAGCGGGCGAATGATGCGAAGGGTCAAAGCGCGTTCTCCAATGTGACGGCAAGGGTGTCGTCTGCTGCGTCCGCCGCCCGTCCGGTGTTGGCTGCCGTGATCTGCATGGTGGATTGCAGCAACGTAAGGTCAGCACGGATGCCGCGCAGTTCAGCGGTCATGTCTTGCTGCGCCCGTGGAACGGACCCGAAAGCGTTTGAAACGGCTGGCGGCTGATACGCGATGTTGTTCTGCGCCTGCGCAAGGGAGCGGGCGTAATCAAAGCCGGTGGCAAATGCGTCCTCAGTGATCAGCGCGTTAGCCGATGCCGCAAGGGCGTCCGTTGCCGCCGTGATTTCCGCAAAGGCTGGCGAGAGTTTCAGCAGCGATGCCAGCAACTCGTCGTCGCCAAGCGCTTCGGTTTCCTCGACAAGCTCACGGAACGCACGGCGGGTGGCAGGCAAGCCGTCAATGCCGAGATCAAGCAGGCTATCGGTGACAAGCTGCGTGGCCTTGGCGATCCGCTCTGCATCGCTGTAGAAGTTCTCGTAATAGCTGCCGGTGATGCTGTTGAAGTCATCCAGCGTGCCGAACAGGTCAACGAAGCTGCTTGCCGCGCCCGCGCCCGCAAGGCTTAGGTCATACAGGCTGAACCCCAGCATATCAAAGGAAGCGTTGACGCCCGTAAGGCGCGACACCAAGCGCTCAAGCGTTTCGTATGAGCCTTCACCAGCCTTTTTAAGCGCCTCGAATTCCTCGTTAACCTGATCGACGTACCCTGTGCTTTCCTTGATACGCGCCGGGATATTGAGCAGCTTCATGATCGGGGATTGGTATTCCTCGAACGTTGTCACCATTCCAGAAAAGGTGCCGACCATAGAATCCGCGAACACGTCAGCAAGGCGGTTCATTTCTTCGGTGATAGCCTCTTCGATTTCGGCATCCGAAAGGCCCTTGGTCGATATCTTGAGGCTTACGCTGGCGCGGTCGATGTTGCTTGCTGCGAAGCCGAACACGTCGCCCATTTCAATGACGCTATTTGCCAAGCTCTCAATCGTGGAGATAATCGGCGCTGCCGCTTCTTCCTCAAGCGCGGTGTAGCTGGTACGGACCTTCTTAGACAGGCCCCAGAACCGCTTGGTTTCCGTCTTGCGGAAAGACTCGACAAGCGCGTCCATGCCGTCAACGGTGATCCGCAGACCGGCGTCCAATTCCTTTACTGACTTCTTAAAGAACGAAAATACAGCCGCGACCCCAGCCAACGGCAGCGCAATCGCCCCCAATGCCGCGCCGAACGCGCCAACCGATGCAGTAGCCGCGCCAAGCTGCGTGCTGAGAACGCTGCCAAGTCCACCCAATCCGCCAGAGGTAAGCCCGCCTAGCGCCATGTTGAAGCCCGCGCCAATACCGCTTGTCAGCGCCCCTACGGTGCCGCCGATGCTGCCCAGTATGCCGCCGCCGCTGCCCAAGCTGCCGAAGATGCCGCCGCCGGGGGCCGATCCCGCCGCCTGCGCTGCCGTGCCAGCAAAACCACCGCCAACACTGCCGCCCATAAGCGCCAACTTGATCGGGTTCGATATCGCCGTCGCAATCATCTGCGAAAGCATGTCTTTGAACGCGCCAAGCAGGCTCTTGAAGTCACGCATACCACCCGCCACGAAGTTGCCAATGGCGTCACCCGCTTTGCTGATCATCGGGCCGCTGTTTGCAAATTCTTCGTTGAGTTCCTCAACCGCCTTGCGGTAAGCGCCGTCGCTCAAGCCGTTTGCCACCAAGGTGTCCAGATCCGCAAGCTCGGCGTTGTACTTCTTGAGCGGGTCAGCGTCGAACTCTAGCCGCTCGATTTCGTTCGCAAGTGACGCTGCCTCTTTTGCCGCCGCTTTCAGACCTTTAGCTGTCGAAGCCCCCGCCGCTGCGCCCGCTGTCCCGACTTTGTTAAGCGCCGTCACCTTGTCCGTGTAGGCTTTGTTCAACTCTTGAACATTGGTATATTCTTTAACCTGCCGGTTGATGACGCCGGAAATATACGCCTCTTCCGCTGCGTTCGCTGCATCAGCCAAGCCATACTTTTGCTCAAGTTCCTTCCGGTAGCCCGCCGCGCTGGCCGTGATCTGGCTGTAACCGGCATCAAGCGCACTGATTTGCGCCGTAAGCTGAGCCGCCTTGTCTTGGAACCCCTGGATACCTGCGGGGGCCATTGCCAAGTTTGCGGCAAGTTGGCCCGCGTATTGCGCGGCAACAGATAGCTGACCCGATAGGTTAGCCGCTGCCGTTGCGGCTGCGTTTGCACTGTCCGCTGATCCATCGACATTCGCGGCAACACGCGCCGCAACAGTCTGCGCCTCCCCAAGACGCTGAACCATGTCTCGCAATTCAGGTGGGATCTTACGAGCGCTGCCATAAGACTCAATCAAGAATGCGTTAAGCCGGTCAGCCGCCCTTACGATTTCATCTGGGCCGTCAGCAGTCTTTAGGGCGTTCAATTGGCCAAGGAATTCCTCAGCTTGGGAACCCGTCAGCCCAAAGCTCTCTTTGATCTCTGCTAGGGCGTCGTTGTAATTCTGATTGAATGCCTCAATTTCGCCCTGACCTTGCTGGAAGACGCCAACCAAAAATTCAAGCCGAGACACGTCAAGAGCCGCAATTGCCACGCCCAAGCTGTCCAGCGTCCGCTCGAATGCGACGCCTTGCAGGATTTCATAGGTCCGCTGGATTTCAGCCGAGAAGCCACCAAATTCCAAAGCCAGTTCGCTGACTGACTGCTTGGTCATCTTGTTAACCTCGATGTACTCGCGGGATGTTTGTGCCAAGCTGTCTAGCGCATCCTCCAACTCGTCTGCGTTATCAGCGCCAGTGATGAAATTTGCCGCCATAGGGAGCAAGACACCCGCAGCAACACCGGCGGCGATCCCAACCGCGCCAAAGCCTAGCGCAAGGTCAGGCAGTTGGATGGAAAGAGCGCGAATAAACCCGCCGCCCGCCATTGTTTGCTGCGCTACCTGTGAAAGCTGCATTGCAGCCATACGGCTTTGAAACGCGAACGAATTCATGCCGGTAGAAGCTGCTTTTAATGCGGAATTTGTCGTCTTTGCCGCCGTGCTGACGCCAAGATAACGCTTTTCAGCCAAGGCAAGCACGCTGTTAGCTTCGGCTTGGGATGCAACCCCGGCCCGCACAGCTGCCGCGACTTGCCCCTGCGCGGCCTCGTATTGCTTCGACGCAGCATAAAGCGGGTCAAGAGACGTTCGCAGATCGGTGAAGCCACGAGTTGCCGCCGCCGTGGCATTAGGCAACTGGCTGATTGCCTTTTCGGTGGACTGCATCGACTTGGTGACGCTATTTTCGGTCGCGGCCCCAGCCTTGGTCACAGCAGCCAAGTCAGCCTTTGCCTTCAACAAGCCCGCAGTATTTGCGCCAAGAGTCAGCTCGGCGTAGTTCACATTGCTCATGAAGGTATTCCTTGAACGCAAAGGGCCGCTGGCCTAGCGTGGCAGCGGATTGTTTGGAGGCTTAGGTTGGATAACTTGGTAAAAGCGCTGGTCGGGGCCGCGTCCGTCGCTGTAATAATCGCGGCGTCTATTTTTATTTCTGGCGAAAGAAGTGACCAAGCCGATGCCGAGCGTGCCGAGGAGGTTGCTCGGCAGTATGAATCAGCGAAGTACCGGCAGGGCTGCGAAAGAAACGTTTCCGACTGGGAGGCCGGGAACCGCACCAGCATCAAATCAGAGTTCGGAAAGTACGCCGAAAGCATAATCCGCAACTGCCGGATAGCGCTGGACCTGCCCTAATCCCCCATCAACGCCTTCATGGCCTTCGCCTGCGCCTCGTTGAATATCTCAAGGTCTCGCTCTGATTTCGGCCAATCAAACGGGGCGTCTGTGCTTTTGCCGCTAGAGCGATGATGCTCGCCCACGTAGGCCAGTGATGCCAAAAGCGCCGCATCGGCTTCATACGGGCTTATAGCGCCGCCTGTGACCTCTAGATTGCTGCGAAGGTCCGTTGCGGTGATCGGCGCAATGCCCATGCCGTTTGACCCGTACAGCCCGAAGCGGTTCAGGTATTCGCGGGCGTCGTAGAGATAGCCCGCGTCGGGAAGTATGTGCAGGCCGCGTTCTAGCTGGCCCCAGCGATCTGGCCCCTTATCGGTGTCGGAGCATTGGAGCCAAGCCAGTTGCCGCGACCATAGGATCAGGCGGTCTTTTTCGCCTTCGGTTTCTTTCCCCGCGCAGTGATTTCCTTATCCACGGCAAGGCGCAGCGGCTCGACCTGCGTAAACAGCGCCGTTGCGTTGGCAAGGTTGAACTCAATCGGCTCTTTACCGTCTGTCATGTTCCAGCCGTCGCAGAGACGCGCCAGCAATTCGGCAGATCGCCCGTCCTGATCGTCAAGTTCGGCGTCCAGATCCGCTTCGGTCAGTTCCTCCGACTGATCGCTGTCAGCCTGAGAGCGCACAGCCTTGACGTGCATCTTACGCACAGAGCGCTTGAACCGCGTTCCGCCGCCGGGGTGCATCGTCAGCACAAGCGGCTTGCCCGCGCCGTTCTGGAACCCTTCGGGCTTGAACTCAAACGCCTCCAGGCTTTCGTCAATGGCCGCAGGTTGGCCGGTCAGCTTCGCAAAATCCATGTGTATATCCTTTGGCCCTTGGTCCAATAGGGCGCAGCAGGCAGGACCAAGCCCGCCACGCCCCTACCCGCGTTAGCGGATTACGCTGCTACCTTGATGTGCTTGCGGTAGAACTCAGTTCCGACAGTTGCCATCAGCACGTTGCCCACGGAGCCTTCCGGCGTGTAGGACGTGATGATTGCTAGGCGGTAGTATTTGTCACCGTTGTTCAGCGTGAACTCCAGCGCGACTTTAGAGCCTGCGTCTGTTGCGGCTTCGGCGGCTGTTTCCAGCAGCGCTTGCCCCGTGTCGTCAGCGTCGTAACCGTAGGACATGTCGCCGTTGCCAGCCCGCAGGATGTCCACCAGCTTCCATTCTTCGCCTGTGGACAGGTCGTCAAATGTCGCAACGTCCTTTGTGCCGGTCATGGCTGGTGCACCGTTCAGCTTGCCGCAGTTTGTATAGGTCAGGGCTGCAAAGCCTGTGTCGTCGTGTGTGGCGGGCAGCGATGCAGATACGCCAACCTTGATGCCAACGGATGATTGAAGGCCCATAGCTAGGCTCCTTTTCAGTTTTGGGATTAGACCCCTGCAACACCCAAAAAAGGGAGCGACCCGCAGGGAAGGCCGCTATTTCAGGACGGGGTAAGCCCGCCGCTAAACTCTGCGATGATCTCGCCGTCGGCTTCGGTCACGTCGGAGACGGTGCCGGTGTATTTGCTGCCGTTTTTCATCTTGGCGGTGATCTTGCTGCCAACCTTTGGCGCGTCACCTTTGAAAACCAGCGTTGGCACGGTCAGGTTGCCGGTCACCTTCGGGGCAATGCGCCCGCCTGTGATTGTCTCGGCCTTGGGCGCAGCCGTTTTGCCCGCCGGGGCGGTTGCTTTCGTCTTGGTCATGTCGGGGTTCCTTTGGTTAAGCGTAGCCTCGGTAATCAACCCAAATGGGCGTCTCCCATCGGTTATCTACTTCACGGCCCTGCCGTACTGACACGTTGAATACTGAGACTGTGGTGCCGTTCGCCGTCAGCTTATCATCCAGAGGGAAAACGGCAGCGATTTCTCCCGCCTTCCGTTTGGCAATGACCTCGTATTCACCAAGCGCGGAGACGAGCGTGAGGATTAAGAATCCCTTGCGCTCAACGGGATCAGCACCGGCGAAGAATAGCCGCGTGTTATCGTTTGGAAGGTGCTGGACCGTGATGTGTTCGCCCTCTGGCTTTGCGCCTCCTTTTCGGGGCCACAAAATCGGATATCCTCGCACATCCTCAGTTCGCGCCATCAAGGCGCTGTGAATGTTGCTCTCTGGGTCGCTCATACCATCACCAATTCAATGCCAATTTGTGCAACAACCGATTGGAAGTCTTGCACCGTAAGCGCGACCATCCCCGCCGGGGCTTGCTTGGAATACCCTTCCTCAAGCGGGACGGCGTAAGGCAGGTTGTTCGTGAGGTAGATCACATCGCCTGCGACCACGCCCATTGATGCGGCTTGCACCTTGTTGATAGTCGCCTGCCCGCTTTTGTCGTTCAGTTCTAGCGTTCCGCTTGGGATCGTGCCGATAGCAACTTGCCAGTTTGCACGCGCCCGCCCTGTGTCTACCGGCGTTCGCATGATTATGCGGCTGAATAGCTCAAGCGCGATCTTACGCACGGCCAAATCCAGCTTTTCGGAGGTCTTGGCCTCGAACTTGGCGAGGTCATTGGCGAACTGCCCCATTAAATATGCGTCCATGTTTTTCGGCGCATGATTACCGAGACATTAGATTTTGTAACTCCGAACGCCTCGCCTATTTCGCGGTTGGTTAGGATGCCTTTAAGGCCTCTTATTTTCAAAACGTCGGCCTCCGAAAGCTTGCCGTTTGGGTTCCGTGAGCCAATGCCTTCGGTCCCGTGCCATGCCCTATCCTCCGCGTTACCCTTCACAGTATCCCATCTAAGATGATCAGGATTGATACACCCTAGATGCCCATTCCCGCAGGAGTGAGCCGCCTGCATGTCCGGTGACGGGGCTTCGCCGTGAGCCAAAATACACATAAGCCGATGCGCTCCGATCCATTTCCCGTTGTGCATCACATTGCACGGATACCCTGTGCTGCTGGAAGAAAAGGGCCACTTTAGGCAATCAGCCCCCTTGTGCTTTGCATTACCTCTGATCCACGCAGGCAGCGCCCCATTCGCAGCAATTAAAGGTGACGCCATGCACCGCCCTAAACGCTTTCGCTCATAGTGCGCGTTACACATGCCGCGCGTTCTGGACGCCTTGTCACAGCCTTCAATTTTGCATACTGGTTTATCAGCCATATCGAACGCTCCATGTTCGGTTTCGGTCAGGGCCAGCCGGTGTTACAGCACCGCGTCTGGCCCGCTTATTATAGCAGGCCTGAACCCCTTAGTGAATCACCGTCTTGCGACTAAATCGTACAAGGCCGTCTCGCCGCCTGACGCCACACGGCCCAGCTTAGCGATTGTCAGCTCCCCACGGTCGCAAATAACCACGTCAGCAAGGGTGAGCTCGATCCCGATAGGCTCAACAATCACTTGAAAATCGCCAGCCTTGATGTTTGTGCCGTCAACCCGCTTCTCGTCAATCTCAAAGACCGCCATCCGAGCAGGCGCGGGATCAGGCGCTACGCCCGGTATCCCGCCCGTGGTATCGCTAGGCCCGCCGCCGATGCCCTCTGCTACAGGCTGCTGGATGCTGCCCCATTGGATCGCGTCAGGCTGCTTTTTCGCCAGCTTGTCAAACGCGCCCGTGACCTTTTTGCGAATTGTTGTCATTGCGAGTCCCACCAATCCACTTTACGCAACCGCTTCGACAACCCAGAATTACACATCAAGTTCACCCCGTAATCATGGCAAACAAAACGCTTGCCGATCATGCCGTAATTTTGCCGCTTCGTATCGGTAAGCCATGTTGGCATCTTTTCTGGGTACTTACTTGCTGGGGTTGTTCGTTTCTGAACCAATACAGTCCCGCAAGGTGAAATCCTCACACACGGGGCCAGCCAATCTTTTGCATGATCAATATATTGCGCGTCATGCCATAAGCTCCACTCCAAAATGTTCTGGAATGATTGAGCGCCGTTCTCGATCTTCACCACAAGCTGATCGTCATATGCGCAAGCGTATACCTCGCGCCCAGACCCTTCGCCTATAAACTCGCCACACAACATAGCGAATACATCTTTTTCGACAGTCGCCGCGAAGTGGCTGTCAAGCATCATTAGCCGCGCACCATCAGAGTTTGGCCCGCACCAGCCGCCAGATAGGGGCGCAGAAGGCCCTCAACGGACATGACACGCGCCTTGCCAGTCGGTAGCGTTTCCTCGTCGATCGTGAGCGGGCCGACCTTGATCATTTCCGACGTGGTGCTGCCCTCAATCGTGGCGAAAAGGTCCAGCCCGCCTTGCACCTGATACGCAAGTTCTGACTGCGCGTCCTTGATCCGTTGCGGGATGCCCTCGGCAATGCTGCGGGGCCATGCGCCCACTTGGTCGGCGTCCTCGGGTACACCGCGATATGTCCAGTTCCGGTTGATACCATCGAAGGCGCGGCGCAGGTTGATTTCGTCGGCTGCGTCACTGTCGCCAAGCGTCCAGCCACGGGCAGCGCCGTAAGCCTGATAGGCCGCTAGCGTGACGTAGCTGTCAGCATTGGCAACGCCCGTGCCGTCTTCGATGATCATGGCCATTAGACAAACACAGCTGCAATGAGGGTTTCGCGCAGGTCGGGCACCTTGACGCCTTCGCACTCAGCCTCGGTCAAGCCGTGGGCCTCCAGGTGTTCGATCAGATCGGCGCGTTTCATCTTAGCGATGCCTTCGCGGGTCAGTTCGTCGGGGGCTTCGTCCTTGGGGGCAAAGCGTGCGTCGATGATCTTGAACCCCTGCTTGCGCAGCTCGGCCTTACGTTCAGGGGAAACGGGGTGCTTTTCGTAGCGGATTTCCATGGCATGTCCTTTCAAGTGGCTTTGGAAAGGGGCCAGCATTGCCAGCCCCTCGCAAAACCGCTTATTGGGCGGCGTCAGCAATCGTGATTGTGCCAGCGGTCAGCTTGTCGAACTCGGCAACCTTGTCCCAGTTCGTGCCGGTTGCGATTTCTGCATCCGTTGGGGATTTGCCGCCGTTGGCTTCATCCCAGCCGTAACCTTTCAGGCCCAGAGTGAACGAGTAATCAACCTGCATGGTCGTCTCGATACGCTCTTTGCCGTTGGAGGTTTCGACGTTGGAAATGATGTCGTTTGCACCGGCAACGGTAGCAGCGCCTGGAACAAGGCTGAGAACCTTGGACAGGTTAGGCGTGCCCGCCTCGTACAGCGCGGGGGCATCAGTGACGACAACTGCCTTGTTCAGGATGTTGATAACGGTCACGTCACCAGCGCGGAACAGGTTGTTACCGTTGGTCAGGTTGTCACCCACCAGCTTGTGCGCGACGGTGCCTGTCATGACATCAGCCACCAGGCGGGCAGAGGCATCGCCAAACTTGGCGTGGGAGCCGTTGATTGCGCCGTAGGTCATTGCGCCCGCGCCTGCTGTGCCTGCCGATACGTCATTGACGACAGCCGAGTTGTTCTCAATCGCAGCCACCAGCGCCGCAATGGCGGTGTTCAACTGGTCTTGCAGCAGCAGTTCAGCGAAAGCGGTGGAAGCCGCCGTGATGCCCTGCTGTGTCGGGCGGCGCAGCCAGGTCATTTGCGAAGGCTCGTAAGACACCGGACCGAAGCCGCCCGCGATCTTGACCTTGGATGCTTTCAGCTCTTCCAGCGGGGTCGCTGCCTGAGTGCTGTTTGTGCCGTAACGGTCCACACGACGACGCGCCGATGCCAAGGAGGCAAAGAACGATTCACGCATGAAGTCGCCAGTCATGCCCTCGGCAGAGAGCGTGATAGCGCCAGCAGAAGCCGCGTTGAACTTGTTGATCATCTGGTCCAGCGAAACAATGGTCGCGGGCATTACGAAGTCGTTAAAGACTTCCATATCGGAGAGAGCCATGGGTTATCCTTTCAAGGCTATTTTTCGGGCAGGTCTGAGAATCCTTTGACCGCCGCTAATGGGTTCTGTGAGTTTGGCGTCCCGCCCTGTGATCCGGCTGGCTTCCCGCCGCCGCCTTTGCCGCCGTCCCGCACCGCGTAGGGCTTGGCGTCAGCAAGTTCCTTCGCCAGATCGGCCAAGGTCGCACCGTGATCAGCACCGCTGCCAATCATCGGCTTTCCGTCAGAGGTCAGCACCTTCGGCGTGCCGTCCTCGTTAAACTGGAGACGAGCCATTGCTGTGGATGCAATGTCGTCAATCGCTTCGGCAATGAAACCAGCCTTTGCCAGTTCCGCCTTGAGGTTCGCCTGTGCGCCGGTCTGCATCATCTTGTTGATACGTTCGTCGCGGGCTTGAATCTCGCCGGTATATTTCTGCTCCATCGCGTCCAGCTTGGCTTGCGCTTCCTCTGCGCCCTTGCCGGTGCCTTTGGCCTTTTCGGTCAGCTCGGCAATCTTGGCCTCGATCTCGTCGGGCTTGCCGTATTTGCTGTAGGCTTGCGTATTCTCGCGCTCCTTCTGTAGGGCGCTTTTCAGGCCGGTCACGTCCTCTGGGGCGGGAATGCCGCCTAGATCAAGGTTGCCCTCTTTGACGTGGCCTTGCAGCCACTCCGGCAGGGTTGTTGCGTCTTCGATAGCGATTTTCATTGTGACTTCCCGTCAGGTTGGGGCCGATGCTTCCCGCAACGGCGAAAACCCCGCTGAAAGCAGGGCCGGTTTAGGTTGGTGGTGTGGTGGTTTATTCCGTTATGACTTTACGGCAGTAGGGGCAGGCCCAGCCTGTGCGCTTGCCCTTGCGTATCCGCCCGTTGTGTAGCGTCGGGCTGAATACCTCGATCAGGTTCCGGTTGTTGCAGGGCTTGCACTCTAACGGCTCGCCCGCATAGGTGCGGCGCGGCTTTGTCTTGCGGTCAACGATTAGCTTTAGGCCGTCTTGTCCCAAATATCCCGCTCACGTTTCCTGAGTTCGTCAAGCGTGAACTCCTGACCAGATGTATCAACGAAACGGTCAACTTTCAAACCCCCTCGGAACAGTTCAGCCTTTCTGACGCCCAAAATATCGTCTTGGAACCCCTTTGGCTGCTTGCGGAGCCATCCGTCGTAGGTCTGATCCTCTGGCACTTGGCCGTTCATGCTGGCACGGGTTGAGGCCGGAACCTCGTCAACGCCGAAGCCCAGTTCACGCCACGATTTCAGCACGGGGCTTGTGCTTGACCGGCAGTTGAAATGCGCCGGAGGCCGTGGCCCCTTGCCCGGCTCGTAGACTTTGCCATCACGCGACATACACACGAAGGTTGTGCGCCCGTCTAGGGTGGCATTCCAGCGAACGCCCTTCACAAGATCGTCGTTGGCCTCGTATGTGTATTCCCGCGCCGTGTTCGAGGTGTGGTTCACCGCAGTTCGCACAACGCTTTCCACATCCCGCCGATTGTGGGCCAGCACTCCGTCCTTGTACCCCTGCGCCGCCCGCCCGCGAAGGTCGCGCACGATCTGGTCAGTGGTTCGCCCCTCGACAATACCGGCGCGGATCGTATCGCGCACACGCCGAAAAGCGCTTGCTGTGAGTTCTGGGTAGACCTCTTTCAGCAGCTTGCCTTGAAAGGGCCGCGAATTGACCGCCGC
>Ga0098073_1000244_pt1 | contig 19981 bp, 21 predicted proteins | sample 31_taG_FD_75060 | JGI IMG/M metagenome (GOLD analysis project Ga0098073, IMG submission 75060) | Marine viral communities from the Gulf of Mexico - 31_GoM_OMZ_CsCl metaG | ecosystem: Environmental > Aquatic > Marine > Oceanic | place: Gulf of Mexico | collected 2015-07-12
CATCCTACAAATGCTAGAAGACCTTTAGATTTTTCAATTACACGAAACGTGTTCATGATGATGGTGTCAGTAATTGTATTAATCTTATTATTTACAGCTACAGCTAGACGCTATAAGAAATCAGAAAGCAATGTTCCAACTGGAATTGCAGGATTTATTGAACCTCTAGTTGTATTTGTTAGAGATGAGATTGGGAAACCAATGATTGGAGAGCATAAATACAAAAGGTATATGCCATATTTGTTAACCATCTTTTTCTTTATTTGGATTAACAATGTGTTTGGATTAATTCCAATTTTAAATGGAGCCAACTTAAGCGGGAATATTGCCTTTACATGTACACTTGCAGTATTTACATTTATCATTACAACAATAAGCGGAAACAAGAATTATTGGAAGCATATCTTCTGGATGCCAGGAGTTCCTGTGCCAATGAAAATATTTTTGATGCCTATTGAAATTATTGGAATGTTTGTAAAGCCAATTTCACTTATGATACGTTTGTTTGCAAATATTACTGCAGGTCACGTAATCATATTGGCATTAATGTCATTAATCTTTGTATTTAAATCTGTTGCAATTGCACCAGTCTCTGTAGCATTCTCATTGTTTATTACAGTAATTGAAATCATTGTAACAGCAATACAAGCTTATATATTTACAATATTGTCAGCCTTATATTTTGGTATGGCAACTGAAGAAGAACATCATTAATTAATTTAAATTTTATATTATGACTATTACTGGAATTGCAGCTATTGGAGCTGGTTTGGCAGCTATTGGAGCTGGTTTAGGTATTGGTAAAATTGGTGGATCAGCTATGGAAGCAATGGCTCGTCAACCTGAAATGCACGGAAAGATTCAATCTTCTGCATTAATTTTAGCAGCCTTCGTAGAAGCGGTAGCACTATTTGGTGTTGTTGTAGCTTTCTTACAAGGGTAAACATCTAAGAAAAATACAGAAGTAACGGTTGGTTACTTCTGTATTTTTAAAAATTTAAATTGTTAAAACAAAAAAGGAATGGATTTAATTACACCAGAATTTGGACTTGTTTTTTGGACTGCAATAATGTTTTTATTGCTGTTAGGAATTTTAAGAAAATTTGCTTGGAAACCAATTCTAGGAGCTGTTAGCGACAGAGAAGAAGGCATCAAAAAAGCTTTGGCTTCGGCCGAAAAAGCGCGTCTTGAAATGCAAAATCTTCAGGCAGATAACGAACGTATTCTTAAAGAAGCTCGTGCAGAACGCGAAGCCTTATTAAAAGAAGCTCGTGAAATTAAAGCTAAAATTGTTGCTGACGCAAAAGACGAAGCACAAACACAAGCAAATAAAATGATTGAACAAGCTCAGACTGCAATTGCAAGTGAGAAAAAATCTGCAATGGCAGAATTAAAAAATCATGTGGCAAGCTTATCAGTAGAAATTGCTGAAAAAATGGTTAGAGAACAATTGTCAAGTAAAGATAAACAACTAAAATTAGTTGAAGAATTGTTAGGAGAAGCTAAGCTAAACTAAAAACATGGCACAATCAAGAGCAGCAATACGATACGCAAAAGCAGTTTTAGCACTTGCAACTGAACAAAGTTCAGCAAGTATAGTTAATGACGATATGAAAATCATAGCTAATGCTGTTGCAAGCAGTAAAGATTTAAGTGATATGCTTCATAGTCCTGTTATTAATTTAACAGCAAAAAAAGCAGCGCTTTTAAAAGTGTTTCCAAATTTAAATACATTAAGTGCTAAACTTATTGATACCCTTGTTGATAACAAGCGTATTAACATGCTTGATGCAGTAGCTCAAAAGATCAACATATTATATGATGAGTCGCAAGGCACTCAGATTGCAAAAGTATCAACTGCTGTTCCTTTAACAGATGAGTTAAAAGCAAAGGTGCTTGCAAAAGTAAAAGAACTTACTGGAAAAGAAGCAGAAATACAAAGCACAGTTGATGAGTCTATACTTGGAGGGTTTATATTAAGAGTAGGAGACATCCAATACAACGCAAGTATTGCAAACAAATTAGATAAATTAAAACGAGAATTTATATTAAACTAAGATATTTATATCTAAATAAATAATAAGATGGCAGAAGTAAAACCAGCTGAAATATCAGCAATCTTAAAACAACAATTGTCAAGTTTTGAAGCAACTGCTTCATTAGACGAAGTAGGAACAGTATTAACCATTGGTGATGGTATTGTACGTGCTTATGGGTTGTCAAATGCACAATACGGAGAATTAGTAGAATTTGAAGGAGGACTTGAAGGTATTGTACTTAACTTAGAAGAAGATAATGTTGGTATTGTATTACTAGGACACTCTAAGGAAGTTAAAGAAGGTTCAACAGTAAAACGTACAGGACGTATCGCATCTATTAACGTAGGTGAAGGTATTGTTGGTCGTGTCGTTGACACATTAGGAAGTCCAATTGATGGAAAAGGACCAATAGCTGGAGAAACTTTTGAAATGCCTCTAGAACGTAAAGCTCCTGGAGTTATTTATAGAGAACCAGTTACAGAACCTTTACAAACAGGAATCAAATCTATTGATGCGATGATTCCAGTTGGTCGTGGTCAACGTGAGTTGGTAATTGGTGATAGACAAACGGGTAAAACAACGGTTTGTATTGACACCATCTTAAATCAAAAAGAATTTTACGATGCAGGAAATCCTGTATATTGTATATATGTAGCTATTGGTCAAAAAGCATCAACGGTTGCAAATATTGCGAATGTATTAGAAGAAAGAGGAGCGCTTGCTTATACAACTATTGTTGCAGCAAATGCATCTGATCCAGCAGCAATGCAAGTTTATGCACCTTTCGCAGGAGCATCAATTGGAGAGTATTTTAGAGATACTGGTCGTCCAGCATTAATTATTTATGATGACTTATCTAAGCAAGCAGTTGCTTATCGTGAGATTTCATTATTATTACGTCGTCCCCCAGGGCGTGAGGCGTATCCAGGAGACGTTTTCTACTTACATTCTCGTTTACTTGAGCGTTCTGCAAAAATTATTAATGATGATGCTATTGCTAAAGAAATGAATGACCTTCCAGATTCATTAAAGCCTATGGTTAAAGGTGGAGGTTCATTAACAGCTTTACCAATCATTGAAACTCAAGCAGGTGACGTATCAGCATATATTCCAACAAACGTAATTTCTATTACAGATGGACAAATCTTCTTAGATGGAGATTTATTTAACTCTGGTGTACGTCCAGCGATTAACGTAGGTATTTCTGTATCTCGTGTTGGTGGTAACGCTCAGATTAAATCAATGAAAAAAGTAGCTGGAACATTAAAATTAGACCAAGCTCAATTCCGTGAATTAGAGGCGTTTGCTAAGTTTGGTTCTGATTTAGATGCATCTACTTTAAATGTAATCGAAAAAGGAAAACGTAACGTTGAAATTTTAAAACAAGCACAAAACGACCCTTATACAGTTGAAGATCAGATTGCAATTATTTATGCGGGTTCAAAAAACTTGTTGAGAGATGTTCCTGTTGAAAAAGTAAAAGAATTTGAACGTGATTATATCGAGTTTTTAAAAGCGAAACACTCAGATGTTTTGGTAACTTTAAAAGCTGGAAAATTAACTGATGAAGTTACAGATACTTTAAGTACTGTCGCAAAAGATTTATCAGGAAAATATAGAGCATAACAATTATCGCTCTGAGAGTTAATCAAGGAGTCTTTTAACATTCGAATAAAATTAGAGAATGGCAAACTTAAAAGAAATACGTAACAGAATATCATCGGTGTCTTCAACGATGCAGATTACCAGTGCCATGAAAATGGTATCTGCTGCAAAATTGAAAAAGGCTCAAGACGCTATTACAGCTATGCGACCTTATGCAGATAAGTTAACTGAACTTTTACAAGGTTTGAGTGCAACCTTAGATGCAGATTCTGGAAGTAAATATGCAAATCAACGTGAGGTTAAGAAAGTTTTATTAGTTCCAATCACATCCAATAGAGGATTAGCTGGAGCCTTTAACTCTAACATCATAAAAGAAACTACTAAACTAGTTGCTGAAACGTATGCAAATCAAGAGGTATCTTACCTAACTATTGGTAAGAAAGCAAATGACGCTTTTAAAAAATCTAAAAAAGTAATTGCAAATAAGAGTGAGGTATACGATGACTTAACTTTTGATAACGTAGCAGAAATTGCGGAGTCTTTAATGGATAAATTTGTTTCTGGTGAAGTTGATAAAGTAGTTTTAGTATATAACAAATTCAAAAATGCAGCCACACAAGAAATTATGACTGAGCAGTTTTTACCAATTGTTCCAGTTGAAGGTGATGCCAATGTGAATTTAGATTATATTTTTGAACCATCAAAAGTTGAAATCGTTGAGCAATTAATCCCGAAGTCTTTAAAAACGCAACTTTATAAAGCTATTAGAGACTCATTTGCGAGTGAACATGGTGCGCGTATGACAGCAATGCATAAAGCAACTGATAACGCAACAGAGTTAAGAGATCAGCTTAAATTGACTTACAATAAAGCTCGTCAAGCTGCAATTACCAATGAAATTCTTGAAATTGTTGGTGGAGCCGAAGCATTGAACAACTAAAACGATTTGCTAAACTAGTTTTAGCTTCTCTTTATTATATAGCCTTACTTTATTTAGTAAGGCTTTTTTTATGGCACAACTCTTGATTTTGTATCTTTATAATAAGTTTACAAAAATGAAATTAGTCAAACATATATTAAGTCTAGTCATACTTACATTTATTATGGGAAGTTTTTCACAATGTTCTAGTGCTCAAAAATTACAAAAAGAAGCACCAACAACATTTGGGGAAGTTTATTTTCAAAAATGGGTTTCAGGAATGGCGCAAGGACCTTCCGGAATTAATATTTTTATTGAAATAAAGAATGCCAATGTGCAATTAGATAGTGTCTATTTTAGAGGTAAAGGCACTAAATTGGATATGGTTAATTCAAATAAATTCCTATACGTAGGAAAGTTTGTTTCAAAATCAACTGAAATAAGAGATGTCATTATGCATGGAGATGCAACACAAGAATTTGGCAACAAGGCTCCTGAAATACCTGCGAAATTACCATTTGAATTAGCTCCAGACGAATGCGTTATAAGTTATTCGGTGAATAACAAAACAAAATACTTTAAGCTTACGGATATTAAAGAAAAAGAGTCGAAAGACCATCCTATGTAAGAAAATCCATTAATAACTAATGTTGCATAACGTTAACTAATAATGTACTTTTAGTGATGTTAAAATCTAACTTTTGAGCGCATTCCAAAAACTCTTTAAGCAGACATTTATTTATGGTTTAGCAACTGTTTTACCCAGAATGCTTAGCTTTTTGCTAGTTCCATTATATACAACAAAAGGTGTTTTGTCTTCAGTTGCAGAGTATGGCGAAATTTCGGTAATATTCTCCTATTTTGTAATCTTTAATGTGGTTTTGGCTTATGGAATGGAAACAGCTTTTTTTAGATTCTTTAATAAAGAAGAAAATAAAGAAGAAGTTGTAGGCACGTCCACAATTTCATTAATACTGTCTTCATTTGGCTTTTTTGTATTGGCTTTAATTTTCCAAAACCAAATAGCTTCCTTTATTAATATTGATGTAAAATATATCAATCTAGTTATTTGGACGTTACTAATAGACGCCTTGGTTATTATTCCTTTTGCCTGGTTAAGGGCTAATGAAAAACCAAAACGATATGCAATTATTAAAATACTTAATGTTGTCATTAATCTTGGTCTCAATTTATTCTTTCTGTTAGCCCTAAAAAAATTAGCATTAAGCAATTCTTTTTTTGAGAGCATATATAAACCTAATTTTGAGATTAGCTATATTTTCATTGCCAATCTTATAGCGAGCGCAGTAACTCTGGTATTAATGCTATCATTTTATGCTAAGGTCAAGTTTGTATTTAATTCTAAATTATGGAAATCCATGTTTCGCTATGCGTTTCCAGTTCTCGTAGCTGGAATAGCTTTTTCAATAAATGAAACATTCGATAGGATTTTACTTAAAGAATTATTGCCAGAAGATATAGCCGACACAGATATTGGTATGTACTCAGCATGTTACAAAATTGCGGTGTTTATGACACTTTTTGCAACAGCCTATAGACTTGGTATTGAGCCTTACTTTTTTAGCCATTCTAAAAGTGATAATCCACAAAAAAATTATGCAAAAATTTTAGAACTTTTTGTTGCATTTGGTTCTGTTATTTTACTTTTTGTTGTTGTATTTGCAGACCTTTTAAAACCATATATTGTAAGAAGTGAAGACTATTGGGAAGCCATGTGGATTGTTCCAATTGTGTTGTTGGCTAATTTTTGTTTAGGTATTTATCACAACCTTTCGGTTTGGTATAAAATAACTGACAGAACTAAATTTGGAGCATATATCTCTGTTTTTGGAGCATTAATTACGTTAGCAATAAACATATTTTTCATTAAAACATACAGTTATAAAGCATCAGCAATTGCTACTTTAGTAGCCTATAGCTCCATGATGATTTTATCCTATTATTTTGGAAGAAAGTACTATCCAATTCCTTATAATCTTAAAAAAATAGGATTATACTTATCAGTTTCGGTCGTGTTTTCAATAATTTCTTTTTATCAGTTTAGGGAAAATTATGCTGTAGGCATTCCATTACTAATAGTATTTTTAGGAATCACCTATGTATTAGAAAAAAATCAAATCAATCAATTATTCAAAAAACCATGACAATAAAAATAATCAACAAATCCAATCACGATTTACCCCATTATGAAACCATTGCTTCAGCTGGAATGGATTTACGAGCAAACTTATCTGAGTCAAGAACTTTGAAACCTTTAGAACGCAGTATTGTTGGAACTGGTCTTTTTATTGAGTTACCAATTGGTGTAGAGGCGCAAGTGAGACCACGAAGTGGTCTTGCTGCCAAAAAAGGTATTACTGTTTTAAATGCTCCAGGAACCATTGATGCAGATTATCGAGGAGAAATTGGTGTGATTCTTGTTAACCTTTCAAATGAAGATTTTACCATACAAAATGGCGAACGTATAGCGCAACTGGTTATTGCAAAACACGAAAGAGCAGAATGGGAAAACGTACAGGAACTTTCTGAGACCGAAAGAGGTGAAGGTGGCTTTGGCAGCACTGGTACAAAATAAAGAGCGTTAAAATTAGTTTAATACAAGACGAATCAATCTTAAAAAGGTTTATTTTTACAAGTTGACAACACTCATATGAAATACGCTTATCATATAAAGGTTCTTTTTTTAGGAATAATCTTAATTCCTCAATTGTTGTTGTCTCAAGTTGATTTTAACAAAACGCCAGATGACGATCTTGGTGATATTGAAGACAAATACCAAGAGTACTTTTTTGAAGCCTTAAAACAAAAGGGTATTGAAAACTATGACAGATCTATAAAGGCATTTTTAAAATGTATAGAATTGGATGATTCTAAACCTGTAGTATATTTTGAATTAGGCAAAAACTACATTCAACTTAAAAATTTTGGAGCCGCAGAAGACGTCCTTAATAAAGCCATTTCTAAAGAGCCTGATAACGAATGGTATCTTAATGAGCTTTATAACGTTTACGAGCAGACCAATGATTTTGACAACGCCTTAAAAACCGGTAAATTACTGGTAAAATTTCATCCTGATTATCAAGAAAATTTAGCGAATCTTTATTTTATAAATAACAAATTCAGGCAAGCGCTTAAAATTTTAGATGATATGGATGAGCAGTATGGCTATGCTGAATCTAGAGATTACCTTCGAAGTCAAATTTATAACGCCAATGGTGATGACAAAGATCGCATTGAAAATCTTGAGGGAAGAATTGCCAAGAATCCTAAAAACGAACAAAATTATTTAAAACTCATCTATCGTTACAGCGAACAAAACGACAGAAAAAATGCCTTCTCAACTGCTCAAAGGCTTTTAAAAAACATACCTTCATCTCACTTAGTTCATTTAGCTTTATATAAATTCTATTTAGAAGATAACGAAACTGAAAAAGCCATAAACTCAATGGAAATTGTACTTAAAAGTGGCACGGTAAACCCTGAAGCTAAAGCGAAAGTACTCAATGATTTTGTAAAATTTGCACAAAGCAACCCTCAATATGAAAGTAGACTTTTAGAAATCACAGCCGATGTATCAGATGATGAAACAGGAGAATCCAGCGCTGAAATGGCACAGTATTATTTACAAAAAGGAGATAAACTAAAAGCGTTGAGTCATTATAAAATAGCTTTACAACGCGATACTGATGATTTTGATACCCTAAAAAATATATTGTTGCTTCAAGTAGATTTGGATCTGTTTACAGATGCCTCTGAACTTAGTAGTCAAGCCCTTGAAACCTTTCCATCACAACCCATTTTGTATTTAGTCAATGGTGTTGCCAACAACAATATGCAACAATACAAAAAAGCTGCAGAAAGTTTAGAAATTGGCATAGATTATGTAATTGATAATGTAATTATGGAGATCGACTTTTATAAACAATTGAGCACAGCATACAAGTATTTGAATAATATTAAGAAGTCTCAAGCGTTTGCTAAAAAGGCTGAAGCATTATTAAATGGACAATAAAATACAAATAAAGACACTAAGCAGAATCTTGATGGTTCTGATGATGTTTATGGTTTTAGGATGCAAATCTTCAAAGCAAATAACATCATCTGGTGAACTAAATTCAAAACTTACAGCTAAACAATTAATCAAGGAACACAATAAAAAAGAACCAAAATTTAGAACGCTTCAAGCAAGAGTTAAGGTTGATTATTTACAAGGTGATAAATCACAATCACATACCATTAATCTTCGTATGGAAAAAGATAAAACCATATGGTTAAGCGCAACGCTTGGGATTGTTAGAGCCAAAATAACTCCTACAAAGGTGAGCTTTTACAACAAGCTTGATAACACCTATTTTGATGGCGATTTTTCATTAATTAGCGATTTATTAGGTACAAAATTAGACTTTGAAAAAGTTCAGAATATTTTGTTAGGAAACGCGATTTATAATTTAAAAGACGATAGCTATAATACAGATATTCATGAAGGTTCTTATGTGCTGTCACCAAAAAGTCAAAATCAACTTTTTGAAATTTTCTATTTGCTAAATCCTACACATTTTAAAATGGATTCTCAACAATTGGCGCAACCATTAGAGCAACGAATGTTGGAAATTGATTATAAAGATTATCAAGAAGTAGACAAACAAATAGTACCTCAGAACGTGAAAGTAATTGCTTTGGAAAGAGATTTTGAAACCATTATTACAATGGAGTTTAAATCAGTTTCACTTAACTCAAGCCTAAATTTCCCATTCAGAATTCCTAATGGTTTTCAAGAAATTGTGATTAAATGATAGCTTTTAAAGACACTATGTTAAAATACGTTTTAACCACTTCTTTTATGTTTTGCATGTGGTTTGGAAATTCCCAAAGCACAAAACAATTGGAGCTTGAAAATAAACGTCAGGAAATTTTAAGTGAAATAAAGCAGTATGAATCTATGGTGTCTAAAGGTAGAAAAGACGAAAGATCATTGCTTTCAATGCTTGAAGATTTAAACTATAAAGCAACAGTAAGACGTAATCTTATCTCTGTAACCAATCAGCAAGCTAATTTGTTGACGAGAGAAATTAACAACAATCAAAATACCATTTCAAAATTACGAGATAGGTTAACGCTCTTAAAAGAAGAATATGCAGCAATGATTGTGAAATCATATAAAAGCAAATCTGAACAAAGCAAAGTGATGTTTTTATTGTCTTCCAGCAATTTTCAACAAGCTTACAAACGCTTACAATACATTAAGCAATATGCAGACTATCAGAAAAAACAAGGTGAAGAAATCAAAGTAAAAACTCTTGAATTACAAGCCTTGAACAAAAATTTACTAAAGCAAAAACAGGATAAAGAGGCCCTTATCAAAGAGAACAGAATAGCAAAGGAAAAGCTTGAACAAGAGAAAAAGCAGCAAGAAATTTTAATGGCTTCAATTAAAAAGGATCTTAACAAGTACACTTCACAAATAAGAGTTAAACAACAAGAAATTGATAAGATTGATAAAGAGATCGAAAAGATAATTCGCGAGGCTATGGCTGCTTCAAATGTGAAAGCAGGTAAATCCAAAGAATCTAAAACTTTTGCATTAACACCAGAAGATAGAAAACTGGCAGCTAGCTTTACAGCCAATAAAGGCAAGCTGCCTTGGCCAGTTGAACACGGTTTGGTGAAAGTACGTTATGGGATTCAAAAGTCTCCCATTGACAATTCGGTGCCAATTAAAAGTAATGGCGTAAGAATCGTCACCAATAAGGGCGAAAAAGTAAGAGCAGTATTTGAAGGTACAGTTCATTCAATTTTGGTTCCCAAAAATGGAAATATGACCATTTTAATCCAGCATGGTAATTACTTTACCATATATAAAAACCTATCAAAACTTCACGTCAAAAAAGGAGATAAAGTCACCACAAAGCAGGAAATAGGGGAAGTGCTGACTGATAAATCATCTAATGAAACCATTCTTTCTTTTGTTATATGGAAAGATGGAGACACACAAAATCCTGCTCATTGGATAAATAAAATGTAACGACTTTTTGTCATTCTGAACTTGATTCAGAATCTAATAGCTTATGGCTATTTAGGTTTTACCTTACTGCGACAAAGACATATCCTTTATTCGTCTTTTTGTAGTGTTTCCCGTTCCAATAATAGTAACGGTTTCCTTTAACAACCACTATTTTATGATGTTTAGGAGCAACTTTTACAATCGTGGCATTTGCTGGTCTTACAGCAATGGTTGAAGTACATGATGTTGTCGTAAATATAACAACCAATCCGAAAATAAATATAACAGTTCTCATAGTTTTGGGTTTTACTATAAGACTTAATAAAAATAAAATGGTTTAAAAAGTAGTTCTAGCTCGTAAACAAGGCCTTCAATTCTGTGGCGTCGTTTGGCTTCATTTTTCCTGCAAGGACTAAGCTTAATTGTTTACGACGTAAAGCGCCATCGTAACGCAATTTTTCTTCTTCTGTTACAGGAATAATAGTAGGAATTTTAACAGGACTTCCAGTTTCACTAACGGCAACAAAAGTATAGATTGCTTCATTGGCTTTGGTTTTTTCGCCAGATTCTCTATCGTCAATCCACACATCAATATAAACTTCCATTGAGGTTTTAAAAGCTCTGGATACCTTTGCTTCAACGGTAACTACACTACCTAAAGGAACAGCTTTATTAAAAGCAACATGGTTTACAGAAGCCGTTACAACAATACGTCTGGAATGACGTCTCGCAGCTATACTCGCGGCACGATCCATTCTGGCGAGTAATTCACCACCAAATAAATTGTTTAAAGGATTGGTTTCACTTGGCAATACCAAGTCTGTCATTGTAGTTTTAGAATCTTCAGGATGTTTTGCTTCCATGCATTTCTGTATTTGAAATGCAAAGGTAAGATGCTTTTAAAAATTAGCGAAGTAATTATTACTTTAGTTTTTGAACCAATAACCATGCATCACGATTATGATTTCTTCTTATGGAATACAATGCTTTTTGCGCTTCAGTGCGTGTATCGTAACTTGAGTAAACCACTTGATGCAAACCATATTTATTGGCTCCAATTTTACGAGCATTATAACCCAAAACTCTGAGTTCCTCTAGTTTTTTATCACAATTTTCCTCAACTCTAAAGGCACCTGCCACCACGTGAAAGTTTCCACTTTGTTTTGTCACATTCAAAGTAATTGAAGGCAAAGGATTGTCTATGATAAAAGTAGCTTCTTGTATTTTAGAATCTATTTCCATGTTAGCTTCCTCCTGAGCCATTTGGTTATGCTGCTCAATTTGACCAATATAATAATTGGATGCTGCAAAACCACCAAGCGTTAAAGCTATTAATGCAACAGCAGCATATTTTAAATAAGGACGAGATTTGCGTTTTTCAGGAGTGATGGTTAACGGAACAGCTTCTTCTAAAGTCTCAACCTCTTCTTTATAAACTTCACGAGTTACTGAAGGTGATACAAATTGAGAAAGCCCAAAGGCTTCTGTTAGGTAATTTAAACTATGCGAAGGCTCAAAACTGATGCTACCTTCACTATTAAGTGCAATCTCACCAATATTATTCAATACAATCGTCTCACCTTGAGCTAAGTACGATTTTAACTCTCTTGTGCGTTTATCTATTTTTTTAACAGCAGATTCGTAAGGGATTTTCTCAACATCAGCCAAATAATTTGCCAACAAACCATCGTTCTTTTTTAATTGCTCATTAAAAGACACCACTTTATTTGGTGGATAAAAAGTATTGGTTTCTTGGTCTATTTTTGCAGACACGGCTTGTGTTAAAAAGGCTCCAAAATCAGGAATAACAACACATTCGTACCTGTATAGTAAATCGCTTATGTAAGTTTCTAATTGCATCAAAACAAAGTTAAAAATTTTTACATGCTGAAAAAAAAACCGAGCAACTATTTATTAACAGTACAATTTTTAGTTTCTTGTATGTTGTAATTCAATGTAATAGATGTCAGAAACTAATTTATTATTTGCTTTAGCCTTACAAAATGCACCAAATATTGGCGACATAACAGCCAAAAAACTGATTTCGCATTGTGGTTCACCTGAAGCTGTTTTAAGCGAAAAGAAACATAATCTACTCAAGATTGATGGTATTGGCTCCTATGCAATTAGTGATTTAAATAAAGAGGTCTTGCTAAATAGCGCAGAACAAGAGCTCAAATTCATTAAGGAAAATTGCATAGTTGTACATTACTTTATGGATAGCTCTTATCCTGAACGCTTAAAACATTGTATTGATGGACCTATTTTATTATTTCAGCGCGGAAATATTACGATAAAAAACCAACCCATTATTAGTATTGTTGGAGCACGAAAAATCACCACACAAGGCATTGCAAATTGTGAGGCTATTGTAGAGCGTTTAGCCGCCTATAACCCAATTATTGTTTCAGGTTTTGCCTATGGTACAGATATCACAGCACAAAAAGCTGCTATGAAAAACAACTTACAAACCATTGGTTGTTTGGCTCATGGACTCAACCAAATGTATCCAAAAGTGCATCAAAAATATGTGGCTGATATTGAAAATCATGGAGGCTTTTTCACAGATTTTTGGAGCACAGACGAATTTGATAGAAACAACTTTTTAAAGCGTAACCGAATTATCGCTGGATTAAGTGAGGCTACCATTGTTATTGAGTCTGCCGAAAAAGGAGGAAGTTTGGTTACAGCAGATATTGCCAATTCGTATAACAGAGAAGTTTTTGCAGTACCAGGACGCATTACAGATGTACAAAGCGTAGGCTGTAATAATTTAATTAAGCTACAACAAGCTCATTTGCTTTCAAAAGCTGAAGATGTACCTTATATTCTCAATTGGAAATTACAAGGTGAAGAAAAACCATTGCAAAAACAATTGTTTGTAGAGTTGGAAACAGATGAAAAAGTGATTTACAACTTTCTAAGAGATAATGGTAAAGAATTGTTGGATTTAATTGCCTTAAAATGCAATATGCCAACCTTTAGAGTCGCTTCTATTTTATTAAACATGGAGCTTAAAGGTGTAGTGAGACCATTGCCAGGTAAACAGTTTGAGATTATTTAATATCCAACCTTAATTCTAACTCTTTTCAAAACTTCATTCGCAACCACTTTGGCTTTTTCAGCACCAACAGCTAAAGCCTTATCAATCTCATTAAGGTTGTTCATATAGTAATTGTAGCGCTCTCTTTCGGCTGAGAATTTATCAACGAGCAATTCATATAAAGCCTGCTTCGCATGACCATAACCATAACCACCTTGTTTGTAATTGGTTTTCATCTCAGTTATTTGGTTTTCATTGGCTACCAAAGCGTAAATGGCAAAGCAGTTACAGGTTTTCCAATCTTTTGGTTCTTCTAAAGGCGTACTATCTGTAGCAATGCTCATAATTTGCTTGCGTAATTGCTTGTCAGGTAAAAACAAATTGATAATGTTATTTTGGCTCTTACTCATTTTTCCACCATCAGTTCCAGGAACATACATGGTTTCTTTTTGTATGTCTGCTTCAGGTAACACAAAAGTGTCACCAACTTTAGCATGAAAACGAGAGGCAACATCGCGCGTCATTTCAATATGTTGTAATTGATCTTTTCCAACAGGTATAATATTGGCATCATATAATAAAATATCAGCAGCCATAAGCATTGGATAGGTAAATAGACCTGCGTTTACATCTTCCAATCTATCTGCTTTGTCTTTAAAACTATGCGCCAAGGTCAAACGTTGATAAGGAAAGAAACAACTTAAATACCAAGATAATTCGGTCACTTGTGGCACATCACTCTGACGATAAAAAACAGTCTTTTCAATATTTAAACCACAAGCCAACCAGACAGCAGCTGTAGAGTAGGTGTTGTGCTTAAGTAATTCAGCATCTTTTATTTGAGTTAAAGAGTGCATATCTGCAATAAATAGAAACGACTCATTACTTGGATCGTTACTCATTTTAATTGCTGGAATAATTGCTCCTAAAAGATTTCCTAAATGCGGAGTTCCTGTGCTTTGAACTCCAGTTAGTATTCTTGCCATATTCATTTCCCGCGAAAGTGGGAATCTTTTAAATTAAACTTAAAAACCAATATTGAAGCAAAGGTAATTTTTTTGATACAATAGCTCAATTATTTTAGTAGTTTTGACACCAATTAAGCCCATAATGGGCATTTAAAAGTCTTTGGCTAATATGATACATGTAATAAGGTCTTAAAAAGCAAAGGTGATAGTATAAATTAATATAAATGATTTTTCTAAAATATCCTTTCTGGATTTTATATCGCATATGGTTTTATGTGCTGGTCGCATTACCTATTATTATTTTATTTCCAATTCTTATTATCTCTATTGCCAAAGAAAGTTGGTATCCATTCTTTTTTAAGTTGGCTCGTATTTGGGCAAAATTTATTTTAATTGGAATGGGTTTTGGCTGGAAAATAAGGAAACTTCAAACACCTGAAAAGGGTAAAAGCTACATGTTTATTGCTAACCATACCTCTATGATTGATATCATGCTGATGTTAGTTACTGTTAAGGATAATCCGTTTGTATTTGTTGGAAAGAAGGAACTGGCTAAAATTCCTTTGTTTGGATTTTTCTATAAAAGGACTTGTATTTTGGTGGATAGAAATAGTGCTAAAAGCAGACAAGCTGTGTTTTTAAGAGCGCAAAGTCGTTTAAAATCTGGTTTGAGCATTTGTATTTTCCCTGAAGGCTTGGTTCCTGAGGAAGATGTTAAACTAGCCGAATTTAAAGATGGTGCTTTCAGGTTGGCAATCAATCATAAAATTCCAATCGTTCCAATTACGTTTTTTGATAATAAGAAACGGTTTTCATATACCTTTTTTAGTGGTGGACCAGGATTACTTCGCGTAAAAATGCATGAGTTTTTACCAACAGACCATTTAAAGATAGAAAATACAAAGCAGTTGAATGCTAAAGCCTTTGAAATTATCTCAGAGTCTTTATAGGCTTAAAAATGAAAGCTGCTCAAGGCACTGAGCAGCTTTCTGTCATTATTGCCTTAAAGATTTGGGGCAACAATAACCAATCTAACCAACTAAAAAATCTTTAAAATTTAAAACTGAAACCAGAATAAATACCAATAAAGTAAGGCTTAAAGTCGCCAGAGGTATTACTAAATGTATTTAATTGATACTTAAACGTCGGTTCAAGATTTAATTTAAATTTTTCTGATAACTTGAAGTCCAAACCAACTCCAAGGTTAGCACTAAAACTCGTTTTATTGATATTTGTTGCCTCACCTATTAAAGTTGTTTCACCATTTAATGTTGAAAAGACTTCATTTTCGTTTAAAAATAATGCACTAAAACCACCAAGAACGCGCAATCCAAGTCTTTGTTCTGACAGCTCATATTCCAACTCTAAAGGAACTTCAATGAATCCTAATTTCTGATCAATACTTCCTATAACCTGATTTGAAAGAACAGATGGTATTTGGGCATAAGCAAAACCTTCAGCGCTAATGAAAGAAACAGCATCAACATCTTCCTTCATCTTAACATTTCTCAATTCAAACCTATTGTCTATTGGTGTTGCAGTTACATTTCTAAGTGTGAAGACATCATCAGTACTATACCCTAAAGTCACCTTATTTATGCCTGCACGCACACTTAATTTATCATTTAAGGCATAACTACCACGAACACCATAGCTCATATTAACATCACCAGTTTTTGAGTTTTCATTAAACTGCTCATGCAATGACGAACCAGCACCTAAGGTATTAAAATACACAGGAGCTATGCTAGGTGACACTTTCCAGCGATCTTCAATTTTTTTCTTTTTCTTTTTCTCATCATTTGCATCATCTTGAAGCGTATTTTCAGCCAACGCTTCTTCTATTGATACTTTTTCTTCTTCTTTTGCAATTTCCCCCTTTTCTTCTGTTTCACTAATGGAAACATTATTATTTTCAGTTGATGATGCATTTGTTACTGCATTTTCTGTATTGTTGTTTTTATTTAAACGCTCATCGATAGCTTGTTTATTAATAGAAACACCTTCAGACTCCTTGTTGACATTTTCATCTTTTTTATCAATCTTATTAGATTGAGCCAATGCGTTATCTCCTTTTGTTGCGTCAAGAACCTCGTCTACTTTGTTCTTATTAAGATCTTGAGATGTCTGGGAAGATTTCTTATTCAAATTAGTTACAACAACTGCATCAGATGCTTTGTTATTAGGTGTTGATAGCTTATCACTTTCCAATTTTTCAGAGGATGCGTCGGATTGGATATCGTCATTAGCATTTTCTGAAGCTAACTTATCTTGACTAAGCGTGTTGTTATTATCAATAACATCATTCTTTTTATTATGATCAGGGTTCAATTCATTTGAATCTGCATCGGAGTTAGTATTAGTGTCAACAATAGTGTCTTGATCTGGAGTTGTGTCAGATGTATTGAACACATTACTTCCAACTGTAAACAGCAATAATAATACAGCAGCAATGGCAGAAAGTTTTAACCATAAAGGAATAACCTTTCTATCTTTTTCTTCTGCTTGTAATTCAGCACTAATATTTTCCCATACAGCATGACTTGGAGTAGCTTCAAAATCTTTGAGCTTTTCCTGAAATAATCTATCTATATGTTTTTTATCATTCATCACGATAATTGCGAATTTAAGCTCGCTTTATAAGTTATTATTTTTTCTTTTAAAATCATCCTTGCTCTTGCAAGGTTAGATTTTGTGGTTCCGGTTGTTATGTCTAGCATTTGAGCTATTTCTTTATGTGAATAACCATCCAATGCATATAAGTTAAACACCATTCTATACCTATCAGGCAACTCTTGAATAGTACTTAACAAAAAGTCGATGCTTACATCTTCATTTTCAACTTCAATACTAACATCTTCTATTTTTTCTTCACTTACTATATTAAAAACACCTTTACTTCTGTAACGTTGAAGCGCGGTATTTATAGTAATCCGTTTTAACCAACCTTCGAAAGAACCTTTATTATCATATTGCGATATTTTATTAAAAATAGTCACAAAAGAATCTTGCAGATTATCTTCAGCTTCTGCTCGATTTCTACAATACTTTAAGCAAATTGCAAACAATTTACTCGAAAAGAGTTTGTATAGTTCACTTTGTGCTTTAGTATCATTTTTTTTACAATTTTGTATGAGTTGATCTAAACTCAATATTCTAATTGGTTTTAATTAATACAAATTAGTTAACAGGTATTTCTGCTACTAAATAAATGTCTTCTCCATCTTCATTTTGTCCTTGCCAAAATTGAAACACATATACTCCATAGTCTTTTGTGCATTGAAATGTAAATGTTCGCCATTCTAACTCATTTTCTAATGGCTCACAAATAATATTATCAGTTTCTTCTAGTACTGTATTAATTACCGCAACAGTTCTATAATCACCTTCAGCTAAATAATATAATTCATTAAATGAATGGCAACTTGAAGGCCTATAATAACTATACTCGATAGTGTAATAATTTCCTTCTGAAAACGAATCAGGCATTATAACTTCTTCTATTGGTAGTAATTCAAAATAAAAATCTTGTCCAATAGGAGAATCGTCTAAACTGCATGATGAAAACACCATGGCAAACAGTCCAATAAACACCAGTTTTTTCATAATACTTTCAGTTTTAAATGTAACCTTGGGTATTAGGTAGATGCACAAACGCTTTAAAGGTTGCGTTTAAATATAAAAAAATCCCAATATTATTGGGATTTTGAATCTATTTATTCGATGAAATGACGGCTTTGATTTTTTCTTCTAACTCATCCATGAGCTCGGGATTGTCTTTGATAATGATTTTTACAGCATCCCTACCTTGACCAAGCTTTGTATCTTCGTAGCTAAACCAAGAACCACTTTTCTTAATGATTTCGTTTTCTACAGCAATGTCAAGGATTTCTCCAACCTTTGAAACACCTTCACCATACATAATGTCAAATTCAGCAGTTTTAAAAGGTGGAGCAACTTTATTCTTAACAACTTTTACTCTTGTTTTGTTTCCTTGCACTTCTCCATCACTACTCTTTATTTGAGTTGATCGACGAATGTCTAATCTCACAGAGGCATAAAATTTTAAGGCATTTCCACCAGTTGTGGTTTCAGGATTACCAAACATAACTCCAATTTTTTCTCTTAATTGGTTAATAAAAATCACAGTACAATGTGTTTTACTTATTGAAGCTGTGAGTTTACGCAAAGCTTGAGACATTAATCGCGCATGAAGCCCCATTTTTGAATCACCCATTTCACCTTCAATTTCACTTTTTGGAGTTAAGGCAGCAACAGAATCAATCACTACGATGTCAATCGCACCAGATCGAATTAAATTATCTGTAATTTCAAGAGCTTGTTCACCATTATCAGGTTGAGAAATAATTAAATTATCTATATCTACACCAAGTTTTTCAGCATAAAATCTATCAAAGGCATGTTCAGCATCAATAAATGCTGCAATTCCTCCAGCTTTTTGAGCTTCAGCAATGGCATGAAGTGTTAAGGTTGTTTTACCGGAAGATTCTGGACCATAAATTTCTATTACACGACCTCTTGGATAACCTCCAACGCCTAAGGCAATATCTAAGCCTAATGATCCTGAAGGAATACTGTCCACGTCAACCACAGCTTGGTCGCTCATTTTCATTACAGTTCCTTTTCCGTAGGCTTTGTCTAATTTATCTAGTGTTAGTTTTAATGCTTTTAATTTTGCTTCTTTTTCGTTACTCATTGCTTCTAAATTTCGTTTCTAATTCTTGCTAAAATAATACATCTTTAAGCATCTAGCAATTTTATAACGCAACCTTTTTGAACAATTTGCATCTACTAATTAGTACTGGGAAAATTTATGCTATGAAAAGCGCTTTTAAGTCTTAACTATAAGATTTTGAGTGAAATTTTATCACACATTTAGATAAAATAAATTAATTCCAATATTAAATTTAAGAAACACTTTAAATTAAATTTAAGGTGTTTTTTTATGCTTTGGTTTAAAAGTTTACCTTTGCAAAAAATATTCTTTAACCTTAAATATTAGTATAGCATGCAACTGTACAATACATTAAGCGCAAAAGAAAGAGCAGAATTAATCGAGAAGGCAGGTAAAGATCGATTAACACTTTCTTTTTATCAGTACGCTAAAATTGAAAACCCACAAGAATTTAGAGACCACTTATTCGTCACCTGGAATGCCTTAGATGTTTTTGGTAGAATATACGTTTCTCACGAGGGCATCAATGGTCAATTATCACTTCCAGCAGATCAGTTTGAAGCATTTAAGAACCATTTGGACACCATTGATTTTTTAAAAGGTATACGTTTAAACATTGCCATTGAACAAGACAATATGTCTTTTTTAAAGCTCAAAGTGAAAGTGCGCGAAAAAATTGTTGCTGATGG
>Ga0098073_1000245_pt1 | contig 19981 bp, 18 predicted proteins | sample 31_taG_FD_75060 | JGI IMG/M metagenome (GOLD analysis project Ga0098073, IMG submission 75060) | Marine viral communities from the Gulf of Mexico - 31_GoM_OMZ_CsCl metaG | ecosystem: Environmental > Aquatic > Marine > Oceanic | place: Gulf of Mexico | collected 2015-07-12
GAAAATGATGAGCTCTCTGTAAAAACATCGACATTAGATAACAGGTTAACAGATTTAAACAGACAAATAGATTATCTAAATACTCTTGACACCTATTTACAAACTAGGACAGATTACAGTAGTGTTCCAGCACCATCTGTAGCAGGAATAGCAGAAGGTAGTATTGTTGCATTGGTATCTAACATATTAAATTTAGCAGAGCAACGCAGTAGGTATCAATATGCATACAAAGAAAATAACCCAATTTTTGATGATATAGATAGGCAGATAAATGCAGCCAAAAACGTCCTGTTTGAAAATATAAAATCATCAAGAAGTTTATTAGAGTCTGAAAAAAGTAGAGTAGAAGCAGAGCTTTCTAGATATGAATCCCAGATTAGGCGTTTGCCAAGAGAGCAACAAGACTTACTAAAAATTCAGCGTCGTTTTGATATAAACGAGCAGTCTTATAATATGTTTTTAAGTAAGCTTAATGAGGCACGATTAGTAAAAGCCGCAAATGTTAGTGATGTTTTATTAGTAGATAAAGCAAAGCCAGTTTCAGCTTCTAGAGTTGGCCCTAATACGAGGCTAAACTATGTTATGGGGTTAATATTTGGAACTATAATTCCTTTGGTGATTGTTTTTTTAATTGTCTTCTTCGATAATTCAATTCACACTACAGAAGAACTTCAAAAACTATCTCCAATACCTATCTTAGGTGTAATTGGGAAAAGTAAATTAGAGTCAAACCTTGTAGTTCTAGACACACCTAGATCTGCCATTTCTGAAGGGTTTAGGGCGCTAAGAAGCAGCTTGCAATTTATATATAGAAAACAAGGGATTGATGGGAGTAAAACCGTTTTATTAACATCCTCTATTAGTGGTGAAGGAAAAACCTACTGTTCTATGAATATTGCCTCTGTTTTTGCATTAAGTGAGCGCAAAACAGTGCTTGTAGGTTTAGATTTAAGGAAGCCAAAAATCTTTGAAGACTTTGATATTAAAAATAATAAAGGTGTAGTTAATTATTTAATTAATGATGCAACTATTGGTGAAATAGTTCAGTCTACAAAAATTGAGCATTTAGATATCATTACATCTGGACCTATTCCTCCAAATCCATCAGAACTATTAATGAAAGATTCAATGGATAGATTTATATCAGAACTTAAGGAGTCTTACGATTATGTTATCTTGGATAGTCCACCGATAGGTTTGGTTGCAGACTCTTTAACACTTGAGCGCTATGCAGACGCTTCAATCTATATTGTAAGACAAGGCGTGACAAAAAAGGGAATGCTAAATACTATTAATGAAAAATATAGAACAGGTGAAATCACTAATATGAGCTTTGTATTAAACTGCTTTGAGCAAAAAGCCAAATATGGTTACGGCTACGGTTATGGTTATGGCTATGGTGGTTACGGGCAAGGTTATCATGATCAGGATGTGAAAGTATCTTGGTATAAACGTTTATTTAAAAAAAAATAAAAGCTAAGCTTTGGCGATAAAACAGGACGAATGGTTATATGAGATTTCTCCCAAAAGAGGTTTGTTTGAACTAAACTTCAAGGAGATTTGGCAGTATCGTGACTTACTAATGCTGTGGGTTAAGCGTGAAATTACAACGGTTTATAAACAAACAATTTTAGGGCCACTTTGGTTTTTAATTCAGCCTTTATTTACATCTGTAATATTTACACTTATATTTAATAACATCGCTAATATTGAAACAGGAGCAGTACCTTCATTTTTATTTAATCTAGCAGGAATTACAGCTTGGAATTACTTTAAAGAGTGTCTTACAGGAACTTCAGATACATTTAAAAAAAATGCAGCAATTTTTGGTAAGGTTTATTTTCCAAGAGTAATAATGCCAATGGCAACAACCATTTCCAATCTATTAAAGTTTGCGATACAAATTGGCATTCTTATTATTTTTTATGTGTTTTATGTTCTTAAAGGCAGTGATATAAGTCCAAATTTAAATTTATTATTATTCCCTATTTATGTAATAATGATGGCTCTTTTAGGGTTAGGGTTAGGAATGTCAATTTCCGCAGCAACAACAAAATATAGAGACTTAACAGTTTTGGTGGGTTTTGGTGTAAGCTTGTTAATGTATGTCTCTGCAGTACCTTATCCATTGTCAGAAATTAAAGACAAGCAACCACAGTACGCTTGGATTGTGGAATATAATCCACTAACCCAAATTATTGAAGGCTTTCGCTTTATGATTTTAGATACCGGCACATTTACCTGGTTTGGTTTTTTCTATACCTTAATCGTTTCTGTAGTGTTGTTTCTTATTGGTCTCCTTATTTTTAACAGAACAGAGAAAACATTTATTGATACGGTGTAACACATGGCAAAACAGGAACACATAAAGTTATTTTACTGGTCCTCCATGTATTTTGAGAATAAGCCTCAAGAAAATTTTGGTGATGTCTTATCAAGATATATTGTTGAACACATCGCAGGTATTTCTACAAGGTTTTACAACCTACCTAAAAAAAAGAAGCGTTGGGTGAAGCCTAAATATCTTATGGCCATCGGCAGTATTTTAAATTATGCAACGAAAAAAGCGGTGGTTTGGGGAAGTGGCATCATCTCAAAACAAGATACGTTTGAAAAGGCAACGTTTATTGCAGTTCGCGGACCAAAAACCAGAGATCGAGTATTGCAATTAGGAATTGAATGCCCTGAAGTTTACGGTGATCCTGCGTTATTACTACCCCTATATTACAACCCAAAACCTGAAAAAAAATACAAGTTGGGAATCATTCCTCATTATGTAGACTATGAAAAGGTAAATGCTTGGTATAAAAGCGATACTTCCATCTTGGTCATTAATTTATTAAATAATGATATACACGAGGTTACCAATCAAATACATTCTTGCGAACACACAATATCATCATCTTTGCATGGTGTAATTGTTTCTCAAGCATATCATATACCTAGTATCTGGATTAAATTTTCAGAGAAGTTGAGTGGCGATAATATAAAGTTTGAGGATTATTTTTTATCTGTAAATTTAACACCCTATAATGCCGAATTTATAGAAGAAAAATTACCTTATGAAACACTTCTTTTAAAATTTAAGAACTTTGATAGCAGTATTATACAACCTGAAACTTTAAAGGCAGTGCAAAAAAATCTCCTAGCGGCATTTCCTTATGAAGCGTTTCAACTAAAACAGCCTGAATTATGGTAATCCTTAAGGCCGAAAACATATCAAAACAATACCGTTTGGGTAATGTAGGAACAGGATCATTAAGTCACGACATCAATAGGTGGTGGCATAAGGTAAGAGGCAAGGAAGATCCTTATTTAAAGATAGGTGCTCTAAATGATCGTAGTGCAAAAGCATCTCAAGATTATGTGTGGGCTATAAAAGATATAAATTTTGAAGTAAAAAAAGGTGAGGTTTTAGGTATCATAGGAAAAAATGGTGCAGGAAAAAGCACACTTTTAAAAATATTGTCTAGAGTAACATCACCAACGACTGGCAGTATAAAAACTAAAGGTCGTATTGCATCATTATTAGAAGTAGGTACAGGATTTCATCCAGAATTAACTGGCGAAGAGAATATCTATCTTAACGGTGCAATATTAGGGATGAACAAGGCCGAAATCAATAGTAAAATAGATGAGATCATAGCCTTTTCGGGTTGCCAAATGTATATTGATACACCTGTAAAACGTTATAGTAGTGGAATGCGCGTACGCTTAGCCTTTGCCGTAGCCGCTTTTTTAGAACCAGATATTTTGGTGATTGATGAGGTTTTGGCGGTTGGTGATGCCGAGTTTCAAAAGAAAGCTATTGGGAAGATGCAAGACATTAGTAAAGGTGATGGTCGTACTGTCATTTTTGTTAGTCATAATATGGCTGCTGTAAGAGATTTATGTAATAGAGTAATCGTATTAGTTAATGGAATTATTGAATATCAAGACATTACTTATAAAGCTGTAGATTATTATCTAATGGCTTTTAACCATCCTGGAAGAAATAATATATTTAAGAAAAAAAAATACCCAAAGGATGCTTTAGTTCAATTAGATGATTTTGAAATAGTTAGTGAAATAAAAACGGGTGCTAAACTTGTTTTTAAATTTATATTAATTTCACAAAGAAAATTACAAATTGATTTAGCTATAAGCTTTAAAACAAAATCAGAAATCAAGCTCTATCAGATTTTTTCAGGTCATTCAAACTCAAAAATAATTCTTGATAAAGATTTAAATTGTGTAGAAGGTGAAATAGATCATCTTCCGTTAATACATGGTGCTTATTATTTAACTTTATGGGTAGGTTCTGGAAATATGACATATACTTATTACCCAGATGCCTTAGAGATAAATGTTGTGGAGGGTGGCTTTGATAAAAATAAATTAGCTGAATATCGGGATTACCCAGTAATTAGTAATTCTAAATGGAATAAAAATAATGGATAAAAGGTATATTACTCATAAACGTGAGGTTTTTTTTCAAATTGCAAAAGATTTGATTAAAAAGAATAGTAAAGTACTTGATATAGGCAGTGGTAACGGTTCTTTCGCAGAATATTGTGAGAGGCCAGACATATATATGCTTGAAGGGAATAGCGAAAGTGCATATACTTTGAAACTAAAATATACAAATGTATACGAAAGTAGATTACCAAGTATACCATTCGAAAATGACATGTTTGATCTGATCCATATGAGTCATGTTATTGAACACTTAGAACCTGAAGAGGTTTATCAAACTCTTGTTGAATTTGATAGATGTTGTAAGAAAGATGGTTATTTAGTTATTTCAGCTCCACTTATGTGGGAAGGTTTTTATGATGACTTGTCACATATAAAACCATATCAACCATATATTTTTAAGAAATATTTATGTGGGTTTGGCAGTGATAATTTTTCAAGACCTGCAATATCGAAAAATTATAATGTGGAGAGATTAACATATAGGTATAAGGAAAGATACCGTTTATTTGCTATAAAAAATTCAAAAAAACTATTTGATCGTTTTATTTTTAAAATTTACAATTTATTAAAAATTAGAGGTTTTAAAGAATATAGAAAAACAGGATATACAATTGTTTTGAAGAAACTTAAATGAGAATAAGTAGATCTCTTGTATCAATAATAGTACCTACATATAACAGGGAGGATTTTATTTCTAAAACCTTAGATTCATTCATAAGTCAGACTTATGAAAACTGGGAATGTATAGTTGTTGATGATGGTAGTACAGATAATACAATTTCATTACTTAGAAAGTATAGCTTAAATAATCCTCGAATTTCATATTATAGTAGACCTAATCATAAATTAAAAGGTGCTAATTCGTGTAGGAATTATGGTTTTTCTAAAGCAAATGGCGAGTATATACAATGGTTTGATAGTGATGATATAATGTTGCCATATAAGCTTGAGATTCAAGTAGATATATTAGAAAAAACAACATACGATTATACTATTTGTCAAAGTATGATGTATGACATTGTTAATAAGAAGAATTTAGGATTTAAATCTAAGAACATATGGTCAAATAATATTTTTCAAGATTACATTAATTTTAAAATATTTTGGTTAATTGAAGCTCCATTGTGGAGGAAATTTTTTTTAGATAAAAATCAAATCTCTTTTGATGAAGAATTACATCAAGCTCAGGATTATGATTATCACATGAAAATTTTAGCAATATCTACTAATTATAAACCTGTAGAGAAAGGTTTTGTTATAGTAAATGTACATCAAGATAATATTTCAAGTTCAACAACTAATTCAGATTTAAAAATCAGATCTAATGTAAAGGTCAAATCTAATATTATTAAATTTTATAAGTTAAATCTTCCCCAATCAGCTCTAGTTAAGAATTATAAAGACCTACTTAATTTATACAAATTTTGTTTGAGAGAGAATAAGATTAAAATTGCAAAAGAAATTTATGTAATATTATTACAAGAAATTTCAATTTTAGGATTAGGTAAAATAAAAAAAAGCATAATTATTTCTCGTTTTTTCTTAGCTTTCTTAGCTTATAATATATTTGGTAAAGGTGAATTATTTATTAAAATAAAATTTTAATAAATGAATTTTAAAAACCCCCAAGTTTCAATAATTATACCTTGCTATAATAGAGAAAACTTAATACTTCAGACTTTAAAAAGCATACAAAAACAAACTGAGAAGAATTGGGAATGCATTATTATAGACGATGAAAGCACCGATGAAAGCTTAAGTTTAATACAAGATATAGCAAAAAATGATTTGAGATTTAAGCCTTTTTTGCGCCCTTTGAATCTTAAAAAAGGAGCAAATAGTTGTAGGAATTATGGTTTACAAATGAGCAAAGGCGATTATATAATTTGGTTTGACAGTGATGATTTAATGACAATTGATCATATTGAAGTAAAGCTCAAAAACCTAACAGAAAGCATTGATTTTGTAATATCTAGAACACAAAATTTTAGAGATAATAAACTTCAAAAACCTTATGAGTATACTATTGAAGAAAATGGAATTACACTAGAAAACTTTTTATTCAGAGAAATAGGTTGGTACACTTATGACGTTCTTTTAAGAAGAGGAATAGCTTTGCAGATTAGCTATAATGAGAATCTATTTTTTTGGCAGGATTTTAATTATTTTTCTAAAATGCTAGTAATAACTAACAAAGGTAAATTTATCGATAGGATATTGACCCATCGAAGAGTACATAATGACTCTATACAGTTTACTTTTAGCTCTAATGAAACTATTTTTCAGGAGAATATTATAAAGGTTATTTTTATTACATTAATAGATTTAGAAAAAAACATATCTATTAGGATAGAAAAAAAAATGTATTTTTGGTTAATGAATTCGGTCTATAAATGTTGTGAAACAACTTTAAATTTTCCAAAGAAGACCGAAATATTCAAAAAAATAAATGATAAATACGGTTCAAGGCCTTTAATTTATTTTAAGTTAAGTCTAGTTTTTAATAATATTTTAGGGAAAGGTAATTTTTTATTAAAAAAAGCAAAAGATAATTTAAAGTAGATTTTTGTCAATTTTTTCCATAATTTCAAGGCTTTTTTTAATTTCAAATTTTCTTGCAAAAAGTTTTGTCTTAGAAGCTTCTACAATTTCAGAGTAATCGTTATGATCAAAAGTGACTGGTAGCTCGACATCATTTCTATTCCAATTTACATAAGTTAAAGACTTGTAAGTTTCTATATTTTTGTCAACATTTACAATATTTGCTATGATTGATTGGAAGAAAATTTCGTCAGCTATTAAAGTGTTTTCATGAAACTGTAAATAATTTGGGTTGTTTTTTAGAAACAATAATATTTTTTCTGCTAGTTGATTGCTAATTGTCCACCATTGTGAACCAAAGTGATGATTAATACCTTTTGGTGATATTCTTGGAAATAAAACTTTAATTAAATTTTTAAAATCCTTATTTCTAATTAAATAATATATGGTCTTAAAATTTTCTCTTGAAAAAAAACCTTTATTCCATATAGTATTTAATAAAATATAATTATACCTTTTATTAGAAAGATTTATTCTGTATTTCTTTATTCGCTCAGATTTTTCTGAGGGTAATATTTCTGATGTTATAAAATTTTTAGGATAGTTTGTGGTTAAAAACTCGTTAATTTTAAAGTTAGATTGAATAGGGTAGTCTTGACCGCTTACTAATACTAAATAAGACTCTTTATCTGCAGTTAAAAGAATTTCTTTAATTGCAGTTACTGTAGCTTTAACAGTACCCAAACCGCCCCAAATACCACTGTATCTTTTTTCTAAGAAAAAAACATTTCTATTATCTTCAAAATCTCTTTTGAATTCAAACAAATTTTGAGCTTTGTCTATATGGATATAAAATTTAACTTCGCCAAAATTCAACCTATCTACTAATCTTTTTAACTGTTTAGGATTTTTATGGGCTAGAATGATGTAATTTATCTGCATAATAAATATAGAGAACTGTGAATAAAATTTTAGTATCTATTGTAATTCCATATTATAATGATTCCTTGTTTATTGAGGAAGCATATAAATCTGCATTAAACCAAACATATAAGAACACTGAAATAATTATTGTAAATGATGGTTCTACAGAGTCTGAGTCAAATGTACTAAACAGGTTTAAAGAAAGTAAATTAAAGGTTTTATATCAAGTAAATAAAGGATTAAGTGCTGCAAGAAATACAGGCATTAAGAATAGCAAAGGGCAATTTATATTACTGCTCGATTCTGACGATAAGTATGATAAATATTTTATCGAAGAAGCAATTTCAATTTTACTGGATCAAAAGAACATAGGTGCTGTAAGCTCTTGGGGTTATCGCTTTACTAAAAATAATATAAAAAATATTTTTAAGCCTACTGGAAAAACTCAAAAAGATTTTCTATTTGCAAATGCTGCTATTGGTACTTCATTAATTCGAAAAGAATGTTGGGAGAAAATAGGTGGTTATGATGAGAACATGCGTGATGGTTATGAAGATTGGGAATTCTATATTAGACTTACAGAATTTTGGAATGTACAAATTATTGAAAAACCATTATTTTATTATCGTCAGAAAAATAACTCAATGCGATTAAATGCTCTAAGAAAGCACGATTATAAAATAAAGCAGTATATATTTAAAAAACATAAGGATATATATATTGAAAATTATGATTTTTTAATAAATGAGCTTTTAGAATCTTACACAGCAAAAAAAATAGCTGAAAAAAAATTAACTGAAAGAATTGAATTTAAAATTGGAGCTATAATTTTAAAACCTTTAAAGGGAATAAAAAAATTTTTTAAAAATAGGAATAATGGTTAGCTGTAAAGTTTCTATTATATTAGCTACTTATAATAGGGCACACCTCATTTTAGAAACTCTGAGAAGCATAGCTAATCAAACCTTTCAAGACTTTGAATGTCATATCATAGACGATGGTAGTACAGATAACACAAAGGATTTAGTATCACTATTCATAGAACAAGACCACAGGTTTAAGTACAGATTAAGAGGGGAAAAATATTCAAAAGGGCTTTCTGGTGCGAGAAATCAAGGCTTAGATTTAGCCAAAGGCAAATACATTGTTTTTTTTGATGATGATGATATAATTCATCCACAAAACTTAGAGACTACTACGTCTGTTCTTGATGAAAATAATCTTGCATTTTACTGTAAATACGATAAAGAGTCATTTGTAGGAGATTTTGATTATGTATTAAATAACCTTCAATTAAAATCCACCAGATTAGTAGATCATGTTTTAGAAGATATGGTTTTAGGACACATTGGTTTTGCTTCCTGCACTGTATTATGGAGAAGTACTTGTTTTTCTAAACATCGTTTTAATGAAGCTTTACACTACGCAGAGGAATGGGAATGTTTTCAACGTATATTAACCGAGTATGAAACGGGCGTCATTATAAAAACAGTGTTGTATTATAATAGAAAGCACGCTAACTCAAATACAGGTGAGTATTGGAGAAATGATAATAAGCGAGTAGACTCTAAGAAAAAAGCGATTCTTTTAATGGCTAAAAATTTAAGTAAAAACAACAGGTTAAGTATTAAGCTGTATCAGTTTTTTTTAAATTATGCTATACATACTAGGGATCAAGTTTTGTTCAGGAGTATACAACGACTAGAAAATTATAATACCATAAAAAATAAATTTAAATTTTATATCTACCCTATTTGGCGTAAATTAAAAAAGTTACAGTGAATAAAGGAGTTAATTTTTTAATCATTACAGATTCCATAGACGTTAACGATAGTAGTGGATCAAAAGCAAATGTCGCTATTATTAAAAACTTGTTAGATTTAGGTCATAACATTAGCGTCTTACATTACACAAAAAAAAATATTGATCTTAATGGAATACATTGTATTAATATTAAAGAAAGAAGAAATTCTTTAATGTTTTTGTTAAGTAGATTTCAACGTGTAATAACACGCCATTTTAATATAGATATTCATAAATATTTAGAAAATACGTTTGGCTTCTCATTTACATATTTTAATGATTCTAAAAGTATTTCCAAGGCTATTGTCACTCATTATAATAACGAAGATTTTGTCATTACATTAAGCAAAGGCGCTAGCTTTAGACCGCATTATGTGATGTTAAGTCATCCTCAACTACACAAAAAATGGTTGGCATATATTCATGATCCTTATCCATTTAGCTATTACCCTAAGCCTTATGATTGGAATGAACCTGGCTATAAACAAAAAATTAAATTCTTTAAAAAAGTAGCTAAAACCTGTAAATGGGTAGCATATCCTAGCCTATTACTTCAAGAATGGATGGAAGGAAAGTTTGAAAGTTTCAAAGGAAAAGGAATTGTAATACCACATCAAATTGAAACTATTAGGACTATAGAAACTCAATTGCCTAATTACTTTAAACCATCTAAATTTAACCTTTTACATGCAGGTAATTTAATGAAACAGCGTGATCCTTTTCCTCTTATTCAGGCATTTAAATTATTTTTAGACGCTGTGCCAGAAGCAGAGAATACGGCTAGGCTATTTTTAATTGGCTCTGCAAGTTATCATGAAAAGGAAATATGGCCTCAAATAAAAAACACCGAACAAATACACTTAAGTAGAGGTTATGTTGGTTACGATGAGGTTTTAGCTATGCAGAAAAACACGTCTGTTAATATAATTTTAGAGGCAATTGGTAAAATAAGTCCATTCCTTCCAGGTAAGTTTCCGCATTGTATTATCGCCAATAAACCTATATTATTACTTGGTCCTACTAAGAGTGAAACAAGACGCTTGTTAGGTGATAACTATCCATATTATGCACAAGCAAATGATGTACAACACATAAAAAAACAAATTTGTGCTTTATATGCCAATTGGACAATTGATAGATTACAAGAATTAGATAGACCTGATATAGAACAGTATTTGTCGAAAGAACATTTAGCCAGAGTAATAACTCATATTCATAAAAGTTAATATGGATGCCTCAATACTTATAGTAACTAGAAACAGAAAGAATGATCTTGAGAAGACATTGTCTATCTTAAAACATCAAATTAATACACAAGAGCAAGAAGTGTTGGTTTTTATAGATGGCAGTGAAGATGATACTATTTTGCTAAAGAAAAAATTTTCTTGGGTAAATTGGTTTAGTTCAAAAAAAAGTATAGGAGCATCTAGAGCTCGGTATGAGTTATATAAAAAAGCAAACGGAAAGCTGTTGTTTGGCTTTGATGATGACGCACATCCATTACAAGACAATTTTATTCAAATTTCAAAAGACCTACTCTCTGTAAATGAAAATGTGGCAATAATTGCTTTTCAAGAAATAAGAGGAATTTTTAAAACTGATGCAGAAGCTTTACAAAGTAACTTGGAGTCAGATACAAGTTATCTCTGCTCAGAATTCGTAGGTTGTGGTTTTGTAATTAAAAAAATATGTTATGAAAAAACAGGTGGTTTTCCCCAATGGATTGATATTTATGGTGAAGAAGCGTGTGTGTCTCTAGAAATAATAGATTTAGGCTACGACATCTTATTTTCAAATAAAATTTCAGTAAATCATCGTGTAAATAAAGAATTGAGAGTTAAGTTTGGTGCAAACCATTTCAGATTTAAAAAGCAGCTTTTAAATGCTTCAAAATATTATTTGGTGTATTACAAGAAACCACTTTTTAAAGTATTAAAACTATATGCTCACAATTTTAAAAAATATGCTATAAAGGATTACAGACACTTTTGGTTATTTTTAGGGTCAATGCTTAAAACATTTATATTTTTGTTGAATTTATGTAAATGGAGAAAACCTGTAAGTAATATTGCAATTTTGAAAAGAAATAACCTCCCATTTCCTAATAGGCGTAAATAATTGAACTAGTGAAAAACTTAAAAGAAGTTGATCTTATCGCAGAAATAGGCCAAGCACACGATGGCAGTTTAGGCATGTGTCATGCGTATATTGATGCAATTGCCAAAACAGGAGTTAATGCCATAAAGTTTCAAACCCATATTGCACACGCAGAAAGTAGTATTCATGAGCCTTTTAGGATAAAATTCTCTAAGCAAGACGCTACACGCTACGACTATTGGAAACGTATGGAGTTTACCCAAAACCAATGGATTGAGATTGGTAAACACTGTAAAGAGGTTGGGTTAGAGTTTATAAGCAGCCCATTTAGCAATACCGCAGTAAACGTTTTAGAAGCTGCTAATGTACAATGTTATAAGGTTGGTTCTGGTGAGGTCACAAATTTTTTGCTTCTTAAAAGGATTGTAGAAACAAATAAACCAATGATTATCTCAAGTGGAATGAGTTCCATTTCAGAATTAGATGCTACGGTAGGTTATTTAAAATCGCTAAATGCCAATTTTTCAATATTACAGTGTACAACGAGTTATCCTACCCAGCCAAAAGATTATGGTTTAAATATGATAGCAGAATTAAAGGAACGCTACCATGTGCCAATTGGTTATTCAGACCATTCTGCCCAAATAGAAACAGGTATCGCTGCAGTAACTTTAGGAGCTGAAATTTTAGAGTTTCACGCTGTGTTTGATAAGCAACAATTTGGTCCAGATGTATCATCATCGCTCACAATTTCAGAAATTACAGCCCTTGTAAAAGGTATAAGAAATATTGAAACAGCTTTACAAAATCCAGTAAGTAAGTCAGATAATTCGGCATTTAAGGATCTTAAAAGTATTTTTGAGAAATCGCTAGCCGTCAACAAAGATTTAAAAAAAGGACATATCCTTACCTTTGAAGATTTAGAAGCTAAAAAACCGAAAGGCTTTGGTATTTCAGCTACCCATTTTGAAAAAGTTATAGGTCAAGCATTAACTTGTGATTTAAAAGCCTACAATTTTTTAACTGAAGATGATATCTCATGAGCGACATTCGCAAAATATGTGTGGTAATTACAGCAAGACCTTCTTATAGCCGTATAAAAACAGCATTGCAAGCTATTCAGCTTCACCCAAAATTAGAGTTGCAATTGGTTGTTGCAGGTTCGGCATTATTAAGTCGTTATGGTACTGCTGTGGATTTTATAGAGAAAGATGGTTTTGTCGTAAATGAAAAAGTCTTTATGATTTTGGAAGGTGAGGATAAAACTGCCATGGCAAAATCAACCGGTTTAGGTGTAATGGAGTTGTCTAATGTTTTTTATAATTTAAAACCAGACATAGTTATTACTATTGCCGATAGGTATGAGACCATAGCTACAAGTATTGCTGCTACATATCAAAATATTCCCTTAGCTCATTTACAAGGCGGTGAAGTCACCGGAAACATAGATGAAAAAGTGCGTCACGCCAATACAAAGTTGGCAGACATTCATTTAGTGACTAATGAAGATGCATTACAACGTGTACTAAAATTAGGAGAAGAAGAATCTTCTGTTTTTAATACAGGTTGTCCATCTATAGATTTAGCTTCAAAAGTACTCAAAGCACCAAAAATCAACTTTAACCTTAAAGAAAAATATGGTGGTGTAGGTGCAGAGGTTGATCTTTCTAAACCGTATATCGTGGTTATGCAACACCCTGTTACTACAGAGTATAAATCTGCTAAAAATGATATCACACTTACGTTAGAAGCTATTGATGATACTGGCATGCAAACTTTATGGTTTTGGCCAAATGTTGATGCAGGTGCAGATGGGACTTCAAAAGGGATACGCACTTATCGTGAGTTGCATAAACCTAAAGCCATGCGTTTCATTAAAAATATGGAGCCAGAAGATTTTTTAAAATTACTGTATCACGCCAAATGTTTGGTAGGAAACTCAAGTGTTGGCATAAGAGAGTGTTCTTTTTTAGGCGTTCCTGTAGTAAATATAGGTACTAGACAACATCGCCGTTTACGAGGAAAAAATGTAATCGATGTTGATTATAATAAGAATCACATTACAGAAGCTGTTTTATCCCAAGTTAAAATTAACCATTTGCCAAGTGAAAGAATATATGGGTCTGGTGAATCTGGAAAAAAAATTGCAGAAATATTAGCAACGACGGATTTGAAATTTCATAAAACCATAACATATTAATGAAGATATTAGGCATTATACCAGCGCGTGGAGGAAGTAAAGGCATTCCAGATAAGAATGTAAAAATGGTTCTAAAAAAACCACTTATTTACTATAGTGTTGAATTAGCTAAGTCTTGTAGTGATATTATGGATGTGGTTGTGAGTACAGATAGTGTATCTATTGCAGATATCTGTAAATCTTATGACGTTAATACTATATTAAGACCAAAAGAATTAGCAGAAGATACTAGCAATGTTGTTGATACTGTACTACATACCTTAAATGTTGTAAAAGCTGAAAATAATTTGGAGTATGACATTGTTATACTTTTACAACCAACAGCACCATTAAGGGAAAGAAAGGATGTAATTGCAATTCTTGATAAATTTGAAAATAATGCCCAACTTGAAGCTGTTGTGAGTGTTGTCAAGATTGAGGATGCTCATCCGCAACGTATGTATAGGTTGCAGAATGAATATTTAAACTCATTTCAAAACGAAGGAGAGATATTACGTCGACAAGATTTAGAACCTTTATACATTCGTAATGGTGCATTTTATGCGGTAAAAGTAGATGTTGTCAAAGAAAAACAATCGCTAATGCCAAAAAATAAGAAAGCATATGTAATGGATGCTAATTGGTCTGTAAATATTGATAAACCGTTAGATCTCGATATTTTAAGGGTGATTATGAAAAAATGGAATAAGAGAGATGAAGATATTAATAACTGAACCTCAAGATTTTTCGGTGCGTTCAAAAGCTAAATTGGATGCATTAGGAACTGTTGTTCTAGGTAGTTTTTCTAGAGCAGAATTAAAACTGCAAATAAAAGATGCCGACGTTCTCATTATTCGTTTAGGGCATTATATTGATAAAGAACTTTTGTCTGTAACAACTAAATTAAAATACATATTAAGCCCAACAACTGGCCTTAACCATATTGATACTTTAATGGCTCAAGATAAAGGCATTACTATTATATCCTTAAAAGGTGAAACCAAATTTTTGACTAATATTCCTTCAACAGCAGAGTATACTTGGGCACTGTTAATGAGTTTGATAAGGCAGATACCAAGAGCAAACGATGCTGTAAGACAAGGTAAGTGGAAACGAGATGATTTTAAATCTCATAACTTAAATGCACTTAAATTAGGGATTATTGGTTATGGTCGTGTCGGAAAACAAATTGCAATGATCGCAAAATCATTTAACATGTTTGTTTACGTTTTTGATATAAAACCTATTGATGAAGATGCAAATTTTGAAATAATGCCTAGCCTTAAATCTGTACTAAGCATAGCCGATGTTGTTAGTATTCACGCAGATTATAACGAAAGCACTAAAAATTTAATTAATGCTGATGTTTTAAAACATTCCAAAAATGGACAGTACTTGATAAATACATCGAGAGGAGAACTACTTAATGAAGTAGATATTTGTGATGCGCTAGATAAAGGAATATTAAAAGGAATTGCTATCGACACCGTTGTAAATGAGATAGATAAAACAGCACTATCAAAAAATATACTGATAAAGCGTGCTCAAACAGATGACTCTATAATTATCACACCTCATATCGCAGGAGCAACTTATGAATCTATGTGGATGACTGAAGATTTTGTTGTTGATAAGTTTATAGAAATTAAAAAGTTTTAAAATCATTAAAAACTTATTTTCATAGTTTTACCCTATGGCAGAAAAAGCATCTAATCATCTTATGAAAAGCCATATAGGAATCGTCATTGTTGATGGTGTCGGTTTTAAAAACTTTGTATTAAGCGATGTTTTGATGACATTGTATAAGCAGTTTGACAGGGTAACTATTTTCTCAGGACTTCCTAGTAATGTATATGAGGGTTTTCTTCCTCAAAATACGTCACTTGTAGAATTGCCTATTTATTATGAAACAGGAACCGCTTGGTTTTTTAGAAAATTGAAAGAGTTGGCACATCTTCAATTACATAAAAAAGACAGTGCTGGCATAACTTATAATCTTTTAAAAAATAAAAACACGTCAAATACAAAACGTGGTTGGTTAACGCGATTAGCTTTTTCAATAACTACAGTATGTCATTCAGAAACTTGGATCAATCGTTTTTACAAATTACAAGCAAACACTTTTAAAAAATCTAAAACATTTATTAATTATAAACATGCTTTAGAATCTACTAAAGTTGACCATTTATTTTTTACACATCAAAGGCCACCTTATATAGCTTTGTTGGATAGTGCAGCAAAAGAGTTAAAAATTAAAACTACTGCATTTATTTTTAGTTGGGATAATTTACCATCAAAAGGAAGAATGGCGGCAAATTTTGACTGTTATTTAGTATGGAGTGATTTAATGAAAAAGGAGTTGTTACAGTTTTATCCAAATGTGAAAGATTCTAATATTGCCGTAGTTGGAACACCGCAATTTGAACCCTATGTATTGGAACGTTATGAAGTTTCAAAAGAAGATTTTATAAATAAGTTTAATCTAAACCCTAATTTAAAAACAATATGTTATAGTTGTGGTGATGTGTCAACAAGCTTTAACGATCCGCTATATATAAATAGTATTGCCAACGCCATAAAATCTAAAAAGATTCCTGAAATCAACTTTATTGTAAGAACGTCACCAGCTGAAGATGGAAGCCGCTTCAAGGAAATTCAAAATATATATCCTAATATTAAATGGAATTTCCCAAATTGGCAATTGTCTAGAGAACAGCACCCTGAAATTTGGTCACAACGTATGCCATCTGTTAATGATATTAAAAACTTAAGGGCTTTGGTATCTTATGTAGACCTCAATATTAATATGTGTTCTACAATGAGTCTAGATTGCATGATTTTTGGAAAGCCGGTAATAAATGTCGCTTTCGGTAGCACTACAAATAAACTATATCACGACCAAAAATATTTAAAATATTCACATTATAAACGTGTTATAAATAGTGGCGCTGTAGCTTTAGCAAAAAACGAAGATGCGCTAATAATATCGATTAATGAAATTTTAAGCTCACCTAAATCTCGCTTAAAGCAACAGGAAGAATTATTGAATATACAAATAAAGCAACCATTGGTAGGCACAAGTACTCGCATCGCAAATAAGTTAGGAAAATGGGTTTAAGCAAAATTCATATTGCCGTGCTGTGTGATTATAAGCTCATGCCAAACCGAATTGGTGGTATGGATTATTTTTTCTGGGCTTTTCAAAAGGCTTGTGACGATAAAGGTATTGTGGTAGATTGGTTCTTTCCTAATTCACCTACAATTTCAAAATATGCCAATTTAAATATTATTGCTTCGAACACAAAAATTGAAACTCAGTTTTTAACACACATGCAGCAAACAAAAGTAGTATATAGTCACATCATTACTCATTTTTTAGAATTATGTACACCATTTTATAAGACGTTAAAAAAGCAAACAACTGCAAAAATTATAGCAGTAGATCACAATCCAAGACCACTTGAAGGTTATCCTTTAAAAAAGCAATTTAAGAAGAGGTTAAAAGGTTGGCTTTATGGTAATAGTATAGATTTGTTTGTGGGTGTTTCAAAATATACCTCAAGTGAGATTATCAAAGATTTTGGTGCTCATTTGACGCCAAAAGTCATAACGATTTATAATGGAGTGATGTTAAAGGATATAGTATATAGAGATACAATGTCGTATGATATTCCCAAATTTTTGGTTGTATCTCACTTAAGGAAATCTAAAGGTATACAAGATTTAATTGAAGCAGTTGCTTTACTTCCTAAAGAATTACGTGCTTCAATTAAAATAGATATTTATGGCAAAGGATCTTATAAAGAAATACTTGATGAGCTTATAGTGCATAAAAGTTTACAAAAAGTATTTACATTTAAAGGCAGTGTCGATATTTTACATAAATTATATTGCAGGTATGATTACCTGTTACAACCAACACACATGGAGTGCTTTAGCCTTTCAATTCTAGAAAGTCTAGCGGCAAATGTACCAGTTGTAACCACAAATGTTGGAGGCAATGAAGAAGTAGTAATCCATAATGAAAATGGTTATATTTTTAAAGCTAAAAACATACAAGTACTAAGCCAGATATTAAAAAATATTATAAATCATAGTAAGAAAATTTTAACACCTACCCGAAATTTGGTAATAGAAGAATTTTCTATAGACGCAATGGTTGCAAATCATTTAAAATTAATAACTAGTTAATATGCACATCGCATTCCTTACACCAGAGTATCCACACACTAGAGTAACCAAATCTGCTGGTATAGGAACAAGCATTAAAAACTTAGTAACTGGTTTAGTGCATCATAAGCATCAGGTTTCAATATTTGTGTTTGGTCAAAAAGAAAATGTAGTTTTATTTGAGGGTGACATAAAAATTCACTTAATAAAACATAAAACTTATAAATTATTAGGTTGGTATTTTCAACGAAAATCTATTCAAAACTATTTAAACTCATTCATAGTTTCAGATAAAATACAAGCTATTGAAGCACCAGATTGGGCTGGTATAACAGCGTTTATGACCTTAAAATGCCCAATTGTAATTCGTTGTCATGGTACAGACGCTTATTTCTGTAAACTTGAAAACCGCTTTCAAAAAAAGAAGAATTTCTTAGTCGAAAAGAGTGCTTTAAAAAAAGCAAATCATATTGTTTCCGTAAGTCGATTCAATGCAGTTGAAACGAAAGCTATATTCAATTTAAAACAGCCTATAGATGTCATTCATAATGGAGTAGATACAAATGTATTTCGGCCACCTACAGCAACTCAAGCAGCTTCAATACTTTATTTTGGAAGTATAATACGTAAAAAAGGCGTGTTAGAAATCCCCGATATTTTAAATAAAGTTGTGAGTCAGTTTCCTAAAATGACTTTTAAAATTGCAGGAAAGGATGTAATAGATTATAAAGAACAACAATCAACTTGGACAATTATGAAATCTAAAATGTCTAAGGAATTGCTTGATAGCACTCAATTCTTAGGAGAACTATCGTATCAGGATATACAAGCAGAATTAGCTAAAGCAAGTATTGTTATCTTGCCAAGTTTTGCTGAAGCGTTTCCTATGACGTGGTTAGAAGCAATGGCAATGGAAAAAGCATTAGTAACTTCAAATATTGGCTGGGCTAAAGAATTAATGATACATCATAAAACTGGTTTTATGGCAAACCCAAAAGATCATGACAGTTATACTTACCATATACTTCAGCTTTTAAATCACGAACATTTAAGGCATACATTTGGACAAAATGCAAGAACTCATATAAATAATAATTTTAGTATAGAGGTAATAACCGCTCAAAACATAGACTATTATAAAACTATTGTATCGTGATTATTTTAAAACATATATCTGGTTTAGTTGTAGTAGGAGCCTATGATACCAAAAAGCAACAGATTGCATTGCAAACTACAAATGCTTGTGAAGCCTTACTAATGTTGGCTGAAAAATTCCCAAATGAACATATCATTTGGGTAGAAGCAATGTTATCTTCTCAAGTTAATGGTGAAGTGCTTAAATCTCAATTTTCTCATCAAAGAGAAGTGTTAAGTTTCTCTAATACCAATTATTTTCCATCTAGTATTGGGTATGTTGAAAACTCTTCTTTTATAAAATTTAACCCAAACGTTAAATATCCAACGTGGCAAATGTCATCTCAATTGGGTGGAGCTTTAGGTACACAATTATTACAATTTAAAGGTTTGGTGAGTGAAGAAATGGGCTTAGATTATATGCTATGTTCCATCGCAAAACTAGGGCAACCCAAAGGATTGTGCTGTTATAGGTTTTCATTAGAAACTTTAAATACTGTAGATGTTAAACAGGCAAACACAAGCATTGTATTTAAATTTGTAAGACAACATTATAGTTTACAATGGCAATTTTTACTCTTGTGTAATTTTATCATTTTTGAAAACAAATGGCCGTTTGTACAAATGCTTAAAAGTATATGCACTCAAAAGCGATTACATTTAAAAACTTCATTA
>Ga0098073_1000249_pt1 | contig 19889 bp, 14 predicted proteins | sample 31_taG_FD_75060 | JGI IMG/M metagenome (GOLD analysis project Ga0098073, IMG submission 75060) | Marine viral communities from the Gulf of Mexico - 31_GoM_OMZ_CsCl metaG | ecosystem: Environmental > Aquatic > Marine > Oceanic | place: Gulf of Mexico | collected 2015-07-12
AAAATGGCTTCTTTTGTTACCGGAAGAAAAAAGGTTGTGGCGTTTCACAACAGTTTCCACGGAAGAACTTCTGCAGCAGTTGCCGCGACCGATAACCCTAAAATTGTAGCGCCTATAAATGCACAGCAGGAAGTGGAGTTTTTACCACTGGGGGATCTCAATGCGCTGGCAGCGGTTTTAGCTAAAGGCGATGTATGTGCTGTGATTGTAGAGTTTATTCAGGGTGTAGGCGGTTTAGACATCAGCACTGCTGAATTTTACGAAGGCGTAGATAGGCTCTGTAAAGAGACCGGTACCTGCTTAATCGCAGACGAGGTACAGGCGGGTTTTGGGCGTACGGGTAAGTTTTTTGCGTTTCAGGAATACAATGTAGAACCGGAGCTGATCTCTATGGCTAAAGGTATGGGGAATGGCTTTCCGGTTGGTGGAATTCTCATTCATCCTTCAATCAAAGCAGAGTACGGAATGCTGGGAACTACGTTTGGTGGAAATCACCTGGCTTGTGCTGCTGCACTTACGGTGCTTGAAGTTTTAGAAGAAGAAAACCTAATGGACCATGCGTTGCTAGTTTCTGATCATTTTAAAGCAAAAACTACTGAAATTCCGCAGATCAAAAATGTAAAAGGCCGCGGACTCATGCTGGGCATCGAATTTGACTTTGATACCGCAGCTTTGCGTAAAAAGCTCATTTACGATCAACACATTTTTACAGGAAGTGCCAAAAACAAAAACCTGATTCGTATTCTTCCGCCTTTAACGGTGCAGAATGAACACATCGATCAGTTCTTTGAAGCACTCAAAATCGAATTAGATAAATTATAAATCCAAGAATTTTAATTAAAATACTACTCAAGTTCCCCTCCCCATTTGGGGAGGGGTTAGGGGTGGGGAGAAGCAGAGATTTCGGCTGCTAAATATAAACTTTGACAGGAATCAACTAATGAAAAAATATACCAGTTTAGACGACATTACCGATCTACAGGAACTCATCGCGGAAGCTCGCGAACTCAAAAAAAATCCATACGCTTTTGAAGAATTAGGAAAGCGTAAGCGTTTAGTAATGTTGTTTTTCAACTCCAGTTTGCGTACGCGCTTAAGTACCGAAAAAGCAGCCTGTAACCTGGGAATGGACGTCACCGTGATGAACTTTAACAGTGACGCCTGGAAACTGGAATTTGAAGACGGCACGGTGATGAATGCCGACACTTCAGAACACATCAAAGAAGCTGCTCAGGTGATTTCGCAATACGGCGATGTGATTGCAGTTCGTGCGTTTCCTACGCTAACGGATAAAGCTAAAGACGAATCTGAATATGTGATTTCCAGTTTTGTAAAGTATGCTTCGGTACCTGTTGTCAATATGGAAAGTGCAACCGCACATCCTTTACAGGCACTGGCAGATGCGATTACCATAACAGAGCTTTCTCAAAAGAAGCGACCCAAAGTCGTATTGAGTTGGGCACCGCATCCCAAAGCGTTACCACATGCCGTGGCCAATTCGTTTATCGGGATGATGCAAAAAATGGATGTAGATCTTACGGTGACACATCCTGAAGGCTATGAACTCAGCGATGCGATTATCAAAGATACTTCAGTAAACTACGATCAGGATAAAGCTCTCGAAGATGCCGACTTTGTCTACGTCAAAAACTGGAGCAGCTATAAAGATTACGGAAAAGTTTCGGCTACGCCGGAAACACATTCCGATTGGATGATCACACCTGAGAAATTAGGAAACGCTCAATTTATGCATTGTCTACCGGTACGTCGCAATGTAATCGTTGCAGACGCGGTTTTAGACGGAAGCAATTCTGTAGTGATTGAGCAGGCCAATAACCGGACGTTTTCGGCACAGGTGGTTTTGAAAAAGATTTTAGAGAATCTGAATTAAAAAGGAAGTATGAAAAAGCTTAACGTCGTCAAAGTAGGCGGAAATATCATCGAAAAAGAGGAAGATTTACAGGCCTTTTTAGATGCTTTTGCGGCTTTGCCTGAACCCAAAATTTTGGTTCACGGGGGTGGCAAATTGGCGAGTCAGTTGGCAGAGCGTCTGGCTATCCCCGTAAATATGATTAACGGCCGCAGAATTACAGATGCAGAAACCGTTGAAGTCATAACGATGGTCTACGGTGGAAAAGTAAACAAAAGCATTGTTGCAGGCCTGCAGGCTCGTGATTGTAATGCTATTGGATTTTCAGGAGCTGATGGGAATACGATTCTATCGGTAAAGCGACCTGTGAAGGATATTGATTTTGGTTTTGTGGGCGATGTTGTCGCGGTAGATTCCACAATGATTGATAACTTGTTGAGCATTGGGATCACCCCTGCTTTTTGCGCAATCACGCACGATGGTAAGGGGCAACTGCTCAATACCAATGCAGATACCATTGCTTGTGAACTCGCGATTGGCCTTTCAGAAAAGTACGAGGTGACTTTAAACTACTGTTTTGAGAAAGCCGGAGTTCTGCTGGATATCAATGACGATAATTCGGTAGTAAAAGACATCAATTCAGATAAGTATATCGAATTATTAAACGATAAGATTATAGCAGACGGGATGCTTCCCAAGCTTGAAAATTGCTTTTATGCGCTTAAAGGCGGCGTACACAAAGTACAACTGGGCAAACCCGAAATGCTAAAAAATCCGAATACTAATTTTACAACCTTACGACTGTAATGAGCATAGAAACACTTACGCAAGAGGCGATAGAATTATTAAAAAACCTGATTTCAACGCAGTCTTTTTCTTCAGAGGAAGAGGGAACCGCCACGTTGATCGAGAATTGGTTTAAAGCACACGACATCCCTTTTAAGCGGCAAGCCAATAACATTTGGGCAACCAACAAAAACTTTAAGGAAGGTAAAACCACCTTGTTACTGAATAGTCATCACGACACGGTTCAGCCTAATAATGGCTATACCCGCGATCCCTATAGTCCGGATATTGAAGACGGAAAGCTTTACGGTTTAGGAAGTAACGATGCCGGTGGATGTTTGGTTTCGTTGATTGCTACGTTTACCTATTTCTATGCTCAGGAAAATCCAAAATACAATCTTGTTATTGTAGCCAGCGGAGAAGAAGAGAGCAGTGGTCCGGATGGGTTGAACAGTATGCTGGAAGTCGTCCCGCATATAGATGTTGCCATTGTAGGTGAGCCTACTTTGATGAATTTGGCAATCGCCGAAAAAGGTCTTGTGGTTTTTGATGCCAAAGTAAAAGGCACTCCGTCTCACGCTGCGCATCCTAATGATAACAACGCGATCTATAATTGTATTGAGGTGTTACAGTGGTTCAAGGATTTTCAATTTGAGAAAACTTCTGAGGCTTTAGGCGAAGTAAAAATGACCGTAACCCAGATAAAAGGCGGGAAGCAGCACAATGCGGTCCCTGCTGATGTAGATCTCGTTGTAGATGTACGGGTAAATGATAAATATTCCAATCAGGAAATTGCAGATATGTTGGAAGCTCAAGCGCCCTGTGATGAAATTGTACCGCGTAGTTTACGCCTAAACTCATCTTCAATTCCTAAAGAGCACGAGTTGGTCAAAGCGGGTATTGCTCTGGGCCGAAGTACTTACGGTTCGCCTACACTAAGTGATCAGGCGGTATTGACGTGCCCGTCACTCAAACTGGGGCCAGGGGACAGCACGCGTTCACACAGTGCAGATGAGTTTATTTACGTTAACGAAATAGAAGAAGGAATACAGATTTATATAGATTTGCTGAAAAGCATTTTATAATCCCCCTAGCCCCGAAGAGGGAATGATTAGCGGGAATAGAAATAATACTAACATCTTTAAAATCGCCAGCGATTTTAATTTCACGAAATAAAAGTTCCCCTCCTTGGGAGGGGTTAGTGGAGGATAAGATTTCCGCCTTCGCGGAAATAAAAAAAAGGAGATATGAAACTTTGGGATAAAGGAGCAAACATAGATGATAAGATCATCAATTTTACAGTTGGTAATGATCGGGAGATTGATACCCACATAGCGAAATACGATGTGCAGGCAACCCGCGCGCACGTAAAAATGTTGAATAAAATTGGTATTCTGACAGATCAGGAGCTTAAGGATTTATTGCCCCAGCTAGATATACTCGAGGCACACACCCAAAACCCCGACTTTTTTATTGAAGCTGAGTATGAAGATATACATTCTAAGCTGGAAGCTGAATTAACCCTTATTCTGGGCGAAACCGGTAAAAAAGTACACACAGCACGCTCGCGTAACGATCAGGTCTTAGTAGCCCTACAATTGTATTACAAAGAGCAGCTGCAGCAGATTAAGGCGCGTACGATTTCGCTTTTTGAAACTTTGATGCATTTGGGGGAAACCCACCAAAGTAAATTATTACCTGGATATACACATTTACAGGTCGCGATGCCCAGCAGTTTTGGACTTTGGTTTACCGCCTATGCCGAATTACTCATAGACGACGTGATCCTCCTCAATGCAACGCAGGATATTGTAGATCAAAATCCACTTGGGTCAGCAGCTGGTTACGGAAGTTCGTTTCCTATTGACCGCCAAATGACGACTAAAGAACTGGGCTTTGCCACGATGAAATACAACGTCGTTGCGGCACAAATGGCTCGCGGTAAGAGTGAGCGTACGCTAGCTTCCACTTTAGGAAGTCTGGCCAATACGCTTTCGCGCTTTGCGATGGATGTGTGTTTGTATATGAGCCAGAATTTTGGCTTTGTAAGTTTTCCGGAGCAATTGACTACCGGAAGCAGCATTATGCCGCATAAAAAGAATCCCGATGTTTTTGAACTCATACGCGGGAAGTGTAATAAAATACAGGCCTTGAGTACCGAGATGGTTCTCATTACCAATAATCTACCCAGCGGATACCACCGCGATTACCAATTACTGAAAGAAAACACCATCAGTGCTGTAGAGTCGATGAAAGATATTCTGGAGATTTTTGATTATGCGATTGGTCAGGTGCAGGTTAAAGAAATTGACCTGAATGATGACAAATACAAATACCTGTTTACGGTAGACAGTATCAACGATCTGGTGGTTGAAGGTAAATCTTTTCGTGAAGCTTATCAGGAAATAGGCGGGCAGGTACAGGCGGGTACCTATAAGCCTGAAGCGGGTAAAAACCACACTCATATCGGTAGTATTCACAACCCCGGTTTTGCAGAAATCAGAGCCAAAATGCGGAAGTATTCTACAGCTCTGGATATTAAATAGAAGATTATAACAGCTGTTTTATTGGGTTTTAGTGGTAAACGTTATTTTTTATTGAAGAAAGTACTGTTCAAATTGCTGTTTATTCAATTTTAATAACTTTCATTTGATGCATTTGTAAAAATCAGGTTATAAAAACTAAATCGATAAACTTTTTACTTCAAATCTTTGTGAGAGATTATTCCTTCTCCTACTTTTGTTCCATCTTTTTCAAGATTTTATGAAGGTAGCCCTTTCTATTTTCAGTTTACTCGTAGCCGGGATTCTAAATCTTTCCGGATGGGCTTCTACACCAGATATAGCAACAGATCCTAGTTGTACCTTTGAAGAACAGGTTGCAGATTTTGTTACCGACGCTTTTCAATATTATCCCAATCATAAAGATCATACCGAATTTAGAATTGCAGAGTTTGAGATTGAAGAATCTTCGGAAAAAGATTCACCATCACATCAGCTGCACGTATTACAAATTGCATGTACAGGTCCTCAACTTGAAGGAGTTTGTAACTTTCACCTAAGCTTATCATTTACACAAACACGCGCCCGTTCAAACCTTGCCGGAGCCGTCAAGCCTTATATCCTTTTTCAGGTATTCAGACTTTGATTTAAACTTTTAGAGCTCGCAACTGCGAGCTAAACGCATTTCCTGTAACTGGAACCTCACACTTTAGTTAACCAGCCGGGAAATCCTGTGTCTTTTCCGTTCGGGAAAAGCACCTTCACATCCATTTCATTTAAAATAAATTAAAAATCACATGAAAAGAATTCTCATGATGCTAGGGTTGAGTGCGCTTTTATTGCACACAAGCTGTAAGTCTGAACACCACGAAAAAGAAGAAGAAACCACCTTTTTGGTCACAAACCCCATTCAAAAAGATACAATAATCACTAAAGATTATGTAGCTCAAATTCAGTCTAGCCGTCACATTGAGGTGCGTGCACAGGAACGAGGTTACCTTCAGAAAATATTTGTAGACGAAGGGCAATCTGTAAAAAAAGGACAATTGCTATTTCAAATCATGCCTAAACTGTATGAAGCCGAAATGCAAAAGGCTAAAGCAGAAGCGCGTTTTGCCGAAATCGAATACGAAAACACTAAAAAACTTGCAGACAGTAATATTGTAGCGCCTAACGAACTGGCAATGGCAAAAGCCAAGCTGCAAAAAGCCAATGCCGAATTGTCTCTGTCTCAGGTGCATCTGGAATTTACCCAAATACGCGCTCCCTTTGACGGGATCGTAGACCGCCTGGAGGTACGATTGGGAAGTCTGGTAGATGAAGGCGAACTGCTTACCAATTTGTCTGATAACAGCATAATGTGGGTGTATTATAATGTGCCTGAGGCTGAATATCTTGATTATCAGGAGAATTTGACCAAAGAAGAAAAGCCTGAGGTCAATTTGCTAATGGCAAATAATAAATATTTCAAATATCCCGGAATCGTTGAAACCATTGAAGCCGATTTTAATAATGAAACCGGGAACATTCCGTTTCGGGCAACCTTTCCCAATCCTGATGGACTACTCAGACACGGGGAGACCGGTAACGTTCATGTAACCATCCCAATTAGTGATGCCTTACTAATTCCGCAGAAATCAACTTTTGAGGTTTTAGAAAAGAAATATGTGTACGTGATAGATGATGAAGGCAAGGTAAACTCCAGAGAGATTACTGTTGCTAACGAGATGCCTCATCTCTATGTGGTTTCTGAAGGTCTTTCTCCCAACGATATGATCTTGCTTGACGGATTACGCCTGGTTCGGGAAAATGATGAAATCGAATATGAAGTTCAGGATGGCAATTCGGTGATTTCTAATTTGGATTTGTACGCTGAGTAATCAAAACCCCAAAAAAGAAAAAACATGTTTAGCAGATTTATAAAAAGACCCGTATTTGCGATAGTAATCTCGATTATTATCCTTTTCGTAGGTTCTTTATCCATCAAGCAACTGCCTATTTCGCAGTTTCCACAAATTGCTCCTACTACGGTAAACATATTTATCGCCTATCCCGGTGCGAGTGCAGATGTACTGGTAAAATCAACCCTGATCACGCTTGAAAACGCGATTAACGGGGTACAGGATATGCGGTATATGGCAACCGATGCTACCAGTGCCGGTGAGGCTACCTTACGTATCATTTTTGAACCCGGCGTTGACCCTAACGATGCGGTTGTACGGGTAAAAACACGGGTTGACCAGGTGATGCCATTACTGCCCGAATTGGTACAACGCGAAGGGGTGGTAATTACACCCATTCAGCCCAGTATGTTGATGTACGTAAACCTGTATTCTACCGATAAGAATATGGACGAAAAGTTTCTGTACAACTATGCTGATGTAAAAATGATTCCGGAAATCAACCGGCTTAAAGGTATTGCGCGTTCCCAAATTCTGGGTAGCCGCCGCTATGCGATGCGGGTTTGGTTAAATCCAGACCGTATGCGGGCTTATAACATTTCGGTTGATGAAGTGATGGAAGCCTTACAGGAACAAAGTATCATCGGTCGTCCCGGTAGATTGGGACAAAGTTCAGGTATTTCGGCGCAGTCGCTTGAATATGTTTTGACCTACAAAGGCCGCTATAACGAGCCGGAACAATATGAAAATGTAATCATCAGGGCTAATGCTGATGGTGAAAGCATTCACCTGAAAGATATTGGTAAAGTAGAACTGGGAAGTGAATTCTTTGATATTTATTCCAATCTAGACGGGCATCCTTCCGCAGCAATCGTATTGAAACAAAACTATGGCAGTAATGCGAGTGATGTAATCGCTGAGGTTAAAGCCAAGCTGGAAGAAATGAAAGCTGATTTCCCTCCCGGGATGGATTACAAAATCAGTTATGATGTATCTAAATTCCTGGATGCTTCCATAGATCAGGTAATTCACACCCTTCGGGATGCATTCCTGTTAGTAGCACTGGTTGTATTTATATTTCTTGGAGACTGGCGCTCTACCTTGATCCCTATTATCGCGGTACCTGTATCGCTGGTGGGCGCCTTCTTTGTGATTCAGTTGTTCGGGATGTCAATCAACCTGATTACGCTTTTCTCACTGGTACTGGCCATTGGTATTGTGGTAGATAACGCTATTGTAGTGGTAGAGGCGGTACACGCCAATTTTGATGAATTCCCCACGATTACACCGTATAACGCAGTGCGAAAAGTACTCGGGGAAATCGGGGGTGCGATTATCGCAATAACCGCGGTAATGGTTGCGGTATTTATCCCAATCGCCTTTATGTCTGGACCTGTAGGTACGTTCTACCGCCAGTTCTCGGTGACTATGGCGAGTTCCATTGTGATTTCGGCAATTGTGGCACTCACGCTTACACCGGTATTGTGTGCGATTCTGCTTAAAAACCACCACGGCAAAAAGAAAAAAGGCAATATTCTAACTCGTGCCTTAGACGGTTTTAACGCCTGGTTTGAGCGTCTTACCGGAAGATACGTAGGCGTATTGCGCCGCATAGCCAGCAGACGTTGGTTAACATTTGGTATTTTGGTTGCCTTTTGCGCTTTGATCTTTTTAGAAAATCAGATTCTACCATCCGGGTTTATTCCCAGTGAAGACCAGGGAACCATATACGCGATTATTCAAACACCTCCAGGGGCCACTTTGGAGCGTACCAATGAAGTATCTCAGCGCCTTCAAAAGATTTGTGAGGATGTGGAAGGCGTAGAATCGGTTTCATCACTGGCGGGTTATGAGATTATGACTGAAGGTCGCGGATCTAACGCCGGTACCTGTTTGATCAACCTGAAACCCTGGGATGAGCGGGAGCATACGGTAAATGAAATCATGGAAGAACTGGAAGAAAAATCCAAAAACCTGGGTGCGGTAGTCGAGTTCTTTGAACCGCCGGCCATTCCGGGATTTGGTTCTTCGGGTGGATTTTCGTTGCGTTTACTGGATCAAACTACCGATACTGATTATCATGATTTTGATAAGATCAATCAGAATTTTATGGATGAATTGGGTAAGCGTAAAGAGCTTACCGGTTTATTTACCTTTTTTGCTGCTAATTATCCGCAATATGAGCTGGAGTTTAATAACGATCTGGCTATGCAAAAAGGAGTTTCTATAGGTGACGCCATGGAAAATCTGAACATTATGATTGGTAGTACCTATGAGCAGGGCTTTATCAAGTTTGGTCGTTTCTTCAAAGTCTACGTGCAGTCAGATCCGCAGTTTAGAAAGCTTCCGTCAGACATTTTAAATATGTTCGTCAAGAATGAAGATGGAGAGATGGTTCCCTATTCCGCATTTATGAAGCTGAAAAAAACACAGGGTCCTAATGAGGTAACACGTTTTAATATGTACAATTCCGCTGCAATTCAGGGGCTTCCGGCTAAAGGATACACCACAGCCGATGCTATTGCTGCAGTACGCGAAGTTGCAGCCACAACGCTGCCCAAAGGCTATGATATAGCCTGGGAAGGTTTGTCGTATGACGAGGCCAGCAGAGGTAATGAGGCCCTTTATATTTTTGCCATCGTACTCGCTTTTGTGTATTTCGTGCTTGCAGCACAATATGAGAGTTTTATCATTCCCCTTACGGTTATTGTTTCGATACCTATAGGTCTGTTGGGATCTTTTGTGATGCTGCAGCTTATGGGACTTCAAAATGACGTGTATGCGCAGATTGGTCTGATTATGCTGGTGGGGCTACTGGGTAAAAACGCGGTGCTTATTGTAGAGTTTGCGGTGCTCAAGCACAGCCAGGGCGCTACTATTCTCGAGGCAGCGATAGAAGGTTCAAAAGTGCGTTTCAGACCTATTTTGATGACTTCATTTGCTTTTATCGCCGGTCTGATTCCGTTGTTGGTTGCTACCGGTGCAGGTGCGATTGGTAACCGTACGCTGGGTGCTTCGGCATTGGGCGGGATGCTTTTTGGTACCATCTTCGGGGTGGTTGTAATACCCGGATTGTACTACATTTTTGCCAGTCTGGCTGAAGGCAGGCAGCTAATAAAAGATGAAGAAGACCATTCGCTAAGCGAAAATTTTGTACACGAGTTAGATAGTTTTTCAAACACAGAAGAAGATGATCAAGAAGATAAATAAAACCCGATGTATACATACCGCTGTGGTATGCCTGTTACTGGCTTTTTCGGCCTGTAAGGCACCCGGTCTGGTAGAGAAAGAGGTAGATATGAGTATGCTTCCGCAAAATTATGCGGGAGCTGCGGCTACCGATACGACTCAAACAGCCCTGATAAACTGGAAACAGTATTTTACAGATCCCTATCTCGCTACCTTGATTGATTCGGCTTTGACGCGCAATCAGGAATTGAATATGATGCTTCAGGAGATCGCGATTTCTAAATCAGAAATTAGAGCCAAAAAAGGGGAATACTTACCTTTTGTAGGCTTTGGAGCTGCTGGCGAAACTGAAAAAGTGGGCCGCTACACCAGTCAGGGTGCTAATGACGCCAATACCGAAATCAAAGAGGGTGTGGAGTTTCCGGAGCCGTTGCCCAATTATAAATTCGGACTTCAGGCAACATGGGAACTGGATATTTGGGGAAAGCTGCGCAATGCGAAAAAAGCAGCGGTACTCAATTACCTCTCCAGTGTAGAAGGTCGAAATTTTATGGTAACGCAATTGGTGGGTGAGATCGCACAGTCGTATTATGAACTGCTGGCACTGGATAACCAGCTTGCGATTATAAACCGAAACATTGAGATTCAAAGCAATGCCTATCGTATCGTTAAGCTGCAAAAAGATGCTGCAAAAGCGACGGGTCTGGCGGTAAGTAAATTTGAAGCTGAAGTATTGTCAACCAGAAGTTTGCAGTATGAAATTCAGCAAAAAATTACCGAGACTGAAAACCGCATCAACTTTTTAGTTGGGCGTTTTCCACAGCACGTAGAACGTAGTCAAACGGCTTTTATGGATATTCAGCCTCAAGTACTTAAAACCGGTGTTCCTGCACAGTTACTTGAAAACCGCACCGATGTGAAGCAGGCCGAGCTTGCTTTACAGGCGGCTAAACTAGATGTAAAAGTGGCTAAAGCTCGTTTTTATCCTTCTCTGGGTATTTCGGCAGGAGTGGGCTTTGAAGCTTTCAATCCCAAATTTTTGCTGGATTCCCCCGAGTCGTTGCTGTATTCCATAGCAGGCGAACTTACTGCACCGTTGATAAACCGTAATGAAATCAAAGCGGCGTATATAGGAGCTAATGCAAAGCAAATTCAGGCAGTTTATGAGTACGAGCAAACCGTATTGCAGGCATATATTGAAGTTGCTAATCAACTGGCCAAAGTTTCAAATCTTGAGAAAAGTTACGACCTGAAAACACAGGAAGTAGATGCGCATAATCGATCTGTAAACATCGCAGGACAGCTTTTTGGTTCAGCCCGTGCAGATTATATGGAAGTATTGCTCACCCAGCGTGACGCACTCGAATCAAACTTTGAATTGGTTGAGACCAAAGTCGCACAGCTTAATGCCTATGTACAATTGTACCAGGCACTGGGTGGTGGCTGGAACTAGTTTTTTTAGTTAGTGTTGAGGAGGTTGTTGACCTTTCACCCCTAATAGGAGGTCAATTAACCTGAACCGCCCGGAAGTGATGTCCCGGGCGGTTTTTTTTATCCTCATCCCGATCCCTTCTCCGGCTGGAGAAGGGAGCTTTATCCATAGCACTTAGGGTTTTTCCCATTTTATTATTTATTTACCCATACCGTAGAAATAGCTTCAACTTTTGGTTTTAGACTAAATTTGTGAAGAACGCGTTAGTTTCAAAAATTCATATGTCAAGTTTTACAACAATAAATTCGATTGTGCTTTAATTCTGTGGAACCAGTGATACCGTATTGCTCATTTTTGCCGGTGCTGCAGCAGAATTTGCTTTAAACAAAGCAGTCGACTGGTTGTATTTTACAGGGAAACTTCCGGCAGATCCGTTGGGACGTTTATTTTCTACTGTGACTTATGCGCGTAGAATTATTTTTGCAGAAACCCAACAGGCACATCAAACTATTGATTCGATCTATCACATTCATAAAGCGGTAGAGCAGGAGCGAGATGCGCAAATCCCGGACTGGGCCTATCGTGATGTGCTCTTTATGCTCATTCATTATTCGATTGCTTCTTTTGAGGTTTTAGAACGAAAACTTACCGCTGCCGAAAAGCAGGAAGTTTACGATGTGTTTTACCGGTTTGGGAAGCGTATGCAGCTTAAAGATCTCGCACCAGATTATGAGAGTTGGTTGCCGCAGCGCGAAGCGCATCTTCAAGAAAATCTGCATAAAAGTGACTACACCGAAGACTTATTTAAACAATACAAAAAGCATTTAGGAGCGGTGCGTTATGCTGTTTTGGTTGAAAGTCAAAAATTGCTTGTACCTGAGCCCGTAAGAAATTTGCTGAATTATTCCCGGTTTTCAGCTTTAGAGCCCTTAATTCCGGTTTATAAATTAAGCCGAAGGTTTAATGCCGATGCGTTTATCAAAACATTACTTCTTCCCAAAGACTATAAAGAGCAAATAGAGGCTCTGAATGTGGCAGTTTAAGTAAGTGTTTTGTGTAAAGAGAATTTGAGTCTGAACAACTATTCCTACCTAAAAAATAAAAAAGAGCGATCTCAAACGATTCGCTCTTTTCTCTTTTTCTATGTTCTAAGATCTTAAGTCTAAAGTCTCACATCTAAATGATCGTACTCTGACCCATATGAATGTTTTTAAAATTACGGTTGGTGTCATCAGGATGGGTCAGGAAATCTGCGATAAAATCTCCTACTTTGGAGGTTGAAAAAGGTTTCTTCGGGTTGATATCACCAGTAGTGATGCCCAGTTCAAGTGATTTTTCTACCGCTTTTTCAATCGCATCTGCTTCTTTATGCAGGTTTAAATGGCGCAACATCATCGCTGCAGAAAGTATCGAAGCTAATGGGTTAGCAATGTTTTTGCCGGTCGCCTGTGGGAACGAACCGTGAATAGGCTCAAACATACCCACTGTGCTTCCTACAGAAGCAGAAGCCAACAAACCTATAGAACCACCTATTACCGAAGCTTCGTCTGAAATGATATCTCCAAATAAGTTTTCGGTTAGGATCACGTCAAACTGACTGGGGTTTAAAATCATTTGCATCGCTGCGTTGTCTACGAATAAGAAATCGAGTTCAACATCGTCGTATTCTTTGGCGATTTCTGTAACCGTTTTACGCCATAAGCGTGAAGTTTCCAATACGTTTGCCTTATCAACCAGCGTTAGCTTTTTTCTTCGGTTTTGAGCTTCTTTAAAAGCCAAATGAGCAATACGCGTGATTTCTTCAACCGAGTAGGAGCAACCGTCACTGGCAACCTGACCATCTTCACTCAGATGCTTGTCCCCAAAATAAATTCCGCCGGTCAATTCGCGATAGATTGAAATATCAGTCCCGCTGATGATTTCGCGCTTTAAAGGAGAGTTTTCAATCAAACGCTCGTAGGCTTTTACCGGTCTGATGTTGCAAAACAACCCAAGTGATTTTCTCAGCTTAAGTAAGCCTTGTTCGGGTCTTACCTTTGCAGACGGGTCGTTGTCGTATTTGGGATGCCCAATAGCACCAAACAATACCGCATCACTTTCTTTACAAAGCGCAATCGTATCATCAGGTAATGGGTTACCGGTGGCGTCAATTGCACAGGCACCTACCAGGGCTTTAGTGAATTTGAACGTGTGATCGTAAACATCGGCAATAGCGTCTAATGCTTTCACCGCCTGCTCGGTCACTTCAGGACCGATGCCGTCTCCGGCTAAAAGGGCTATATTAAATTTCATATTCTGTATTTTTTTCAAAACCAAACCGGTCTTGCAGGTGAGGTTTGTAGTTGTTTTCGGTTTAAATTAGAAACTGCGTTCCTGTTCAAAAGCTTCGATTCGGTCTTTTTTACTGATTAAAAAGTCGATGTCGTCGTAGCCGTTAATCATACATACCTTTTTGTACGGATCGATCTCAAACTCCAGTTCTCCTGCTGGCGAACTCAACACTTGATTTTCTAAATCAATAGTAAGCTTTGTTTCGGGCTTTTCCTTGATTATTTGAAGCAATTCTTTTAAATATTCAGGCGTAACCTGAATGGGTAAAATGCCGTTATTGAGTGCGTTACCTTTAAAAATATCTGCAAAAAAGCTGCTGATCACTACTTTAAAGCCATATCCGGCAATTGCCCAGGCGGCGTGCTCACGACTCGAACCACAACCAAAATTGTCTCCGGCTACTAATATAGAACCGCCATACGTGTCATCGTTAAGTACAAAATCTTTGTTTTCATTGCCCTCGTGATCGTATCTCCAATCGCGAAACACATTATCGCCAAAGCCTTGCTTATCGGTTGATTTTAAGAAACGCGCAGGGATAATCTGATCGGTATCTATATTTTCAATAGGTAAGGGGACAGCAGTGTCGGTAAGTTTTATAAACTTTTCCATCTAGTTTAATTGTTTGGTAATGTCTGTAATTTTTCCGGCAACGGCAGTGGCTGCAGCCATAAGCGGACTCGCTAAAATGGTACGGGCACCCTGACCCTGTCTTCCTTCAAAGTTTCGGTTTGAGGTAGACACGCAATATTCGCCTTCGGGAATTTTATCATCGTTCATCGCAAGGCAAGCCGAGCAACCCGGTTGTCTAAGCGCAAATCCGGCTTCGGTAAAGACTTTATCCAGTCCTTCTTCAACAAGCTGTTTGGCAACCTGCTGCGATCCCGGAACTAGCCACGCGTTTACGTTAGCTGCTTTTTGTTTTCCTTTTACAAAGTTTGCCGCAATGCGGAAATCTTCAATACGTGAATTGGTACAGCTGCCTATAAACACATAGTTTATAGGTTTATCGATCAAACTTTCACCTTTTTTGAAATTCATATAGGCCAAAGCTTTTTCTAAATTCACATCATCCTTATCGGGAATGGTGCCGGTTACCTTGATGCCCATTCCCGGATTGGTACCGTAGGTTACCATCGGTTCAATCTCTGAAGCGTCAAAAGAATATTCTTTATCAAAAACCGCATCAGCATCGGTTGGCAGGGTTTTCCAGTATTCCAGTTTTTTATCCCACTCAGCGCCTTCAGGAGCAAATTTGCGTCCTTTTACATAATCAAAAGTAGTCTGGTCTGGAGCGATCATTCCGCCACGAGCACCCATTTCGATACTCATATTACAAACGGTCATGCGGCCTTCCATAGACATTTCTTCAAAAACGTTTCCGGCATATTCACAGAAATATCCTGTACCGGCGTTGGTTCCTATTTGCGAAATCACATAAAGAATCACGTCTTTAGGCAGTACATTTGGTTTTAATTTTCCGTTTACATTAACCCGTAAACTTTTCGGCTTGGTCAATAACAAACACTGACTTGCAAATACCTGAGCTACCTGGCTGGTGCCAATACCAAAAGCAATCGTACCAAAAGCCCCGTGGGTAGAGGTGTGGCTGTCGCCACAAACCATCGTCATTCCCGGTTGAGTGATACCCAGTTCGGGAGCCATTACGTGAACAATTCCGTTGTATTTGTGCCCCAGACCGTAAAGGGTAATACCGTGTTTCTCGCAGTTTTCGGTCAATTGTTTTAACTGATTTCTGGATAATAAATCCCGAACCGGTAAATGCTGATCTATTGTAGGGGTATTGTGGTCTGCTGTTGCCACGATCTGATCGGGACGTGCTACCGGGATACCGCGCTCTTCTAATTCTGAAAATGCCTGCGGACTCGTTACCTCGTGAATAAGGTGTTTGTCAATATATAATACTTGTGGACCATTAGGCACCGTGTCTACCACATGCGCGTCCCAAACTTTGTCAAATAATGTTTTTCCTGCCATTTTGTTTCAATTGGTTCTCTACGAACTGTATGTATGCTAAAAAATAAGGATTCCAAATCAAGAATCCTTATTTAATGTATTTATTTATAATGCCTTAGGCTTCTACCTGAGCCTGTACGTTTGCGATTTTCATAATCTCGTGAATGTCTTCGTCGTGAATCTCCTTCTGTCTGTCTGCAAAGCTAAGAAAGACCTCATAAACCTCGTCCAGTTGAACCTTGGTTAATTCGTATCCTACTTTTTTAGAGCGATAAGCCAAAGCTGCGCGGCCACTACGAGCCGTAAGAACAATAGCACTTTCGGTTACGCCTACTTCTTCAGGATCCATAATTTCATAGGTTTCGCGGTTTTTGATCACGCCGTCCTGGTGAATACCTGAACTGTGTGCAAACGCGTTAGAACCTACCACAGCTTTATTAGGCTGCACAGGCATTCCCATCTTATCACTCACCATTTTACTGGTATCCCACAACAAACGAGAATTTATACCGGTATCTAAACCTAAGTCAGGATGCTGACGCAGGATCATTACCACTTCTTCAAGAGCGGTATTACCGGCACGCTCACCGATACCGTTGATGGTACACTCAATCTGGCGCGCACCATTGATTACTCCAGCAATGGAGTTTGCCGTAGCGAGACCCAGGTCATTATGGCAATGGCAGGAGAGAATTGCTTTCTCAATGCCTTTTACGTTCTCTTTAAGGTATCTCATTTTTGCCCCGTATTCTTCGGGAAGGCAATACCCGGTGGTATCTGGAATATTCAGAACAGTAGCTCCGGCTTTAATTGCAGCCTCGCAAACACGTGCCAGGTATTCATTATCAGTACGGCCGGCATCTTCTGCATAAAACTCTACATCTTCAACAAAAGTTTTGGCGTAAGCCACCGCATCATAAGCGCGCCTAATAATCTCGTCACGATTAGACTTAAACTTATATTTGATGTGGGAGTCACTGGTGCCAATACCGGTATGAATACGTGGTTTTACAGCATATTTCAGCGCTTCAGCAGCTACTTCAATGTCTTTTTTAACGGCGCGGGTAAGACCACAAACCGTTGCGTTTTTAACCAAACGGGCGATTTCTTCAACAGATTTAAAATCCCCGGGGCTTGAGATCGGGAAGCCGGCCTCAATTACATCAACTCCCAGCAGGTCGAGACGTTCTGCAATAATCAGCTTTTGCTGGGTGTCTAATTTGCAGCCGGGAACCTGTTCGCCGTCTCTAAGTGTGGTGTCAAAAATCTGGACTTTGTTATCAGTCATAGTGCTTTTTTTCTCAATTTAAGTGTGAATATAGATATTGGTAGTACTTTTGAAGTAACCTGCGGCAGAAAACCTACGATGTTTAATTAATTTTGCCGACATGTAAATTATTGATATTCAGTTTTTTATGCGTAAAATCATTACAACAGCAAATGATTCAAAAGATTCACTTTATGTTTTGATCAAGTCGTTGTCCAAGTCTGAAAAGCGTCAGTTTAAGCTTTATGTTGGCCGTCTGGATGGAAACGCAGATTCAAAGTATTTGCAGCTTTTCAACCTGCTTGATAAGATGAATACGTATGATGAAAACGAAATTTTTAAAAACAACATCGTTAAGAAGCAGCAGCTCTCTAACCTCAAAGCACATTTATACAAACAGATTTTGATTTCGCTACGCTTAAGCCCCGCGCATCAGAATATACGTGTGCAAATACGGGAGCAGCTTGATTTTGCCACAGTTTTATACCAAAAAGGGCTCTACCAGCAAAGCTTGAAACTTCTGGAAAAAGCCAAGCATATGGCTATCGAAAACGAAGAAAAGAATGTTGCATACGAAATTGTTGAACTCGAAAAGGTAATCGAAACCCAGTACATTACCCGCAGTATGAGTACCCGGGCTGAAGAACTTGCGCAGGAAGCAAAATCGCTCAGCAGGCAAAACCTGATGACCAGTAAATTGTCCAATCTTTCTTTACAGTTATACGGATTGATGCTGAAAACCGGTTATGTGCGCAGTGATGCCGAAAAGCAGGAAATCACAACCTTTTTCAACAAATCGATGCCTAAATACGATTTGAACGAATTGGGCTTTCGGGAAAAATTATGGCTAAATAAAGCCTTTTTGTGGTACAGCTTTCTGGTTCAGGATTTTTTGTCCTGTTTTAAATATGCTACGCGTTATGTAGAGCTTTTTGAAGAAAGTCCGGCAATGATTGCCCGTAACCCCGTTTTTTATCTCAAAGGGAATCATTATCTGCTGGAATCACTGTTTTTTTTGAAACATCATACCAAGTTTCAGGAAAGTCTGGAGCGACTTGAATCACGCCTGGCTTCTGATGATTTTCCCAGTAGCGACAATCTGGATATTTTGGAATTTCTTTACGTGTATTCCCACAAACTGAATCTCAAATTTATGGTGGGTGACTTCAGTACGGATGATGGTCTTATAATCAAAATCGAAAAATACCTGAAGCAAAACGGCCAGCGTATGGACGAGCACCACATCATGGTGTTTTATTATAAAATTGCGAGTTTGTATTTTGGAAACGGCCAGAATAAGAAGTGTATTGAGTATTTGGGAAAAATCATCAATAATAAGTCGCTAAAAATGCGTGAAGATTTGATGTGTTTTGCACGTATACTCAATCTCGTTGCACATTATGAAGCGGGAATGGATTATCATCTGGAAACCCTGCTCAAGAGCACCTATAAATTCCTGATTAAGATGGATGATCTGCACGAGGTACAGAAAGAGATGATCAAATTTTTAAGGAATTTGGGCGAAATATTTCCGGGCGAACTTAAAGCGGAATTTAAAAAACTGCGCAACAGGCTTGAAGTCTATGAAGAAGATCCGTATGAGCGTCGTGCCTTTTTGTATCTCGATATCTTATCCTGGCTCGACAGCCGAATCGAAAACCGCCCCGTAGCTGAAATCATTCGGGAAAAAGCTCTGGTGTTGAATAGGTAGATTTTAGATGCTAGACGTGAGACTTTAGAAGAAAGATTAGTGAGCAGTCTCAGTAGGCAGTAAAAAGTAACAGGTAGGAAGTATAGCTGCCATAACGATTCAACAATTAAACAATTACCCGATTCAACTTTAGAAACCAAAACTTTCCTTTTGCCAAATCAATCCAACTCCTTTTTAAAAAATCTACTTCAACTTAACCTCGCGATGCTTTTGGTAAGTACCAGTGGAGTGCTGGGGCGGGCCGTTAGCCTTGCGCCGGTGGTTACCATAGGCTTGAGGGCTTTACTTGCTGTGGTTTTTTTGGTCTTATTTTTAAAATGGAAGCGCATCAGTTTTAAAATACAGAAGGAAGATCGCTTGCAGGTAATTCTGGGCGGAATTTTAATGGGCATACACTGGGTGGCGTATTTTAAGGCTTTACAGCTGAGTAATGTGGCCATTGGTATGCTTACGATATTTACGTATCCTGCACTGACGAGTATTTTAGAACCGCTTATGCTAAGGCTTCCGTTTCAGAAAATACACTTGTTTCTGGGGCTGTTGGTTTTGGCAGGAATTGCCTTTCTAATTCCTGATCTCGATTTTGAAAACCAATACACACAGGCGGTGGCCTATGGTTTGGGCTCTGCTTTAGCCTATGCCTTGCGCAATATTTTGATGAAAAAACAGGTGGCACTTTACCATGGAAGTTTATTAATGATGTATCAGGCGTTAATTATTGGAGTGGTTTTACTTCCGTTTAGTGCGCAAATTTCTACTGAGGCCTTACAGGAAAACATCATTTGGATTTTGGCTTTGGCTTTGCTTACTACTGCGTTAGGGCATACTTTATTTTTACTCACCTTCCGGTATTTCTCAATAACAACCGCGAGCATCATCAGCAGCGTGCAACCGGTTTACGGTATTTTGCTGGGTATCCTGTTT